>CDZR01048990.1_pt1 | contig 107702 bp, 76 predicted proteins | sample 554781 | NCBI WGS metagenome assembly CDZR01 (sample SAMEA3182065, study PRJEB8094) | gut metagenome | biome: human; feature: gut; material: Stool; isolation source: human stools | place: Canada | collected 2013-01-28
AAAAGAAGACCAAATAAAGCTATTAAATAGGTTCAAAAGTTGTCCAACCGATATTCTGGTGGTTATAGCGTTGGGGATCACCTCTTCCCATTCCGAACAGAGAAGTTAAGCCCAACCGCGCCGATGGTACTGCACACCCGCGGGAGAGTAGGTCGCCGCCAATTTCTTTACAAGCCTCTTTCAGTGTAACAACTGAGAGAGGCTTTTTGATTATTAGTCTGTCAAACAGGTGAGAATAAGTAAGGATTTAAAAACTTTTTTAAGGAAATAGTTGTTTTTTGGATTTCTATGGTTATCTTTGCGCTGATTATCAGAGCTATTTAAGCAATGATCTGTATGATAAATAATTATCCTTACATTTCCAATTATGAAAGCACTATTACATAGCAAACCATCTTTGATTAAGGCTTTTGCCATATTGTTGTTGTTAATCGTCTTAAGTTCGATGACAACAAATGCGCAAAACGTTGTCTTAGAAGAGACTTTTGATAATTTTGATGGTAGTGGTCCTATAATTGGCGATACTAATTCTTGGAGCGGGCTTAAACTGCAAGAAGTTACGACAGCTGATTTACCAAGTGGATGGACAATATCTAAGGCTGTGTCAAAAACCGTTCCCTCAGTGCGTAAAGCGAAAGGGTGTGTGTGCGTTGGAGCAACCACAAATTTAAGTTCTTCATCAGAATCTACAGACTTAGCATATATTCAGACAGCTCCAATAAAGGAAGTTGGTACATATTTGTTGACTTTCAGAGCTGGAGCTTGGAATACTGAAAAAGAGAAGACTACTCTAAATTTGGGCACAAGTAGCGATGGTAACATCAAATTCGCGACGAGTTCTTTTGCGCTTAAAAAGGCTACTTTTAAGACTTTCTCTACCCAAATCACTATTCAAAAAGAAAACTCACCTATTCGTTTTAAGAATGTTGACAGGGCTTCTAGTCGTTTCTTCTTAGATGATATTAAGGTAGAAAAGATTGATGGGTCTTCCTCTGGAGGTGAATCAGGCGGCAATTCAGGTGGAGAGTCTGGTAGCGAAACAGGAGGAAGTACTGGCAGTGATACTCCTTCGACAGAAAATGGCTATGCTTTTAAGAAAGCGACAAGTTTCGTTGCAGGTAAAGAATACTTGATAGTGAGTAAGAATAATGCGGGTAACTATTATTTGATGGATCCTCAAAAGATTGTCAATAGTTGGTTGCGTCGTGTAAAGGTAGAAAACGCTAGTGATGAAGGAATAAGCTTTGAAAATGAAGATGGTTTTAAGTCATACTTGATAAAATTAGAAAGTAGCAGTGGTAATTTATTCAATTTGCACTCCGTAAGCCAATCTGCAGATATATATTCTCAGAAAGATCCCACTAAAGGATTTGAAATGGGAGGGTGTGGTCAATCTCTTACAAGAACCGTATGGACCATAGAGGATAATCCGTTTGGTGAAAATGGAAATTTTCTAGTAAAATGCAGTGGTAGGTACCTTGAGATGTCTTCTGGAAATAAAGAGGATGATTTTCGTACATATGCAGATGCATATTATGCATGTCCCATCTACCTTTACGAAAAGGTAGAAAAATCCCCTGTTGGCACAATAAGCATAGTCGCTCCCGAGGGCTATGGCACTTATTATATGGACAAGAGTTTTATAATGCCCGAGGGTGTTGATGGTGCTATTGTAAGCGACATTAGTGATGATGGTAAATTGCAGATAAACTGGAAATATCCAGCAGGAACTACTGTTCCTGCAAATACGGGGCTCCTTGTGTATGCAAGTCAGAAGGGTAGCTATCAATGTTATGAAGCAGGTACTTCAGATAATGGGGGCAGCAATGGTAGCAGCGATCTTTCTGGTAATGCTGCTAATGGAATTGGGCAAACCAATAATGAGGTAGCAGGAAGTGCAGCAAAAGAAACAAATTATTTACGTGGAACTATAGAAAAGATTCAGGTGCCAGAGGATGCCAGTTCATATAGGTTCTATCAACTGACGTATGGCTTAGTAGATAATGTGCGCACCATCGGTTTCTTTTATGCCAGTGAAGATGGCGGCACTTTCATCAATGGAGCAAATAAAGCTTATCTAGCAATTCCACGATCGATGAGTTCAGTAAGCAGTTTGTACAGCTTGAGCCATAATCTAGGTACTACGGGCATCGACCAATCTCTTACTGAAACCATACACGACCATGCTCCTTGTACAATCTACAGCATTACAGGGCAACGGCTTACAGCCACGGGCTCGAGGCAATTGCCTAAGGGAGTGTACATCATCAAAGGAAAGAAGATAATGGTAAAATAGATATTGGGCTGAATGCTACCAATGCTTTCAAAGCTTCCAATTCTCCGACCTATAATAAACATTCGTCACACAGAAACCTATCTGAAAAGAATATATCCGTCAGTCTATGAAATTGATTTATAGTGCACCCTTGTGCAAGATTATCTTATTGCAAACTTCAGGAGTCTTAGCCTTAAGTGATCGTAATCCTACGCCCTCGAAATATGATATAGTGAAGGAGGACGATGCAGATCAGCTTACAAGCAAAAGAATTTGGGATGAAAGAAAGTGGCCATAATGTGTGGTTGTGGCTGATTGGATAGCACAATTTATTAACACAGAATGATAACAAAAAGGCTCTACAGGAATTTGTTGGAGGATTTCTCCCTATTCTTGTAGAGCCTTTTTAGAAAACAAGTGTTTGTTGGATCCATGGATAAGAGCCAACTATACTTGAAGATGTTGTGTGTGCAGGATTTCAAAAACTCATGTACATCTCAGGATCTAGCCTTATTTCACTTCTATGCCTTTGAGGGTGGCGGATGAGGAATCGGTTATTTTGACGCGGACGTAATCGCCGGGATGGTGTGTGCCACGATCGAATACGACTACTTTATTCTGCTCGGTGCGGCCGAAGAGTTGGTCACGAGAACGCTTGCTTACTCCCTCTACGAGGATTTCGTACTCTTTACCGATGCAGCGTTGGTTGCTCTCGGCACTGAGTTCGTTTTGCAAGGCGATGAGTTCTTCGAGACGATGAATCTTTGTTTCCTCGGGCACATCGTCGGGAAGGTGGCGTGAGGCGTAAGTGCCAGGGCGCTCACTATATTTGAACATAAATGAGGAATCGTAGCCACACTCTTTCATGAGTGAAAGTGAGAGTTGGTGATCTTCTTCAGTTTCGGAGCAATAACCGGCGAAGATATCAGTCGAAAGTCCGCAATCGGGGATGATACGGCGAATGGCAGCTACGCGGTCGAGATACCATTCGCGTGTATACTTGCGATTCATGAGTTTGAGAATGCGATTGGAGCCGCTCTGTACGGGCAGATGGATGTGTCGGCACACGTTGGGTTCTTCGGCGATAACGTGGAGGGTCTCGTCGCTCATATCTTTGGGATGACTTGTAGAGAAACGAATGCGCATGCTAGGTACGGCGCGTGCTACGGTGCGTAGCAGTTCGGGGAAGCGAATCTCCGATCCATCGGCTTTCTTCCAGCAATAAGAGTTGACGTTCTGACCAAGGAGGGTCACTTCCTTGTAATTGCGTGCTTCGAGATCCTTTACTTCGGTGAGAATGCTTTCTATGTCGCGTGAACGTTCACGTCCTCGTGTGTAGGGTACGATGCAATAGTGACAGAAGTTGTTGCAGCCACGCATGATGCTCACGAATCCTGAGATGCGGCTACCGCAGTAGCGTTCGGGCACGATGTCGCGGTAGGTTTCTGTGGTGCTAAGTTCAATGTCTATGGCCTTATGGCCAGCTTCGGCTTGTGCGATGAGGTCGGGCAGTGAGAGGTAGGCGTCAGGACCTGCTACGAGGTCAGCCCCATGCTCGTTGAGCAGATCGTCTTTTACGCGTTCGGCCATGCATCCGAGCACGCCGACGATGAGTTTACGCCCTTTGCGACGCATCGCGTTGAGGGCTTCGAGTCGGTGGATGATTTTCTGTTCGGCGTTGTCGCGTACGGAGCAAGTATTGAGGAACACGGCATCAGCTTCGTCGATTGACTTGCAAGGTTCGTAGCCAGCCATTTTCATAACGGATGCCACTACTTCGCTGTCGGCCACGTTCATTTGGCAGCCGTATGTTTCTATGAAGAGATGTTTCATGGGTAGAGGGAATGTAATGTGGATGGTAGAAATAGATTCTGAGCGTACTTTGTGTGTAGGGTGGTGTTCGAAAGAAAAAATCCCGCTCCAACGATTAGGTTAGGCGGGATTAGGCTTTCTGTCGAGAAGAGCCCTTGGCGGAAGTATTACTTACGCAAGCCGAGGTTCTTCACGATGGCACGATAACGCTCAATGTCCTTGCGCTTGAGGTAGTTGAGCAGCGCGCGGCGCTTACCTACCATCTTAACGAGTGAGCGTTCAGTCGTATGATCTTTACGGTTCTGCTTCATGTGCTCCGTCAAGTGGGCAATACGGTAAGAAAACAAGGCTACCTGGCTTTCTACTGAACCGGTATCCGAATTAGACTGTCCGTACTTGCCAAAGATCTCTTTCTTCTTTTCAGAATCTAAGTACATTGTGTATGAATTAATAATTTGGAATAGTTTGTTGCTAACTGCCTTGGGGAGCGAATCCTTTGAGCGGCATAGCGGGTGCAAAGGTACAAACTTCTTCTGTGAGAGCCAACCTTTGCACCCGTTTTTTTGCATTAAGTGCTGATTTTCTGTATTAATCGCGTCCTGCGCGCTTACGTGCCAAGTGGTCAAGGATGATTTTGCGCATACGCATTGACTTCGGCGTCACTTCCACGTATTCGTCTTCCTTGATGTATTCGAGTGCCTCTTCTAGTGAGAAAATGATGGGGGGCACGATGCGTGCTTTGTCGTCGGCGCCCGAGGCACGCATATTGGTGAGCTGTTTTGCTTTTGTCACGTTCACCACGAGGTCGTTTTCATGTACGTGTTCTCCCACAACCTGTCCAGCGTATACTTCGTCTTGTGGGTTGATGAAGAATCGTCCGCGATCTTGCAAATGGTCGATGGCATAGGCAAAGGCGGTACCGCTTTCAAGCGAAATCATCGAGCCGTTGAGACGGCGTTGAATCTCGCCCTTGTAAGGTTGATATTCTTTGAAGCGGTGTGCCATGATGGCTTCACCCTGTGATGCAGTGAGCACGTTGGTGCGCAGACCGATGATACCACGTGAGGGGATGTCGAATTCAATATCAACGCGGTCGCCCATGTTCATCATTGAAGTCATCTCACCCTTACGGCGCGTCACCATATCGATCATCTTCGAAGCAAATTCTTCAGGTACGTTGATGGTGAGTTCCTCGATAGGCTCGCACTTCTGTCCATCAATTTCCTTATAGATTACTTGGGGTTGACCCACTTGGAGTTCGTAGCCTTCGCGACGCATTGTCTCGATGAGAATGGAGAGATGGAGCACACCGCGTCCGCTCACAATCCAAGAGTCGCCTGTTTCGTTGCGTTTTACGCGGAGGGCAAGGTCTTTTTCGAGTTCCTTCTCTAGTCGATCGTTGATATGGCGTGATGTGCAGAACTTACCTTCCTTACCGAAGAAAGGAGAATCGTTGATAGCGAAGAGCATAGACATGGTAGGCTCATCGATTGCGATGGTGGGCAGAGGTTCAGGGTTTTCGAAGTCGCAGATGGTGTCACCAATCTCGAAGTTTTCGAGACCTACCACAGCGCAGATATCACCAGAACTTACGGCATCGGTCTTCTGTCGGCCCATGCCTTCGAAGGTGTGTACCTCTTTGATCTGTGTCTTCTCCATGGTGCCATCGCGGTGGGCGATAGTGCACTTCATGCCTTCGCTGATGGTGCCACGGTGAACGCGTCCCACAGCGATACGGCCTGTGTAGTTAGAGTAGTCGAGCGAGGTGATGAGCATCTGGGGGGTGCCTTCGAGTTGCTGCGGAGCGGGGATAACTTCGATAATTTTGTCGAGCAGATAGTTGATGTTGTCGGTAGGCTTGTTGTAGTCTTCGCTCATCCAGCCATTCTTAGCAGAACCATATACTACTGGGAAGTCGAGCTGATCTTCCGTTGCGTTGAGGTCGCACATGAGGTCGAACACCATTTCGTACACCTCTTCGGGGCGACAGTTGGGCTTGTCCACCTTATTTACCACTACGATGGGCTTGAGTCCGATTTGGAGAGCCTTCTGCAAGACAAAACGTGTCTGTGGCATTGGTCCTTCGAATGCATCGACGAGGAGGATGCAACCATCGGCCATATTGAGCACGCGTTCTACCTCACCACCGAAGTCGGAGTGGCCCGGAGTGTCAATGATATTAATCTTTGTGTCCTTGTAACGGATGGACACATTCTTTGAGAGGATGGTTATACCGCGTTCGCGTTCAAGGTCGTTGTTGTCCAGAATAAGTTCGCCAGCGTTCTGATTTTTGCGGAACAGGTGTCCGGCGAGTAGCATCTTGTCCACGAGAGTAGTCTTTCCGTGGTCTACGTGGGCAATGATGGCAATGTTACGAATGTCTTGCATACAATAAATTACTAATACCTATATGTTTTCGGGTGCAAAGTTAGTGCAAGGCGAGAGAAGAAACAAGGAAAAAAACTTGTTTTTTGCATTGGTTCTTCCGAGCCGCTGCCTAAGTTGCGTAGAAAGTTAGTGTAAGGTGAGAGAAGAGCAAAGAAAAAAACTCGTTTTTGCTCTGATACTCTGAGCGGCAGCCCAACTTAGGTGGAGTGGAAGTTTGTGTATACGAGATGCACTGCAAAAGAAAGACAAACTTTTTCTTTGCAGTGCATCTCGTGTGCGGGTATATGTGTTTAAACTAGAGGATCGTAAGTGACGTTTTTTGTGTTTTAATTCTTTTCTAGTTCCACCACATCAGCTTTTACATTTTCATGCATAAAGAGGGCAGCGCTCTGATTGAATTTTTCAGCGCTTTCGGTGGTGAGATAGTGACAGGTGCCTTGGCGTGAGAGGGCTTGCTCCATTTCTGGATGACGCTTCAAGTAGTTGCGTAGCGAGGCGGCCACATACTCTCCTTGGGGCACGATGCGTACACCTGGAGGGGTGTATTTGATGATTTTGTTCATTAGGAGTGGATAGTGTGTACATCCTAGTATGAGCGTGTCAATCTGCGGGTCGAGGCGAAGAATCCCTTCGATACGTTTGCGCACGAAATAATCGGCTCCTGGGGAGTCGAACTCATAATTCTCCACCAATGGTACCCACATGGGGCAAGCCTGTGATGTTAGTTCGATGTCGGGCGAGAGCTTATGTAGCTCCATGGCATAAGAGCCAGAGTTGACAGTGCCTGCTGTGGCGAGGAGACCTACGTGACGTGTCTCTGTGAGTGGACTGATGGCTTCCACCGTGGGGCGGATAACTCCGAGTACGCGTCGATGGTCGCCCAAAGTGGGGAGGTCGTTTTGCTGAATAGAGCGAAGTGCTTTTGCCGAGGCCGTGTTGCACGCCAAAATCACCAATCGGCAGCCGCGTCGGAATAATTCTTCTACAGCTTGTAACGTATATCGGTAGATGATGTCGAACGAGTGCGACCCATAGGGAGCGCGAGCGTTATCGCCTAAGTAAAGATAGTCGTATTGGGGTAGGAGCTGGCGTATTTGACGCAAAATGGTCAGTCCGCCGTAGCCCGAATCGAACACGCCTATTAGATGGTCATCGGGGTGAGATATAGCAGTCATAGTAGGCTATTGCCAAGAAGAGTTAGTTCTTAGGGTTAAGTTTTTCTTTAATAAAAGGTGTGACGTCTTCGACCACGGTGGGGTGGATAAAAGGAATAGTTCCTTTCGAAGTATCAATGATATACTCGTAGCCACGCTCAAGTCCCACGGCCTTGATGGCTGCAGCGAGGCGAGCTTTTACAGGGCGCAAGAGTTGTATGTGAGTGGCTTGTAATAGCGAATCAGCTTCGTGGCGGAAAGACATGCCGCGTTCGAGTGCCTGTTGTAGGTCAGCTTGTCGCTTTTGCAGAATGTTGGGTGTAAAAGTCTGCTGTCCTTCCAGAAATTCGGCATATTGTCGGCGGAAGGCTCGGTCGTTGTAGTCGGCCTCGGCTTCATACTGCTTACGCAGTCGCGCCATTTGCTCTTCGGCTTGTGTATAGTCGGGCAGGGTGCAAAGCAAGGAATCAGTGTTGACCATGCCATATTTTATAGTGGTCTGAGCTTGTGCTGTCGATAGGCTTGATAGCATCATGAAAATGAGCAGAAGAGTGTGTCTTATCATGTGTGTAAATGCATATATTTAGGCTGACTGCACCCTTGGTAGGGTGCGTAGCGTTAGTTTATGGTGGCAAACTTATCACTTTTTTGTGAGATTTCGTTGCTTGAACCTACTTTTTTTAGGATGTTTGCTTGCTGCTTACTGTCTGCTTACTGCCGATGCGGTGGTGTATCACCCCCTTCTCCATAATGATATGGTTATCTTTCTTGTCGTTACTTATTCCTTATGCTTTCTCGACATCATCTGATTTCTAGGTAAATGCTCAATCACCTGTTGTCGCAAAAACGATCGGTCGAGATGTGTATAGAGCTGCGTAGTGCCGATGCATTCATGCCCCAACATGGCCTGGATTGCTCGCAAGTTGGCACCTCCTTCGAGCAAGTGTGTAGCAAAGGTGTGGCGCAAGGTGTGGGGTGAGATAGTCTTGGTAATCCCCGCCGTTGTAGCCAACACTTGAAGAATATGAAACACCGTGATGCGCGAGAGATGTTGACGTCGCCGATGACTGATAAACACATAGTCCTCTTCGCCCGGCTTTGGGTCAATGTGACAGCGATCGGCAAACCATAGTTGTAGCTCTTTTATTGCTCGGGGTGACACTGGCACATAGCGCTGTTTGCTTCCCTTTCCCGTTACACTGAGAAAGCCCTCTTCGAGGTAGAGACACGACATGGTAAGTCCACACAACTCTGATACGCGCAAGCCACAGCTGTAGAGCACCTCTACAATGGCTCTATCGCGTTGCCCCTCCTCCTGACTTAGGTCTACGGCCGCTTCGAGTGCATCCACCTCCTCCACGGTAAGCACAGTGGGCAAATGCTCTGGTCGCTTGGGCATCTCCATGAGTTCTGTGGGGTCGGCCTCTATGTAGCCATCTTCGAGCAGAAAAGCATAGAACGAGCGTACCCCGCTTAGAATGCGTGAAATCGATGTGGGCGAGATTCCCACATCATAGAGCGAAGCCGCAAATTTATGCAGGTCGTCGAGTTGAGCGTGGAGTGGGTCAATCCCCTCTCCAGAGAGGAAAAGGAGAAGCTTTGATACGTCGGCCACGTAGGCCAAACGCGTGTTCTCACTAAGTCCCTTCTCAAGGAGTAGATATGAATGGTATTTATCTATCATTAGCGTATGCGTAAAATATTAGAAAACAAAGCCTTTTTATGCTTGGAAATTCGTAATTTTGCAGCACGAAGCTAGCGACGTGCCTTAGAGGGGCGCGCAGCAAAGCCTAGCAAAGGTACATTTTTCCCCTTTTACAGAAAAATCATGAAGCTTTTAATTGTCAATGGTCCCAATCTCAATCTCTTGGGACAGCGCGAGCCAGGCATCTATGGTACAGATTCCATGGAAGTCTGTTTGGAGCAATTGCACAAGCTCTATGCAGAACACGAGATAGCATATTATCAGAGCAACGTGGAAGGCTTCCTCATCGACCGCCTACAGCAAGCCAATGCAGATGGAACCCAAGGCATCGTGCTCAACGCCGGTGCTTATACTCATACAAGCATTGCCCTGCACGACTGCATTCGCTCACTTCACATCCCCGTTGTCGAAGTACACATCTCTAATGTACACCAGCGCGAGGAGTTTCGCCATCGCTCCATGATATCGGCCGCCTGCCGTGGTGTAATCTGCGGTTTCGGTCTCGATTCTTATCGATTAGCACTTGAGGCGCTTATTCATAGCGAGCAAATCTGACACAAGTTGTTCCAGTGTCTATAAGCAGCTTTCCACTCGATTGCTTTTCCTCCCCCCTCCCACACATCACACATCTCCACACGAAAACTAAACCACAACGATGTATAAGAAAACCAAGATTGTAGCAACCATCTCCGACGTGCGTTGCGACGTAGGGCTCATCCAGCGCCTCTACGATGCAGGAATGAATGTAGTACGCCTCAACACCGCCCACCAGGACGCCACAGGCATGAAGCGAGTTATCGACAATGTACGCGAAGTATCTAGCCACCTAGCTATCCTTGTAGATACAAAGGGTCCAGAAGTGCGCACCACCGTGACCGACCAACCCATTGAATTTCACAAGGGCGACATCGTACGCATCGTAGGCTGCCCACAGCAGAAGACCACGCGCGAGGTTATCTCGGTTTCCTATCCCGATTTTGTAAACGATCTTAGCGAAGGCGCACAAATCCTCATTGATGATGGCGACCTAGGCATTCGAGTAGACCATAAAGAAGCTGGCGAACTCATTTGCCACGTAGAAAACGATGCCACTCTCGGCTCACGTAAGAGCGTAAACGTGCCCGGTGTACGCATCAACCTTCCTGCGCTGACAGAGAAGGATAAGCGCAACATCGAGTTTGCTATCAACTACGATGTTGCCTTCATCGCCCATAGCTTTGTTCGCTCTAAGGAAGACGTCTACGAAATCCGTCGCATCCTCGACGCTCACGATAGCGATATCCGCATCATTGCCAAGATTGAAAACCAAGAAGGTGTAGACAATATCGATGAAATTCTCGAAGCTGCCGATGGTATTATGGTGGCACGTGGCGACCTTGGTATCGAAGTGCCCCAAGAGTTTATTCCTGGCATACAGCGTCGCTTAGTCGATAAGGCCATTCGCGCCCATAAGCCCGTAATCGTGGCCACCCAGATGCTACAAAGCATGATCCACAATCCACGCCCCACCCGCACCGAGGTGACCGATATTGCCAACGCAGTCTACTCACGTACCGATGCTCTAATGCTATCGGGCGAGACCGCTTATGGCGACTATCCCGTAGAGGCCGTAAAGACCATGGCCACCGTGGCATGGCAAGCCGAGCGCGACACATTCAAGGAATATGGCGACGTAGATATTCCTCTCTCCGAAAATCCAGACGTGACTGAGTTCTTCTCCAAAGAAGCAGTGATGGCCACCAAGCGCATGAAACTCCGTGCCATTATCATGGACTCCTACACCGGTCGCACCGCCCGCTACGTCAGCTCATTCCGTGGTGAGAGCACCATTCTAGCCATTTGCTATAAGGCCAAGACCGTGCGCCACCTAGCCCTGCAGTATGGCGTATATGCCATTTACATGCCTATGAAAAGCTACGGCCATGAGTTTCTACTTGCCGCCCTGAGAAAGCTCCTTTCCGACAATATGCTCAAGCCCGAAGATCGCATCTGTTACCTCGGTTCGCAGCGCAAGGAACAGAGCACCTCGTTCATGGAGATGAACATCGTGAAAAATCTCTTCCAAAATGAAGGAGAAGAGGCTATTCCAAACTAAGATTAGCTTTTAGTAAATGTGAGTTTGGAGTTTTAGGGTTTTAGGTTATAAGATTACCTAAGTGCCTCTTAGTTCTGTGAGTTAAGCTATCTTTATAACCTAAAACCTTGGAACTCCAAACTAACTTTATAACCTAAAACCTCCAAACCTACTCCTCCCCCCATGACCCTCGATCAATACATCCTCGACCATACCACGGCCCCCGACGACTACCTTTGCCGCCTCTATCGCGCCACCAATCTGCATTTGCTCCGCCCTCGCATGGCCTCCGGCCACTTGCAAGGACAACTCCTGCGCATGCTCATGCAGATGCAGCGCCCACATACGGTGGTAGAGATTGGCACTTATTCTGGCTATTCCGCCCTGGCTATGGCCTCGGGCATGACTAGCGGAAGTCGCGTGATTACCTTTGAAATCAACGACGAACAGGAAGCTTTCACCCGTCCGTGGCTTGAGGGCGCTCCTTACGAAGCTCGTGTGGAGATGTACGTGGGCGATGTATTTAGCCTCCTCCCGCCGATGAATCTGAGCATCGATGCCGCCTTTATCGATGCCAATAAGCGCGAGTATACCGAATACTACGAACTCCTCCTCCCTTTCTGCCATAGCGGATCGCTCCTCCTGGCCGACAACACCCTGTGGGATGGTCACGTTGTCGACCCAGCCTACGACCACGATGCCCAAACTCAAGCCATTCGTCGCTTCAATGACCACGTGGCCAGTGACCCCCGATGCGAGCAACTCATCCTCCCCGAGCGCGACGGCCTTACCCTCATCCGTGTGAAATAACACTGCAAATTTCCCCACAAATTTTCATCCTAGCTAATAGAGTGTACAAGTTGTACACTTTTTTCTTTCTTCCATCTCTTTCCCACCTCGCGCATACATACGTGCGCACATTCCGTCGATTTCTTTCCCTCTAACCTACACTCTTCGCTTTCTAAGGCGTATACTGTTCTGAAAATCAATGCTTTAGAATGATATTTTTCCCTACACTTTTCCTACACTTCACCTTCACTTCTCCCACACTTCCTTTTCCCTCCGACCAGAATCTCTTTTCCCTCCCAAGAAAAACACTTTTCCCTCCGAAGCAAATTTGCGCTTCCCTAGGGCAATTCATCCCCCAATCATCCCCTTCGCTGCGGCAGAAAGAGTGAGAAGAAAGTGACAGTAAAGTGTAGGAAAAGTGACAGTAAAAGTTCCTTGTATACCTAGTGTAACAAGGTGATAATCAATAGATAACGATTTTATTAGTGTAGGAGTGTAGGTAAAACAGAGCAAAACTCTCTGACACGCGCGCGCGAGGAAGGGGTAATGCCCCCCCCTTGTCCGCCATCGATTCTCAGTCACACAGAAGTACCTCCCTCCTTGTCCATTTTTTTTCGACCGCATATCCACTTTTTTTTACCGCTCATAGTCCATCTATTGCAATCCATGACAAGCACAGTTAAATTACCCCCCCCGATATCTTAATAATCTATAACTTTGCATACAGAAGCATAACAAAAAGTCCTTCTTCCGAGCCATGTCCCCGACTCCGAGAATGTCTTCCAATGTTTCTAATGATTTGAAATGTACCTTACTCTCGCGAAAAACTAATCTCGGGGACTCACACACATTTTTTCTTACCATTATGAAAAAGATCCTTCTTCCCCTTCTCTCAGTAGTAGCCATGGGCCTCGCTTCTTGCTCATCCACCTCAACTACTTCTACCGCCACCACCATCGACGTGCCCACTCATGTGCAAAGCATCAATGAAGCCGATCTCGTGGTGTCCGATCAAACGATTACCTACACTTACATCCCCTCTAAGGAAGTACAGAGCGGTGGCCTCAAGAATGTGCGCAATGCAGCCATAGCCGAAGCCCTCAAGGCCAATGGTTCGGGCGACGTATTGGTGCACCCCAACTTCCAGATTACCATGAAGTCGCGTCCCCTCCGCAAGACAGTCACTAAAGTAGTGGTGACAGGCCATGTAGGTACGTACAAGAATTTCCATCCTGCTGCACAGAAGCCTTACTGCAAGAAATAAGGAGCATCCGTGCTCCGCTGGTGGGCTAAGCCTAGAGCTTACTCGCCCTTTCTTCCCCAACATTTTCTCACAGCAATACTTCTCAACACAATGAATAAGCTTACTTTGGCGGCATGCATCTGTGCCGCAACAGCCCTCACATCGTGCGAAACGGTGCAGCAAAGCGCTGACACTGTGAAGATCGATGCCAAGGTAATGCAAGTGCCCACCGTGGCCGATCTCAATGTGAAGACGGAACGCGTTTCGGCCACGCAGACCTGGAAATGGAAGTTCTTCAGCATAGGAGAACCCTCGCTCGCACAGCGAAAGAAAAACCTCGTATACGACATCGTGGAGCAGCAGAAAGCCGATGTGCTAGTGGAGCCCCAGGTGCGATTCACCAAGAAACTCTTCGGAGAGCGCACCCTCACCATCTCGGGCTATCCTGCCACTTACAAGAATTTCCGTACTCCCTCCGACTCCGACCTCAAGGCCATCCGTGTGGCCAATGGCGTGAGCGAAGCTCCCACAGTGGTAGTGGTGGGCGATTCTGCCCATCTTGCTGCCCCGGAGCGCACCTCGCGCAAGAATAAGAGCACCTTTGTCAGTGCCGTAAAGACGGGCCAATTCCGTCAGGACAATGACGAAGCACTCTATGGCACGCAGCGCAAGAAAGAGAAGGCTCACCTCTTCATCCGTGGCGCTGCCAACTTCAGCACCGTGAAGAATACCCCCGACTTCGTCTCCGATCGCGTAGACTTTGGCTATCAGACTGGTTACGACTTCACCGTGGGACTGATCAAGCCCATCGGCCGCACGGGCGTATATTATGGTCCGGAATTGGGCTTCGCCTCGCGTAGCTTCTCTATGAAGCCTCATGAGTCAGACTATTACCATGACCTAAGCCTTGCCGAAGGTATGAGCCATGGCGTATATCTTTCGCCCATCAACTTTGGCTACATGCTTCGCTTCTCGCCCAAACTAGCTGTGGAGGCTCACCTCGGTTTCCCCGTGAGCTACGACTATCTCAACAATATCTACACCGACGATTGCGGCTACGACAGTTTCCGTCCGGTCGAAGATTATTATGAAGATGACATGGAAGGTTGGGATGTCAGCCTGAAGTTTGGTATTGGTGTATGGTTCAATCATTTCAACATCGACTTCAGCGTGCGTCGTGGTTTCCTCGGCTCCTTTGCCGATGGCTCAAAGGCTCAAAACCTCACCCTCGGTATTGGCTACCGCTTCTAATCGAGGACATTCCCCCTTCTAGCTAGAATGGATTCATATCTAGCTAGAAGCATTTCCCCTTCATTTTGAAATAACGATTAGGCTCCCTGCGCCACTTATACAGTGTGTGTAGGGAGCCTTTCCCATATTTCTCAAAAAGCCATCTCAGAGCTCACGAAGAGATCTCCTAGCTATGAGCAAGAATGTAATACTTAATACTTTATACTTAATACTTTTCCCAGAGGGAATGTAATACTTAATACTTTGGCGCTTCGTACGAAGCGCCATCTTATTTTCTCCCAAAGTCAGCCGGCACCTCGCCCCAGCGCCTCGTTTCCCACTTCAGCAAAGGAATGTCGGAATATTCGTGCGTGCGCAGCCACTGTTCAGCCCGTTCGATGAGCTGAAAGAGTTTCTCGGTGCGTGCTGTGCGAGCCAACTTAGTGCGACACTTCTTGGCCTTTACCCATAGCAATGCGTTGCGGCTATCAGAGTAGATCGTCATGGTGCGTTCCCGCTGCTTTAGTAGTGCTAAGGCGTGTACAATGGCTAGGAACTCGCCAATATTGTTGGTGCCATGCACAGGGCCATAGTGGAATATCTCCTCCCCCGTGGCAAGATATACACCGCGATACTCCATCGGCCCCGGATTGCCCGAACAAGCTGCGTCTACAGCAAGCGCATCTGCCTTTACCTCTAGCGGCAAGGGCAGCACCGTATCGTTGCGCCAATCGGGTGGGGGAGGCGGACAGCCTGCAGGCCCCTTGCTCGCTTTGGGCAAATGGGGAACCATCGGAGCATCATCCTTCGCAGATGCCGAAGCGGCCTTTGCTTTTCGCGCAGCGTGCACGGACGGTGTGGGTGGTGTGGCAAAAGCCTCGCGAGCCTCCTGCTCCGTACGGAACGATTTATAGAGCGCACCGCCATAGCCCATCACCTGTGCTTGGCATTCGGGCCATGAAGTGTAAATGCCTGGCTCGTGGCCACGCCACACCACGTAATATTTCTGCTTGTTGCTTGACATCTGTAGGAATGTTCGGTAGAGAAAATTTGTAAAGAATTGGCGGAAAGTTATTTACCTGTTAACCCCGTCAACCTGTTAACTCGTTATCCCGTCAACCATTTACCTTCCTAGCCAAGCCTCTGGATTGAGCTTGGCCGTCTCCTTGCGTAGCTGGAAGTGGAGCGTGCAGTTGCCCGAAGCATCCGTGGCCACGGCTCCTAACGACTGACCGCGCTGCACGTGCTGGCCGCGACGCACTGAGGTGGAACTGAGGTTGCAATAGACTGACATATACGATCCGTGGCGCACAATGATATTGTACATTCCACCATAGGTAAAGATGGCTGTTACCTCGCCCTCAAAAACGGAGCGAGCATGAGCACCTGCATGTCCTGTGATATTGATACCCTTACTATCAAGCTGCACACCATTGAGTCCCGAAACGTTGTAAGATCCGTAATGACGCGTAATGGCATATCCTCCCGTGATAGGCATGGGCAGACGGCCGCGATTGGCGGCAAAACTGCCGTTGATTACGCGGTCGGCATTGTCGGCCTCGTTGAAGCTCGGAGTTTTCTCTTCGCGTGGATTTTCAGCCTTAGAGGGAGCCGTTCGGCGCCTTGAAGAAGACGTGGCGGCATTGCGGCGCGTTGATGTAGTGGAGCGTTTGTTTGATGCGATGGACTTTCCTTCGTCGTTCTTCTTCTTTACGGCAGCCGTAGCTCTGCGTTCGGCAGCTGCTTTCTCTCGTGCCGCCTTCTCTCGTGCGGCTTTCTCTCTTGCCGTTTTCTCTCGTGCTGCTTTCTCTCTTGCCGCTTTTATTTTAGCTTGGCGGGCAAGTTCTGCTTTGCGTCGGCGCTCTGCTTCAGCTTTGCGTCGGCGTTCGGCGGCAATAATTTCTTGTTGAATGAGTTGGTCGATACGGGCATTTAATGCAGCAGCCTTCTTGCGCTGTTGGGCTATCGAAGCTTGCAATTCGCTTTGGCGCTTGTTGAGATCGTTTACCACCTGTTGACGCTCCTGCTGCTGCGTCTGCAGTTTGCGTGTTTCGGCCTTACCCTCTTCGAGCAGACGGTTCTTTTCTGTCTTTACTCCCATCAATTCATTGCGCTTAGCCTGCACTTGAGCTTCCTTGCGGCGGATGGTCTCGGCTTGTATGCGCTGATAGCGACTAAACTCAGTCATGTAGCGCATGCGTCTGTACATCTGACGGAAGTTTTTGGCCGACAGGATAAATTGCCACTTTGAAAGCTGCATTCTGTTGCGAAACATATAGGATACACTTCGCTGGTAGCGTCTTTTGCAGTCGGCAAGGTCAAGTTCTAGCATACGCAGTTGCTGCTCAAGGCCGCTGATATTGGTGGCCAGTTCTGTCAGCTCGGAGTGGATGCCGTTGACATACTTCTGCTGCCCTTCTATCTGCACGTTGATTACTTGCAGATTGGCCAATTGAGAGTTGACATCCTTCTTGGTTGTCTTGAGCATCTGTTCCTGAGAGGCGATTTTCTTCTTTAGCGTCTTTTGTTGTCGTTGTAGCGACTGAATCTTCTTGTTCGTCTGCGCAGGAAGTGCCGCGCCCAAGGCAAAAAAGAGACAGAGAGTATAGAGTATGCGGAGCATAGGAGAAAATATATTAAGAGGGAAAAAGAATTTTTTTAGAAGAGAAAGGCTTCTGAGGGTGCTACTGTACAGAATGTTTGAAGGTATTTAGATGGAGTGGGTAGTCAAGATTCCTTCTAGAACATTTCTAGTGGCTTTAGAGAAGATAGGGCTTTCCAAGAAAGTTGCTAAAATAGTTTGCCGAGCACTTCTTGCACGGATCGACGCGTATATTTGCTAGAGATGGTGGTGCGGTAGTTCCAATTAGCGTCAGTTTTGAGACCTGAGAGGTTGAGAGAGAGCGTCACATCCTTTGTAGTACCGCTTACGCACATTTGCATTGAAGTGGGGAAAGGGCGTCCTTGAAAACGCTCAAAGGAATCGTAATTCCATGCGAACTGCCCCTTGTCAGCTTTGTTGGAAGATACCACTTGCAAGCGATTGAGCGTTTGCTGTGCTGGGTCGGCATAGAAATGATAGGTAAGTTTGGGAGTGTCTTTCGGTGTGAGCACGCAGAGGTTATGTTCTTGTGTCATTTCTATATCCGAGGCATTTACCATTCTTCCCTCGCTACTTCCAGGAACGAAGATTTCATTCCAAAAGAGTGATTGCAAGGAGTAGAAATCGAGTGCAGCCTGGCGCAGGAAACTCACTTCTGAGTATGAAGCTCTCACGTATTGCTTGTTAACGCGATCTACCACTAGCACATCTTTCGGTGTAAATTCTAGCAGCCCCACTTCCATTCCGAGGAATCGAAGTGAAAGCCTCACCACATCATTCCGACGCATACGAAGTTGCCCATTTACGGAAAGATCTTTCGCGCCTACTCCTGTGATGCGCACTTTCGCTGAGGCTGTGAGGCACTGCTTGTCTGTGCGTTGTGGCGAAATTTTCTTGACGAAGGCCGCTGTTTCAGCCTTCGATGCGGTGGTGCTTGATGCTCCGTCCTTGTTTGAATGGATAGGAGTGGTGGATGTGCTTCCTTGGCCGATGGAAATTTTTTCCTTTGAGGCTGATTTTGATGAGCGGCATGAACTAAGAAATATTCCTGCCATGATGATGCATATACTATATAATAGGTGTTTCATTGCGATGAATGGATATATTGTTCTTCTAAAGAAAAAATATTCAGCTTATAGGCGCTTGCGCCACACCTTGCGTTGCACTTTCTGCTTCAGTGCTCTATCTTTGGTGAGCGAGATAGCCTTTTTCCAAAAAGCAATGGCTTGCGAGCGAATGTTGAGGCGGAAGTAAATGTCGCCAGCGTGGTCGAAAGTGGTGGCACTTTCTGCATCCTCGGGTGTATAGCGCAAGGCTTCCTCTATGTAGATGCGAGCTTGTGCGTATTCGTGTTTGAGGTAGAGAATCCAGGCATACGTGTCAAGGTATGTGCCATTGTCTCCTTCAGCCTCTATTGTAAGACGGCTCATGCGCTCAGCCTTGTCGAGTTGTCGGCCATCTATGGAGAGGAAGTAAGCGTAGTTGTTGAGGCAAAGCAAGTTTTGTGCATTGTATTCTAGTGCATGGTCGTAGGCTGTGTAAGCCTCGTCCTTTAGGCGCATATCGTAGAGAATATCGCCTAGCAGGGCATAGACGTCCGAGGCGAGTTCTAGGTCAGTTTCATCGTCGATGCGTTCCACTCCTTTCTGTACTTGCTCCATTGCTTCGCGATTGCGTCCTAGGCGGAAGAGAGCGAGTCCTTCGTAGTAGTAGAACGTAATCTCCGTAGGGTCGTAAAGTTCCCCTTCTCTGCAAGTTGAGGCCACTCGAGCCATGTCGTCTCGGTCTATCATAATCTTAAGAACCTGTAGGCGAGCCATGGAATAGTCTGGTTCGATGCGTAAAATGGTATAGAGCGCAGCTAGTAGCGAATCGGTGGGCATATTGCGCTCAGCCACATACGAGGCATAAAGTTCTGCCATGTCTCGGCTCTCTTGCGGCTGTGCCAATACTTCGTGAAAGAGTTTCAGTACGGGAATAGAGTCGGCTTTTCTTTGCAGATTATCGGCTGCATAGCCTCGCATGGCTTCGATGCGCGCTCCAGTCTGCGTGTGTGGATTGAGCACTACACGGCGCAGGAGGTCGAGATAAAGAGAATCCGCTTCGGCTGCCTTATAGTAGGCAAGGAGCGAAATTTGTGCATAGCTATTGTCGGGTTCAGCGGTGAGTACATCGCGATAGATGTCGAGAGCCTGTTCGTGGTAGCCATGCTGATCATAGAGATCTCCTAATAGGACGCGATAACGCAGGTCGAGGGGATACTCCGCACAGAGGTCTTCGATAGCTTGATATGCATGTTCGTCGTCCTTCATGGCTAGGTACGTCTGAAATTTTTCCATGCTAAGCTGCTCGCTTTTCCCCTCTAAGTGTTCAAGTCGTTCTATTGTGCGGATGGCTCCAGCGTAATCGCCACTTGTCTTATATAGCCATATAAGAGTGGCGAGCGTCTCTTCCGAGAGTTTTTCGTCGGCTATTTCTTCGTAGAGTTCTATCGCTTCGCGATATTGTGCTGCATTTGCCAGATAGGTGGCGAGTGTCTCTTTGAAGTAGCAATTAGAAGGATCTAGCTCTACGGCCTTGCGCAGCAGAGAGTCGCCTTGTGCTCGTGCCAGTGTGTCGGAGTAAGCGGAGTAGGAGAGTCTCAGTATGCCCATTTCGTAGAGAGCTTCTGGAGCGAGTGGTCGAATCTTTAGTGCCTCGGCTAGGAGTTCGTATTCAGCATCTATGTGTTCCGCCTCTTTCTGCCTAATGGCTTCGAGGAAGAGTTTGTCAAACCGTCGCTTATCCTCGTAGCTCACAGGGCGTGGTACAATGGGTGTGACCGTTGCGGGGCGAGCTGTCGGAGCTGGTGCCGATGGTTGCTGTACGGGGGGTACGGTCTGTCGGCTCCCATGACACGCAATGCACAGGAGTAGCACGAATGAACTGAATATGTAGAGGATGAAATGACGCAAGATATGGAGCGTTATTTAAGTTTTGTCAGCTATGTTGCAATGGGCCTATATGATAGATAGTCCATCAGAGAGTTGCTATATAGATAGCTTTAAGTCTCTGCCCCTTTTTTATTGTTTGCCAGAATGGCCGAATCCGCCTTCTCCGCGTTCAGTGACGTCGAGAGAGCTTACTTCTGTCCACTCGGCTTGTCCGTAGCGAGCAATGACTAGCTGGGCAATGCGGTCACCATCGGCAATGGTGAAAGGTTCGGTAGAGAGGTTGACTAGAATTATTCCAATCTCGCCACGATAGTCGGCATCGATGGTGCCTGGCGTATTGAGCAATGTGATACCATGCTTGAGAGCAAGGCCAGAGCGAGGGCGCACTTGTGCTTCGTAGCCTTGGGGCAAGGCAATGCGGAGTCCCGTTGGTATAAGGCGACGCTCCATGGGAAGGAGTGTGATAGATGTGTCGAGATTGGCGCGAAGGTCGAGCCCAGCACTCTGCACCGTGGCATATTGTGGAAGTGGATGGTGCGATTCGTTGATTACTTGAATCTTCATGGATTTTCTGTAAATAGCGTGGAAGACCGAGTAATGGCCTTCGTCGTTCTTTCTTTGCTTACGTGTAAAGCACGTGTTTATGGGATATATATAATGCAAAAGTACACAATTCGGCACAATTATGCCCCTTGTTAACGGCTTTTTGTGTAAGTTTGTCGTGGCTTTGAGGCTGTTTGTATAAAATAGTCTTGTGTATTGTAATCATTTTATCCTACCCCTTATGTCTCAGATGAATTGGCAAATGCTTTTATCGTGCATGCGATTAGGCAAAGAAGATCGTCCGAAGCCGCTGGAGGAGCGGCGCACGGAGTTTCAGCGCGACTACGACCGATTAATCTTCTCGGCAGCATTCCGACGGATGCAGAATAAGACACAGGTATTCCCGCTTCCGGGGAGTGTTTTCGTACACAATCGCTTGACGCATAGCTTAGAAGTGTCGAGCGTGGGCCGATCGTTGGGAGCAGACGTGAGTCGCGAGTTGATGATGCGCCACCCAGAACTAGCTGAGACGGAGTTGACGGGGATGGGATCCATCGTGAGTGCGGCCTGTTTGGCTCACGATATGGGCAATCCGCCTTTCGGCCACTCGGGAGAGCGTGCCATCCGCACCTACTTCAGTGAGGGGCGTGGTCAGGAGCTGCAAAGCCTTATCACGGACGATGGTCGAGCGCTCTCGGAAGCAGAATGGATGGATATGACGCGATTTGACGGAAATGCGAATACCTTCCGTCTGCTCACCCATCATTTCAACGGCCGCCGTCCGGGAGGATTCGTGATGACCTATGCCACGTTGGCCTCAATTGTGAAATACCCTTATGGCTCTGACGGAGCCGTGAGAAAACCTAAGTTTGGATTCTTTGAGGCAGAGCGTGGTACTTATTTACACATTGCCGAAACGCTAGGGCTGAAACGCCTGTCCGATTTCCCTGGAGGTGCATTGCGCTATGCTCGTCACCCACTAGTTTACTTGGTTGAGGCGGCAGATGATATTTGTTACGAAATAATGGACATAGAAGATGCGCATAAACTTCGCTTGCTTTCCGACGAGCAGACAATGGAACTCTTCCTCGCCTTTTTCGAGCCTGAGGAGCGGGAAGCGTTGCGCCGCCGTTATAGTTCCGATACGGATGTCGACGATCAAATAGTCTACTATCGTTCCTGTGTAATCAATGCCTTGGAGCGTGCTTGCGTGTGTATCTTTGTAGAGCATGAGCAGGAAATATTAGAGGGTACGTTCGAGGGTTCACTCATAGAGCATTTGCCTCATCGCTTGCGAGAAGCTTACCATCGCTGTGAGCAAGTGGCTGCCACGCGCATCTACTTGTGTCGGGAGGTGACCGATGTAGACTTGGCAGGTTATCACATTATTTATACTCTTTTGGAGCTTACCACGGATGCTGTGATGGCTCCGCAGAGAGCCTACTCGCAGCTATTGTTGCAGCAGATTCCTTCGCAGTATGAGGTGAAGGCAGAGCGCGAGGGAGATAGGTTGATGGCTGTGCTCGACTATCTGTCGGGTATGACAGATGTATATGCGCTAGACCTTTATCGAAAGATTAATGGCCACTCTCTCCCGAGCGTATAGGAGGGAATGGGTTTTTAGTTTTCTTCCTCTTACTACTAGAGAGTATAAAGTGGCGTTCTTGCGTTGCAAGGAGGGGGGTATAGGAGGTGTTCAGAATAGACATTATTAACGAGAAAAAAATGTCTATTTGTAACAAAGGGAAAGCTTGTAAGCCTTTTCAGTAAAACACTTCTTACGCAGTAAAGATTTTTAGTAAAAGATAAACTTTTGGTGTAAAGTATTTTCAGCCAAAGTCAATAAAAGCAAACTTTCATTTTGCTTTGCGCTCGGTTTGCACTACCTTTGTCCCTCGAATCAACCTAAACAACATATCACCACCTATATGGATTGGATATACGATACACTTCTCAAACCTACGGCAGTACAAGCCGTTATTGTCATTGCGCTGATATGCGCGCTGGGGCTCTCGCTCGCCAAACTGCGCTTTCGTGGTATCAGTCTTGGCGTTACATACGTGTTTTTCTTTGGTATTTTGGCTGGAGCCGTAGGACTGCATATCGATGCGCAGATGCTAGGTTATGCCGAGAGTTTCGGCCTCATACTTTTTGTCTATACCCTGGGCTTACAAGTGGGGCCGGGATTTATGAGTACTTTCCGTAAAGGGGGTACCACGCTCAATCTTCTTTCACTCAGCGTGGTGGTGCTCGGTACATTGATTGCCCTCATAATGGGGTGGATAGGGCTGCTTCCGCTGCCCGATATGCTCGGCGTCCTCTGCGGAGCTACTACGAATACACCGGCTCTCGGTGCTGCCCAGCAAACGCTCAAGCAGATAGGCTTGCCCGCTTCGGGAGCAGCCTTGGGGTGTGCCGTGACCTATGCCTTTGGCATGGTGGGGGTCATCGTGGCACTCATGATGGTGAAAGGATGGCTCACACGCCACGAAAAATGCCAAGATTCCGATCACGATGATGAGGCATTCATCGCCTCCTTTCTCGTATGTAATCCTGCAGTGTACGGACATACGCTAGGCGAAATCAGTGGCATGGACGAGAGTAAATTTGTAGTTTCCCGCCTCTGGCGCGATGGCAAGGTGATTTTGCCCAATGCGCAGACGCGGCTGCAACAAAACGACCGCATACTTGTGATTACGCAACAACGACAGGTGGCACAACTGACTATCTACTTTGGTCAGCGCGATGAAACGAATTGGAATCGCAACGATGTGGATTGGAATGCGCTTGACTCGAAGCTTATTTCGCAGCGCATCCTTATTACACGTGCGAATATCAATGGGCGTCACTTGGGCGACCTCCAACTGCGTAATCGCTATGGCGTGAACGTGAGCCGCGTACAGCGTTCGGGCATTCAGCTCGTGGCCACTCCAAACCTAACCCTCCGTATGGGCGATCGCGTTACAGTGGTGGGCGAAGCCGAAAGCATTAAGCGCGTGGCCACGGAACTTGGCAATGTGGTGAAGCGCCTCGACGAGCCTAATATGGTGACCATCTTCATCGGCATCGTGCTCGGTTTGTTATTGGGTAGTATCCCCTTGTTTGTGCCGGGTATGAGCTACCCCGTGAGATTGGGGCTTGCTGGCGGTCCCATCGTGATGGGTATTCTCATCGGCGCTTTCGGTCCGCGCTTACACATGGTGGCCTACACCACTACGAGTGCCAACCTTATGCTTCGTTCGCTAGGTTTGTCTACTTATTTGGCCTGTTTGGGGCTAGATGCAGGAAAGGATTTCGTGGCTACTGTGATGCAGCCACAAGCTCTGTGGTGGATAGGTATCGCGCTCGTCATTACGCTCGTACCTGTGATCGTCATGAGCATTGTCAGTGTGGTATGCTACAAGCGTAGTTATGCTACCACGGCGGGTATGCTCTGTGGTGCCATGGCCAACCCTATTGCTCTAGAATATGTCAACGACTCCATGCCCGACAACGACAAGGCTGCTGTGGCTTATGCCACCGTGTATCCTTTGGGTATGTTTCTCAGAGTGATTATTGCCCAGCTCATCGTGATGCTATGGTGATGGGATGTGCTTTTCCCTCTCGCTCATAGATACTCTGGATATTTTGAAGATGAAAGGTGCGCCCTTTCCTCCTCTCCTTGAAATTAATTACTTTCAATAATGATCAATAACTCTCTATTCAAGAAAGCTGTGCCCGACATTCTAGCGGTGCTAGTATTTCTCATCTTGAGCACAGCTTACTTCTTCACCCCTATGAGTGAAGGACTCGTTCTCGGAGGCCATGATAGTGTGGCCGCTGTAGGCTTGGGGCAAGAACAAAAAGAATATCGCGAGAGCCATGGCGGCGAGACTACCCGATGGTCTAACGCTATCTTCAGCGGTATGCCTACGTATCAGACGGCGCCTACATATAGCGCCACCGATACGGTGTCGGCTTTTGCCGACATCTACGCGCTAGGCACTGGCAAGTGGTTTCCCGCTATTAGTTACCTATTCCTCTATCTTTTGGGGTTCTACGTGCTATTGCGCGCATTTAACTTTAAGCCCTATTTGGCAGCGCTAGGTAGTATTCTGTGGGCATTCTCCTCGTATTTTTTAATCATCATTGCTGCTGGCCATATATGGAAGGTGATGACGTTAGCCTTCATTCCTCCCACCATCGGCGGATTGGTGTTGTGCTATCGTGGAAAGTATCTTTGGGGCGGTGCAGTAACGGCACTCTTCACGGCTTTTCAAGTGGTAAGCAACCACATGCAGATGACCTATTACTTCCTCTTCGTGATGCTCTTCCTCGTGGTGGCCTACTTAGTCGATGCCATCGTGCGTCACAAGTTTGTTAGTTGGCTCAAAGCCACGGGAGTACTCATCGTGGCTGGTTTGTTAGGCGTAGCTGCTAATCTGCCTAATATCTACCATACGTATGAGTATGCCAAGGAGTCAATGCGCGGTAAGGCCGAACTCTCTCCGAAGCACAATGCTCAAGGAGAACAAGCGCAAAAGGCTACCGATGGCCTTGACCGCGACTACATTACGATGTGGAGCTACGGCCTCGACGAGACGCTCACGCTGCTCATCCCCGACTATAAGGGGGGAGGCTCTTCCTCTATTCTCGACCGCGAAGATGCAGAAGAACTGCCTGGCTACGACGACTTCTATCAATCGGCCGGACAGACGCAGGCTGCTTTCCAGCAAAGTGGCATCCAAGCCTATCCTCCTGGTATTCAACTCTATTGGGGCGACCAGCCCTTCACCGTAGGTCCAGTTTATGTGGGAGCATTGGTTTGTTTCCTCTTCGTCTTGGGCTTGTTCTATGTGCGTGGACCTGTAAAATGGGGCCTTTTGGCAGCCACGGTACTGAGTTTTCTCTTCGCTTGGGGTAAAAATGTGCCCGAACTGACCAATTTCTTTATAGACCACATGCCGATGTACAGTAAGTTCCGTACAGTAAGTTCGGCTCTTGTCATTGCCGAGTTTACCATGCCGCTACTGGCCGTACTTTGCCTCTACGAGATTTCTTGTCGTAAGGAACTCTTCCAACTTCTGTCCTGGAAGGAAGCTCCACTGCGCAAGAAGATAGGTCTTCCCGTGGCCGCCGTATTAACTCTTGGCTTGTGTCTATTGATGTGGGTAGCACCGAGCGCAGCGGGTCATTGCATATCAAGTGCCGATATGCAGACGTTTAGCTTGATGCGTCAGGCAGGCTTCCCTACCGAGCTCGTGAGCACCTATATGAGTGCTCTCTCTTCAATGCACCATGCCATACTATCGGCCGACGCTTTGCGCTCGGCTTTGATAATTATTCTCGGCATACTCGTGCTATGGGCTTATGCTTCGGGTAAGCTAAAGGCTTGGATGGCTTGCGTGCTCTTGGCCGCCATCTGCCTTATAGATCTTTGGCAGATAGATCGTCGCTATCTCAACAATGATAGTTTCACCGATGAGATGGAGCAACAGGATAGCTTCGCTCCCTCGGCTGCCGACAAGGAGATACTCAAGGATAAAACTTTCTATCGCGTGGTGAACCTTAGCACGGGTGGAAATCCGTTTAATGAAACGTCGAATGCCACTTCTTACTACCATCACAGCATCGGTGGCTACCACGCGGCAAAGCTTCACCGCTATCAAGACCTTATAGACCGTCATCTGCTTGACGAAATACAACAATATGCAGGCGCCATTAGTGGAGCCGAAGGCGATATGACTCGCGTGGCGGGTGATAGCATTGCTCCTGTGCTCAATATGCTCAATACGAAGTATCTCATCTTTGGCAAGCAAGCTAATCAGGTTGTGCACAATACCTATGCTAATGGCAATGGATGGTATGTTCGCTCATTGCGCTTCGTCAAGGGAGCTGACGCTGAAATGGCTGGTCTCGACAAACTCGACACAAAGCATTGTGCTGTGGCCGACGAGCGCTTCCGCACCCAAATAGATGGATCGGCACTAGACTCGGGTAGTGTGGCGCTCACCTCTTATGAGCCCAACCTCCTAAAGTATAGTATCAACTCAGCCAAGGGCGGTGTGGTTGTATTCTCCGAAATCTATTATCCTGGTTGGACGGTAACCATTGATGGAAAGCCGGCCGAACTTGGTCGTGTGAACTACGTGCTACGTGCACTCAAAGTGCCTGCTGGCAAGCATGAAGTGGTGATGGAGTTCCGTCCTGCCACAGTGAACACCACCAATACCATTGCTTATATAGCCTTGGCTATCATTCTTATTGGGTTCTTTGCGGCTCTTTATTTCGACCTTTGCGGAAAGAAAAAGGCCTAAACCTACTTTGATATAAAAAAACATCTGCACCCACACCATTCTCTCTCCTAAAATAGAAGGAAATGGTGTGGGTGCAGTGTGCATGTATGTAGAGATAGATGATCAGCTATGCCGATGGTTCAGTGGCCGACGCATCTCGCATCGGCCACTGAACTATCAATAAGGCAACTTAATATAGGTGAGCAACGTATATCTTACTTCACGCGTCTGTTGCGCTGATTGTTGGCCTTCTCTGGACGCGATTTTCCTATTCTTTTGCCCGAAGTCTTCTTCGCCGTGAGGCGAGCTTTGTGGGCAAATGGATTGTGCGAGGAAACGGGACGATGGGTGGCATGATGAGGCATAGGATTCAACGAATGAATAGTTTAGGCTTGTTGTGCTTTCCTATCTTGCTCAATCAATAGCAAAAGTTTATCTACAGCCTCTTCCGTGGGGATGTTCTTCTCCACACACTCCTTGCCGCGATAAAGGCTTACTTTTCCACGGGCAGCACCCACGTAGCCGTAGTCAGCATCGGCCATTTCGCCAGGGCCATTGACAATGCAGCCCATGATGCCGATTTTCAGTCCGCGCAGATGAGCAGTAGCAGCCTTAATGCGAGCAATTGTGCCCGGAAGGTCGTAGAGTGTGCGGCCGCATCCAGGGCAGCTGATATACTCCGTGCGCGTGGTGCGTAAGCGAGCCGCTTGCAGAATGGCAAATGCTGTAGAGTCTGTCACGGCATGTGACAACGTGCGTTGTCCCTCGGGTTTCTGATTGAAGAGCATAATTCCATCGGTGAGTCCATCGAAGAGCAAGGCACCGAGGTCGGCCGCAGCCTCTAGTTGGAGGTCTTCTTTCTCTACTTCGCCATGGCGATATTGCTCAAACATGATAACGGGCACGGGGAGGCCCTCATTCCATAGTTCGTGAACCAAGGCACGCTGTTCTCCCAATCTATTCTGATGGTTGCTCTGACAGATTATTACGATGTTGGGCACTGTGCGCAGTAGAGCCTTTACCTCATCATCGAGATCAAGATAGGTGAGGAATAGGAATTTTGCCTTTGCCTGGCAGCGAGGTATGAATAGTAGGTGTTGTTTCGTAAAGACTGGATAGGTGTTTTCCTCATTGGGGTGCCAAGCATCTGCATCAACGAGGTAGCCCACTCCCTTGTGTCGCTTGTCGGCGCCAGGCAGATTGTGTCCGCAGTAGAGGTAGTCGGGCAGAGGATTTCCCTTATCCTCGGCATCGGTCGGAAGCGAATAATCGCCATCAGTGCGAGCCGAAATGACTACGGGAACATGACTACCGCCTATATTGAGCACGGGCTGTGTATGACGGCGCTGCGGATTAGCATAATGAAAAGCTGGGGCACTCTTGCCTGGAATCATGGCATGACCAGCACGTTTCACCACGTAGGAAGCCAGTTTATAGGCTACGGGTACTTCGGCTTGGGGTGGTTCGCTGAGACTTACACGCAGAGTGTCGCCTATGCCGTCGGCTAGCAGGGCACCTATGCCCACGGCACTTTTGATGCGTCCATCTTCACCCTCGCCTGCTTCGGTCACTCCGAGATGGAGCGGATAGTCCATGCCCTCTTTCTCCATCACTTGACAGAGCAAGCGCACGGAGCGTACCATTACTTGTGTGTTGGAGGCTTTAATAGAGATGACCACGTCGTTGAACGCTTGGCGTTGGCACACACGGAGAAACTCCATGCAACTCTCTACGATTCCTGCGGGTGTATCGCCGTAGCGACACATGATGCGGTCGGAAAGAGAACCATGGTTCACACCAATGCGTAGAGCCGTGTGGTGGTCGCGGCAGATGTCGAGGAGCTGCGTGAAGCGAGACTCAAGTCGCTGGAGTTCAGCGGCATATTCCTCGTCGGTATATTCTAGGTGTTTAAATTGGCGTGCGGGGTCGATGTAGTTGCCAGGATTGATGCGCACCTTCTCCACAATAGTGGCGGCCACATCGGCCACGGCGGGATTGAAGTGGACATCGGCCACGAGCGGACGGTCGTAGCCCAAACGGTGGAGTTCTTTGCGAATGTTGCGCAGGTTTTCGGCCTCGCGGGTTCCTTGAGTGGTGAGGCGCACATAGTCGGCTCCGGCATCGAAAATAGCAATACACTGCTTCACACACCCTTCGGTGTCGGTGGTGGCAGTAGTGGTCATACTCTGGATGCGTAGGGGGTGGTTGCCGCCTAAGGGGCGATTGCCGATGTTTACTTCGTGTGAGTGGCGCGGGTTGTAATTGAATATGTCCATTGAGGGTAGGGGTGGGTGCCCCGTGATAGGTCAGTTATTTACTTAAATACGAAAAAGCTCTGTCGATTGAAGGAATTCTTCGTGGCAAGAGCCTAGCTCCGCTTTTTCGGGGACTCACTGATGAGAGGTTCCGCAAGTTGCAAGGAGCTAGGCACAGCCTTTAGTTGGTCTTAAACTTATACTTTACTTCCTTTAAGTCTGTGTTGGCCTTCACGATTTTTTGCTTCAAGCCTTCCTTGTAGGCCGCGAGACGCTGAGCTAGGATCTCATCGGAAAGAGCGAGCATCTCTACGGCGAGGATTGCTGCATTCTGTGCACCATTTACGCCTACTGTGGCTACGGGAATGCCAGGAGGCATCTGGATGATAGAGAGCATAGCATCGAGACCATCAAGCATACCCTTGATGGGCACACCGATAACGGGTAGTGTGGTGCTGGCCGCAATTACGCCAGGCAATGCGGCTGCCATGCCGGCTCCAGCAATGATGACGCGCAATCCACGCGTCTTAGCACTTTTGGCAAAGTCTTCTACTTCCTGCGGAGTGCGATGGGCTGACAAGGCGTTCATCTCGAAGGGAACTTCCATTTCTTCAAGAAACTTGGCTGCTTTTTCCATAACGGGCAGATCACTTGTGCTGCCCATGATGATGCTGATGATGGGGGTCATGATGATAAGTGTTATTATGTTGTGTTTTCGCACGAATGTACTGTTTCTATTTTTATGGTGTCTCTGGCGGTTGTAGTGGGCGCTTACGTATTTATATTAGCAATACGCTGATGAAACCGCTTACTAGGCCTACGGCCACTCCCCAGCCGATCTCGGCATACGTGTGCTGACGAAGGATGAGGCGGGCAGTGCATACCATGCCACAGAGGAGTATGGTCAAGCAGAGCCACCATGTGGGGTTGAAAGCAAAGATGAACGAGAAGGCCATCAGCGCTCCGATTACTCCGCCTGAAGCAGCCGCATGCGTGCTAATCTTAATGCGAGAGTTGACAAGGGCACACACAATTTGGATGGTGAGCGCTCCGCCTATAACACCTAGCGTGAAGCGAGGCATGTGAATGCTATAGAGCAGATAGAGTAATGCTGAGTAGCTCACGATGCTCACCACGTAGGGCACGAAGCGGCGCTCGCGACGTCCCATTTGATGACGTGTCCATCCGTTGATTTTACGATAAGAGTAGATGGTGAGGTGGGGTAGGAGCAGCGTGAAGAAGTAGACAATAAGGATGAATAGAGCCTTGGTGCGTAGTGGCAAGAGGTTTAGATAGCTGAACATAAACAGCACGATGAAAGCCACCACAGGTAAGTAGAGTGGCGAGTAGAGCAGCGATACGGCCTGTGCTGTCATAACCAAAAACTTGGAGGTACTATTCTTAGGAGTGGGTTCGGTGGGCATGGGTGATGATGTGCTTAGATGCTAAAGTATGGCAATCAATCTGCGAGTAGGAATAGCGCCCTATGGCAGATGTATTAGCGTAGACAGTTTCGGCATATTATGTTATCTCAACCTTTTCAGTTTTATGTGTATGGTGCTTACTCTTTCCTTAGTCGGGCTGTGGGGAAGCCTAGCATGTCGCGATATTTTGCCACGGTGCGACGCGCCACGTTGTAACCTTGTGCTTTGAGTTGCTGGGCAAGTTCTTCGTCGGGGAGGGGGTGACGCTTGTCTTCGCCCTCAATGAGGGAGCGCAGTGCCGTTTTGACCTTGCGTGCAGAGAGTTCGTCACCATCGGTGGTGGTGAATTGCTGAGAGAAGAAATACTTTAGAGGATAAGTGCCGTAGAGTGTCTGTACGTATTTACTGCTTGTGACGCGCGACACTGTGCTAATGTCTACTCCTACTCGTTCGGCCACTTCTTTCAGACCGAGAGGGTGAAGTTGTTCCTCTTCATCGTCGGACATGAAAAAGTCGCGTTGTCTATCGGCAATGCAACGCATCACGGAGAGGAGTGTTTCCTTGCGGCGCGAGAGCAAATTGATAAATGATTTCGCAGCGTCTACTTTCTGGCGGGCATAGGTGTAGGCGTCGCGTTGTTCACGCGTAAGGTTCGTCTTGTTACCACCATACTGCTGTAAGCTGTCGCGAAAGGCGGGACTCACTCGGAGTTCAGGCACATCGCCATTGTTGAGTGTCACCTGCAGGGACTCTCCATCGGGTGAAACTCTGACATAGAAGTCGGGCACGATGGTGGGTGCTCCTGCCGAGGTTGATTCGCTCAGTGCACTGCCAGGACGCGGATTGAGGTGGGTTAAGCAGTGGCGTACGTGGTCGAATGTCTCATCGTCCATGTTGAGGCGGCGCTTCACTGTATCCCAACGGCGTCCCACGAAGTCCTTAAAGCATTTGTCTACAACCTCTAAGGCCAACTTTGTATAGGCACCTTGTCGATCGGGGTCGGTTAGTTGGAGATGTAGACACTCTTGAAGCGAGCGAGCGCCAATGCCGCGTGGGTCGAAACGTTGCAGAATGCTGAGTAGATGTTCCAACTCAGAGCGGGTGGTAGTGATATTGTGGTAAATGGCTAGTTCGTCCACTAAAGCATCGATATCTTTACGCAAGAAGCCGTCTTCATCAAGCGACCCAATGAGGTATTCCATGAGTTGTTGCTCGTGTTCGTTGAGGCTTTGTTCGCTGATCTGTCGTTGTAGATCTTCGTAGAAAGAGCCTTGTGCCGAGAAGGGTACTTCGCTTCGGTCGCGCTCTTCTTCTGCTCGTTGTTGTAAGTAATCTGGCACGTCGTCTGACGAAAAATAGTCGCCCATAGCATCGGCTTCCCTACCATAGTCTTCACCTTCTTCGTAGGAATTATCAGTGTCTGTCTCTGGGGACGCGTCATCGTCAGCGGTGCCTAGACTTTCGCTATCACCCTCAGTGTCGGTATCGGATGGTGTATTGTTTTCTGTGTAAAGGTCTCTCTCAGTGTCCACAGTGTCGGGATCTTTTTCTTCTAGTGCGGCGTTATCCACCATTTCGTCGCGAACTCGTGTGGCTAGTTCTGTCACGGGAAGTTCCACGAGTTTGGCCACAGCCACTTGCAGTGATGAAAGCTGCTGTGTCTGTACGGCCGCCTGAGTTTGTTCCAATCGTTGTGCCATAGGGAGTGTTTCTTTTTTGATGTAGCAAAGTTACAGCGTTACGTTACAAGTACAAAGCGTTTTCCCAAGAATGTTTTATCTATCTGCCGAAATGAGTTCGTTGTAAAAGCTCAAAAGCCAGCTGCAATGCCCTTGGTGAAGCATTTGCTGCTGGCTTTTGTCAATATTATATGGATAGGTGGAAACTGTTGTTTTCTACGATGTCGGATGATGTTCTTTGGGAGGAACATCCTGCATTTCCACTTTGTTTAGAAGTCAATAAAACGTAGTAGAGATTAGTAATTCTCAGCACGGAGTTCGAAGTAGCTCTGTGGATGGTTGCATACGGGGCATACTTTGGGTGCTTTCTTTCCCACCACGATATGGCCGCAGTTGGAGCATTGCCATACGCTGTCGCCATCGCGAGAAAAGACGATAGCGTCTTCTATGTTTTTGAGTAAGCGGCGATAGCGCTCTTCATGAGCCCGTTCGATAGCTCCCACCATTTCAAACTTGGCAGCAATCTCATTGAATCCTTCCTCGCGTGCCTCCCGAGCGAAGGTGGCATACATATCGGTCCATTCGTAGTTTTCGCCGTTAGCAGCATCGGTCAGATTGTCTTCCGTGCTAGGCACATCACCGCCATGGAGATATTTAAACCATAGTTTGGCATGTTCCTTTTCATTGCGTGAGGTCTCTTCAAAGATATTGGCCATCTGTACGTAGCCATCTTTTTTTGCCTTCGATGCGTAATATTGGTATTTTGTATGAGCCTGAGATTCTCCAGCAAATGCTGCGGCGAGATTTTTCTCTGTTTTGGTTCCTTTCAAGTCTTTCATGCTGTAGCAGTTTATGACAGGTTAATGGAAAAAAGGGTATAGCTCTCAGGGTGGAGCGTAAGTGGTGCTTATGCTGGTTGCTTTGAGCCATACTCTTGTTATCAGGCAATCTTTGTAAAGTAGCGGATACTTACTTGTTGCCGAAGAAGCGCTTATAGAGACCTTCGAATCCGCGTCCGTGGCGAGCTTCGTCGCGTGCCATTTCGTGTACGGTGTCATGGATAGCGTCGAGGTTGAGTTCCTTTGCGCGCTTAGCGATGCGAGCCTTGTCTTCGCAAGCACCAGCTTCGGCGTTCATACGCTTTTCTAGGTTGGTCTTGGTATCCCATACGAGGTCGCCAAGGAGTTCGGCAAACTTAGAAGCGTGTTCTGCCTCTTCCCATGCGTAGCGCTTGAAGGCTTCGGCTATTTCGGGATAGCCTTCGCGATCGGCTTGGCGGCTCATGGCGAGATACATACCCACTTCAGTGCATTCGCCGTTGAAGTGAGCATTGAGGTCCTTAATCATCTCTTCGTCGGTGCCTTTAGCCACACCTATTTCGTGCTCTGCAACGAACGAGAGGTTTGAGTCCTCCTTTACTTCTTTAAATTTGGAAGCGGGAACGCCACACATGGGGCATTTCTCGGGAGCGTGTTCACCTTCATAAACGTAACCACATACGGTGCAGATAAATTTCTTTTTCATAATGAGTTGAGTTTTGATAGAGTTGTTATGTTTTGAGTTATAAGTAAAATCTGATATGAGTAGCGTGTTATTTGTTTTGGCATTCGCTGCAGATACCTCGGAAGTATAGTTGTGCTTGGTCTATACTGAAGTCTTTTGGCAGCATGGCGCACTTCTCAAGTCGTTTATTGAGTAGTTTGAGGTCGAACACACGGCCGCATTCCGTGCAAAGGAAGTGGGCGTGGGGCGATGTGTCGGCATCAAAGCAGCAATTTCTTTCGTCGATGGTAAGTTGCAGCGCGGCTCCTTTGTCGGTGAGAATCTTCAGCGTGTTGTACACGGTTGTCTTCGAAAGGGTGGGCATGGTGGGCTGCAAGGCACTATAAATTTCATCGGCAGTGGGATGCGTACGATGATCGAGCAGATATTCCATTACTGCCATGCGTTGCAATGAAGGCTTTATACCATGTAGGGTCAGGTAGTCGAGTGTCTCGTTTGCTTCCATCGATATTAACTTTGTAATGATTACAATTATGATTACGATGCAAAAGTACGAGATTCTCCTATACCATGCAAATATTTTGGTGCTTTTTTTGAGATTTTTTTTAGAATGGATATGTAAGGTCTTGGATATCAGTGAAATATGCGATTCCTTTGGTGTGGCTTTTATTTTTGCTCGCAGGTTGATAATCGGGTAAATACATAGCGTACACGCAGCAAATAAATAGGAGATTGCAGATATATTTATATTATACGTAATTTGCCTATGATGGAATCTTCTAATTTCAGACCTTAAATTCTCCTCTCCGCATAGCAAAAAATCTCCCTTGCGAACGAAGGAATACGTAAGCAGCGAACGAAGTGCTCCGAACCTTATCATTATCAAGCTAAAACCTAGGTCATCCCGTTTCTCGATGAAGACTTTCCCGTCGTTCACTGGGCGGTAAAGCTACAACTGGGCATCTGTGGACGTGAAGATGGGTATCTGTGGACGGCAAATACGAAGTCCCAAAAGAAGTCTCTCTGAAAAGGAACGTTTCTCTGAAAGGGCTTGATCCATGTGGCATTCCGCAGATTGACAAGTTGGTATGGACTTCACCCAAACTCACCGGTGAAGAGGTGATGGTGCCATGCGAAGTTTACTCATGGATGTACGCATCTTATATCATTGGATAATACGAAAATAGCGCGTCAGAATTTCCATAGAGCGGAAACGCTGACGCGCTTAAATATACAATCTTATTTTGCCCCGATGATATGTCGTCGTGGCAGAAATATTTTAGGGCGATTACATGCGTTCGGGCATTTCGATGCCGAGAAGTCCCATACCTAGGCGGATAACCTTTGCCACGTTGGCCGAGAGGGTGAGTCGGAAAGTTTGTTTCTTCTTATCCTCTTCGCGTAAGATGCTGAAGTCGTGGTAGAACTGGTTGTATTCCTTTACCAAATCGTAGCAATAGTTAGCTACAGCTGCGGGTTGATACTCTGTGCCAGCTTGGCGTACTACGGCCGCAAAGTCAGCAATGTGCTGTACGATTTCTTCTTCTTTTGTAGAGAGTTCCACGTCGGCGGGCAGTTGGGCGGGCACTTTTATGCCAGCGTCGGCGGCTTTGCGCAGAATAGAGCGAATACGGGCATAGGTATATTGGATGAATGGTCCTGTGTTGCCATTGAAGTCGATGCTCTCCTCTGGATTGAAGAGCATATTCTTGCGAGCGTCTACCTTGAGGAGGAAATATTTCAGTGCACCCATACCTACGATGCGTGCCACCTCGTCCTTTTCTTCTTCGGTCATATCGTCGAACTTACCCGCTTCGTCCACAGTTTGCCGAGCTTGGGAAATCATGCCTGCTACGAGATCGTCGGCATCTACTACCGTGCCTTCGCGGCTCTTCATCTTGCCGTTGGGAAGTTCCACCATACCATACGAGAAGTGAACGAGACTCTTGCCCCACTCGAAACCCAAGCGGTCAAGCAGGATAGAGAGCACCTGGAAATGGTAGTTTTGCTCGTTGCCTACCACGTATATCATCTTATCAATGGGGAAATCTTGAAAACGGAGTTTCGCCGTACCTATATCCTGTGTCATGTATACGCTTGTGCCATCGGCGCGCAGGAGGAGTTTCTCATCGAGTCCGTCTTTAGTTAGGTCGGCCCATACCGATCCATCTTCTTTTCGGAAGAAGAGTCCCTTCTTTAGGCCTTCCTCTACGGCTTGCTTGCCTACGAGGTAGGTGTCGCTTTCGTAGTAGATTTTGTCGAATCCTACGCCGAGAGCCTTGTAAGTCTCGTCAAATCCAGCATATACCCACTCGTTCATCTTGCGCCAGAGTGCACGCACCTCGGGGTCGCCAGCTTCCCACTTCACTAGCATGGCATGAGCCTCCTTTATTAGGGGAGCCTCTTTCTCTGCTTTCTCTTTTGCTTCATCGGCGCCAAGTCCCTCGGCTTCATACTGAGCCTGAAGTTCCTTCACTTCGGCACGATAGTGCTTGTCAAAGGCCACGTAGTAGTCGCCAATAAGGTGATCGCCCTTTTTGCCGCTAGTCTCGGGAGTTTCGCCATTTCCATATTTTAGCCAAGCTAGCATCGACTTACAGATGTGGATGCCGCGATCGTTTACGATATTCGTTTTCACCACGCGGTTGCCGTTAGCTTCCACCACGTTGGCGAGCGCCCATCCCAAGAGGTTGTTGCGCACGTGACCCAAATGGAGGGGCTTATTGGTATTTGGTGAGGAGTATTCAATCATCACCAGAGGGCTATCAGCGTTGGGCTTTGTGATACCATAATTGGAATTGGCATTGATGTCGTCCAATAGCGCTACCCACTGAGCAGGAGCAATCACGAGGTTGAGGAAACCTTTCACCACGTTGAACGAGGCGATGAGTTCTGTATGGTTCTGAATCCACTGTCCGATTTCGGTAGCCGTATCTTCGGGCTTTTTGCGCGACATACGCAGGAAGGGGAATACCACGAGGGTGAGGTGGCCTTCAAACTCCTTCTTGGTCTTTTGCAGGGTCACCTGCTCGGGAGTGATGTCTTGTCCGTAGAGTGCTTTTACGGCTTCTATGACAGCGTTGTTGAGTTGTTGTTCTATTTTCATTGTTTTCGTGTGCTTATTTGGGTGCAAAGGTAGTTAAAAGGAAAGGAACTGACGAACGACTTTCGCTTTATCTATTCTTGGTTGGGGATTTTCCTCTATTCCATTGCATCAGATATCTGTCTGATGGCTTTGCGCAGAGCCACAGCAAGAGGTTGATTAGTCCTCTGAGGGAGTCTCTGTTGTGGTTCCTAAACCAATGGAAACATGGTAGCAACTCTCGTAAAGTTTGCGATAAAAGCGGTGGCGGCAGAGGGTGGAGCGCGATCCGAGAATGATGAGTTGATAACGTGCTCGAGTGATGGCCACGTTCATGCGTCGCAGGTCACTGAGAAACCCTATTTGTCCCTGTTCGTTAGCACGTACCATACTTACCACGATGACATCGCGCTCTTGGCCTTGAAAGGCATCGACGGTATTTACCGTGATTAGGCCGCGCAGTGGACGTAGAAATTCATCGCGGCGAATGAGGCCTCGCAAGTATTGTACCTGCGCTCGGTAGGGCGAAATCACGCCAAAGTCTACTCGTTCTTCCACGATGCGGTGGCGCCCCATTCGTTCCACATAGTTGTGTAAGGATTGCAGCGTGAGTAGTGCCTCGGCCTTGTTGATACGTCCGTAATTCGCACCCACCATTTGCTCGTGAGCGGACATCTCGTCCATCTGTGGCAATAGGTCTGTGTCAATCCATTCGAGCGGATGGCCTAGGTCATCCACCATGGATCTGTGGCGCACTTCGGGAGCCACTTCTAGTTGCCCACCATAGAACCATTCTGACGAGAAGTGCATCAATTCTTCATTCATGCGATACTGCACGCGCAGCAGTCTTACTACGTCGGGTTTTGCCTCGGCCACTTGTTCCATGAGCGTGCGTCCTAGTCCGCCCTTTAAAGCTTCCGGACTTTTGATTGTGGGCGGTAGTTGCTGATGGTCGCCCGCAAGGATGGCGCGGTCGGCTCTTAGGAGTGGAATCCAACATGCAGCCTCTAGGGCTTGTGCGGCTTCGTCGATGAAGAGCGTGTGAAAATGCTGTCCTGCGAGCAAGGGATTGGCAGCTCCTATGAGTGTAGAGGCTATCACGCGCGACTGGTCGAACAGTGCATGTCGGATGCGCATTTCGATTTCGTCGATGCGTTCGTGCAAACGGGCTATCTTTTGGTGAAAATTTTCGCTACGTTGGCGGCGTGGTTGGCTATAAAGTTGGCGTATGGTGCGTCGCAGTTGCCATAGCGCGGGATAGTCGGGGTGTGATTCAAAGCGTTTCTCGTAAGTATGAGCCAACATGCTTTCCGTGACGCGTGAGGGATTGCCAATGCGTAGTAAACTCACGCCGCGAGCCGCGAGTTGCTGGCAAATCCAATCTACGGCCGTGTTGCTCTGTGCACAGACCATTACCTGTGGCTCGCGGCGCAACACTTCGCAGATAGCTTCCACTAGCGTGGTGGTCTTGCCTGTGCCAGGAGGTCCATGCACGATGAGCACATCTTTAGCTCGTAGTATGTCGCGTACGGCTTCTTCTTGCGAGTGGTTGAGCCAAGGCAATCGCAGGGGCATGGTCGATGGGGCACTCCATGCAGCGGGTGCAGCGGTGTGGAATAGGTCGCGCAGATGGGCTATTCGGTCGCTCTTGGCCTCCTGTACGCGGCGTAGGGCATCGAACATTATGCGGTAGGAATAGTCGTCGAAGTGAAGTTGCACGCCACATCGCTCAGCGTTCTGAAGTTGAGCCAAGGCCGATTCTGAGGGAAGTTCTACTACCATGCGGTCGCCATCCACATAGCTCACTGTGGCGCGTAGTGAAAGGTAATGAAGTTGGTGGCTAAGGTCTTGCGTGAAAAAGCATACTTGACGGCCGTATTCAAAGTTGTGTTCTATGTCGGTATCGGCTGTACGCTGAATTTCCACGACGAAGCGGTCGAGTGAATTGTAATAGCCTCGTTCCACGGAGATGGGAAACCAGCAGTCGCCGCGTTTCACCTTACGGTCTACGCCCATCATCTCAGTGTCGCGGCGGAAAGCTTCGCGCTCATAGTCATATTCCTTCTTGAGGAGTTCTATTTGTTTGAGTAGGGAAGGCAAGTTTAGTTTGGAGTTTTGAGGTTAGTTTGGAATTTTAAGGTTATGGGTTTTAGTTTGGAGTTTTAAGGTTATGAGGTTATAAAGTTTCCTTTTGCTGTTTGAGCCTATGATGTCGTGAAGTAACTTTATAACCTTATAACCTCAAACCTTCAAACTTAGCGAAGCGGCTTTATAACCATATAACCTCAAACCTTCAAACTGGAGCGAAGCGACTCAGTAGCTTCTGTGCTCCACGCAAACGCCAATCATGGCATTGCGTCCAATCTTAAATTCGGCAGCTGCACCGAAACGATCGCGGGGTATATCATACCATAGTGGAAATCCCCCTCTGCGCCATTGCGAGTATAGGCTCTGACGTGGAAGGAACGACTTTTGACCATACGCATAGAGGCTAATGTTGTCGTTGACCTGATAGGCCACTACGCCCCCAATGCCTACGGAGGTCTGTCGCCAGGCTCCCCAATCGAAATTTTCGGCTGTTAGCCCTATGGCCACTGAGAGCTTTGGCGTGATGGGTGCCACATAGGCAAAAGCGGCCGTCTGTCCGAAACCTACTCCGCGAGGCGCATGTTTGCCTAGTCCTGCCGTGAGGCTCATGCCAAACTGTGCGTTAAATCCCTCGTGCAGTCGCCATCCGTAGCCATCATAGTAGCCTCCGAGCCCGAAGGAGCCTAAGTTGGTGGTCGAGGGCTGATTCCATGGGAGCGAAAGCGTGTTAGCTTTTTGCCCAGCAAGTGATAACGAATCAGGGGAAATACTATCGCCTTGAAGTTGCATGAACGCATCGTCCCACATGCGGCGCTGGCATTCCTTCTCTGTTTGTCCCAAGGCAGGGAGCGAAGCCATGTATAGGGCTATGAATAGAAATAGATGTTTCATTCTTGAAATGTTTTTGGGGAATAGGGGTATGGGCGAATGAGTTGACGGAAAAATATCTTCGCGAAAGGCTTTTCCGGAGGAAAGGTCTTTCTCTTTCGTCTGCCTCTTCTCAAGTACTAGTCCCACTAGTCGAAACGTTGTGATGAGACCAAGGCTTGTGATGTGCAAATGTAGATAGAAAAAGGCAAAGCGTGCACAAAAAAGCTCTTAAATATGGCAAAGCTGAATTTAATTTATACTTTTGTGTTCACTATTTCTCAAGTGCTCACACACACCTTATTTATATGAACAGAATTATTTTGACCCTTCTCTTCATATGCCCCTCTCTCTCTGCATGGGCCGGCGGTCCGTGGTTGAAACGTCCATTGCGCTTTATAGAGCCTGATAGCGTAGTGACGTGGGGCTATGATGGGCGCGACTTTCGGCGGTTGGCTCTTCAAGCCGATTCCACAGCACGCGGTGAACGTATTCCATTGACACGTCCCGACTTCGATGCGCGCAAGCGCAGTTACACTGCATGGAAGGCTGCGCAGCCCGAGCTCAACTTAGCTGGTGGAGAGGGGCATCCCTTGCACGACCCTCAGGGATTATCGGCTGCTAAATGGACGGTGCGAGCAGCTCAGCTTTTCTTGATGCAAGGCGATGCCTGTTATGCCGACTTTTTCGAGCGAGTGCTTTATAATGCGGCGCTTCATACGGCCACCGATACCACGCTGCGGCGTGGCACGATAGATAAGTTTCAAGCTGCTTGTCTGCTGCTCTCTGCCCCTGGCATGATGTATGCCACATCGTCAGAAGCCGATCTCTACGTGAATCTTTATACCAACTCTACGGCCGCCTTTCAGCTTCCCTCGGTGGGGCATGTTACGCTAGACCAGGTGACAGATATGCCCATATCGGGCGCGGTAAAAATTCGTTTTACACAGTTGAAGGGCAACCATCGATTTTCTCTCCATTTGCGTGTGCCCGATTGGACGGGCGTACGTTCCACGGGAAATTATGTCTATGTGGCTTCCGACTCTTCCTGTATAGTACCCTCCATCTTTGTTAATGGGCATGAGGTGGAGCCTCTGTGCGTAGATGAAAAGGGCTATGTGGTGATAGAGCGGGAGTGGAAGAGTCTTGACGAGGTGTATGTAGACTTTCCTTTACGCCTTCAACGCGCGCTTCTCGCGACCCATCATGATGCATTGCGCGGTGCTCCCATTGCGGCCGAGGAGGCTGCTTTTCAGTGGGGACCATTGGTCTATTTCATCCCGAGTGTTGAGGCTCGTGGCTGCTATGTGACTACGCACTCGCCCCTTTCTCTAGAGACAAATTCCGACAGTTTGACGGGCTATCCCATTCTCCGCGGCACAATGTATCGGAGCGATGGCGCAGTGCAAGATGCGGAAGCGCCTAGCGTGGAGTTTAGGTGTGGGGCGTATGGCTCTTTGAAGGGAAGATAATAAAGTACAATATTCTTGGAGAAGATCTGTTAGGAAATAATGCAGATTTCGCTTCTCTAGACGAAAGTCTTTCTTCTCTCACAGAAGCTTTTACTTATTTACCAAATATCCCCCCTTCCAGTCTTTTTCTGGGAGGAGGGATATTTTTAATGTCTACGCCTAAATGGCGAAGTTTTCAGTGAGAGCACGTTTAGAAGTTGACGGTGCCGAGGTTGCGATCTACGAGCATACCATCTTTGGCCTTGAGGGTGAACTTGCCAGCCTTCTTGGCGCGGAACTTGATGACGAAGAGGTTGTGGTTGCCCTCATCGAGCAAGAAGTTGTTGCCGCGGTTGACGAAGGTGGGGAAGAGCTCCTTCTGACCATTCGTGTGCAAGCGGTCGTAAGTGAGGTTCACCATGTCCTTCATGCCCAAGAGTTCGGTGCCAACATATTCCAGTTCGCTGGTGTTGTAGGGCAGAGCGAAACTGAGAGCATTGACGTAGTGTAGGGCCTTTCCGCTCACGGTCACCTCTACCATGTCGCCAGCAGCGAAGGTCTTCTTGTTGGGAGTGAGCATGAGTGAGCCCGAAACCTTGTCGTTGGAGTTGCGCACGCCGCCATCGAGTTCGGTGGTGACGCATGAGATGTCGTAGGCGTCGATGAGTCCGTTCTTGTTGATATCGCCAGCGCTCACGTAGTCAAAGTCGCTATCGCCCTTGCGCAAGCCCGTATAGTTCATATACGAGGTCAAGTCGTTCTCATCAATGCGCTTATCGTGGTTGATATCACCCTGGAAGAAGCTTTCAGAACCAGCCACCTTGAAGATGTACATCTGTGAGCCTGAAGCGAAGTTGCCCACGGCCTTGCTAATGTGCATCTTGACATAGCGTGCTTCGGGGTTACCAGCGAACTGGAAGGTCTTGTGGTCCTTCGTCTGTGCCCACTGGAAGCTTACGGGTTGGCTCCACGTCTGACGATCTGTGCTGACAGAGAATGTACCTTCGAGTAGGGTGCCATTGCCAGCATCTTCGCGGGGAATGTATTCCAAGCGATCGAGCTTGTTGACCGAACGGAGGTCGATGGTGACGTCGGCGGGCACGCCTTCTCCCTTGCCCCACTTGGTGTGCCAAGGACTCTTCTCATCGAAGTCAAAGAGTTTGTCGACACCCTGTCCAGGTTGGTCTTCGGCAGAGTTTTGAGCCTTGATTCCGTGGATGGCAAATTCCAAGGGGTTGCTCTTCGTTGTGGCGCTTACGGGGGTCCAGTCGGAGTAGCCGTCCTTATTGACAGCACGCACTTTAAAAGCGTAGTCGGTTTCAGGCTGCAGGCCATCGATGGTGAACTCACCCTGACGGATGGTGCTATATAGCATACCATTGTATTCCACCTCGTAGAAGTCGGCATTCTCGGTATTCTTCCATGAAGGTGTGAGGCTGAACACGCCGATACCATCATTGCTGAAGCTAACCTTGGGAGCAGCGAGAGCGCCAGTATGAGTGCGCAGACGATCGGCGGGTGAGAACTCAAATCCATCGACCTTCACCTCTACGAGGTTGGCGCTGATATCTGTCTTGCTGAGCTTGACGAGGAGTTGAGGATTCTTCGAGATGACTTTCTTTGCAGCTTCAGAACCAGGAGTAGAGAAGCGATTGAGGTTGGGTGTAGCGTTGTAGAAGTATACGTTGATGCCTTTCTCAAAGTCGGCGAGCGAACTTACGGCGGTGAGTTTCACGCTCTTCTTGCCCACCTTGGCGCTCACTCCCTTGGGCTGTTGGCTCACGTTGATGCGCAGTTCTGTTTCTTTCTGTGGTTGGAAACCTTGGTAGGTGCCGTAGGTGGGGTTGATTGTCACCAGAAGACGACCCTTGCCGTTGGCAGAGGTAGAGATCTCGGTGCGTGCGCACTGACCTGAGAGGTAGGCTTGAGTCTGACCATCATCGTCGTACTGGCTAAAGCCGTTGGTGCCGTCAGCGGTGGAGTAGATCTCGTAAGCGCGATAGTCGTCACGGATTTGCGAGGGATTGTTGTTGGGATTGGCCATGGGGATGATGGCGTCGGCCTTTACAAATACGGGAAGTTTCCACAGGGGAGCATCGTAGTTGTTGATGATGCGGCCGCCCTCATAGACATCGCCATTGTAGTAGTCTACCCATCGGCCTTCGGGCAGATAGATTCCATTGCGGATGTCGTTGCCTTCCTTGTCGGCCTTGGTGTCTTTGTAGATGGGGGCTACAAGGAATGAGGGACCATACATAAACTGATACTCTGTGGCGGTGCCTAGGGTATAGTCGTTGGGATAGTCGAGGAACATGGCGCGAATCATGGGCTTTCCGTCGACGGCTTGGCGTGCAATGGTATAGGTGTAGGGAAGCAATTCACTCTTGAGCTTGAGGTAAGAGCGGTTGATGCTTGTGGCGGGCTCGCCTAGCACTTCGGGATATTTGGGATTAGCACCCCATCCGTCCATGTTGAGTTCCATGGGGGTAAAGGTCTTCCACTGAAATTCGCGTACATTGACGGGCACGTTCTTTCCGCCGAAGATACCATCTACGTCGGAGGTGATGTTGGGTTGTCCTGAAAGACCTGAGCCGATGAATGTAGGAATGTGGAAGCGGATGTACTCCCAGTCGCCACCCGTTTGGTCGCCGCTCCAAATTCCTGCGTAGCGCTGCGTGCCGGCCCAACCATCGAGCGAGATGATAAATGGGCGGGCGTTAGAACCATAGTAGGGCATGACTTGTGCTACATCGGCCACACCATTGAGCCCGAAGGAGTAGCCGTAGCCTACCCATGCCACGTCGGTCTTGAGCACACGCACACCAGCATCACGCACTTCTTTGACGATATCGCGCTGAAGCAGGGGTTCTATACCTTCTTTGGGATGAAGGTCGCTCTGTGTCCAAAGACCTATCTCTATGCCTTTAGAACGGGCATAATCACCAAACTCCTTGAGATTTTGAATGTTGCCATCGAGCGAGGAAGTCTGGCCATAGCCGGCTCCGTAGCCATCGTTGGGCAGGAACCATCCAAGGGGCATATCGTTATTGATGTATCGGTCAATGGCAGCGCGGGCTGAGAATTGATAGTTATTCTTCTCGCCATTGAGACTTTCCTTCACGCCACCATTGTCCTTCTGGCTCTCGTTGTAGCGCTTGCCGTCTTCGTAGAGCATGAAGCCGTTTTCGGCAGGAGTCCAGTAGTCGCGGTTGTAGGCGTTGAGGTGGCCTTCGTAGAAGCCAAACTTAGGCAACAACACGGGGTTGCCCGTGAGCTGATAGAAGTCGTTGAGAAGGTCAACGGGCTGTTGGTCTACCATGATGAAAGCATCGAGATAGTCCTCTTGGTGGGAAAGGATGACCTTGTCTTCTTCGGTGGCACCGAAGTCATAGCGACCGGGCTTAAAGGTGTCCCAAAGGAGACCGTAGCCCTTGGTGCTCCAGAAGAAGGGGGTGGGCGAGGCCACACCGCCGTCTACCCAGTTGTTGGTGTTTTCGATGGCGATGCTTTTCCCCTTGTGGCTAAAGCGGCCATTTTGTACACCGCCTCCATAGAAATACTCGCCTGTACGAGCCTTGAAAGTGAGCGTAGTGCTTGTCTTGTCGAAGCTAACGGGCAGCAGGCTCTCGACCACGGTCTCGCCGCTCTGTGTGTTAATCACGTTCATGAGGCCCGTCTGTTTGTCGAAGCTTACAGATATGCGTTGTGTGGCCACGGTGATAGCTTTGTCATTTTGGCGAAGGTCTACAGCCATGGGGGCACGGCGGGCATCGTCAACGAGAATTTTGGCTGCGGGCGTGGCTTGAGGGTCGCGCACTACGCCGCCATTGTCGTCGCGGAAGAGACGGAATATGTTGTCGCCGTAGAAGTCGATGGTGAGTTGCTTTCCATCGGCATAGGTTAGTTCCACGGTGGTAGGATTGATCTTGGCTGCGCTCTTGATGGGGCTCTGCGCGGACGTGGTGCTTGCGGCAGCTGAGGCTGCGAAGTAGGCAGCATTGTCTACGAGTCCCGAAGCGAGCGGAAGGGCGTGTAGCCCTGCAGGGCTCACCGTGAGGCCGGCAATGGCCAGTGGCAGAGCCTTGGCCAAAGGGGCGCGGAGAGCGCTGCGCTTCTGTTGCTTGGAATTTTTCATATAGAGAGATTTTTGAGTTTCAGGGGCGAATTGTAGCATTTCTAGATATGCTAGAGGGGAAGGGAATGTCCCTTTGTGAGGAGGTTAATTCCCCTTCTCGCTGTGGGCATCCTGGTGGATGGTGATGGGGGTGCTCACACCATTAGAGGTGAGTGTGAGGGTAGCTTCGCGAGGCTTGGGTAAGGTATTCTCGCTGATGGCAAGGTTGACAGTCTGCTGCGCATTCTTGGCATAGACGCCAGCCGTAGTCTGGTTGCCACTTTCCACCTTGAGCCAGCTCTCATCAGACGAGGTAAGGGTGGCGCCGTCGGCATAGACGAGGAACATCACCTGGGGCTTCGTTCCCGAAGCTGTCTGTCCTTTGCTCGGCACGTTGAGGGTGAAGCTAACTTTCTTGGTCTGTTGGTCGGTCTCGGCCGCGGGTTGCAGGATGTTTAGGTAGGGCTTTTGCACCACAATGGTGCCTAGAGTGGTGCCGTCGAGCTTGCCTGCATTGCACGTGAAGGTGATGGTGGCGGTACGCTCTTTACCCGTGGTGTTGGCGGAGAATAGATAGTTGATGCGGAAGTCTTGTCCGTAGAAGCTTTTATGGCTCACCGATTGGGGGGCAGGTTGTCCGTTATAGGAAGCAGAGAGCCATTCGCTTTGGGGCTTATTGAGCGTCCAATTGTTGGTGGAGCGGATAAAGGTGGAGTCGGTTGTTTGGTCGGCATAGGTGGTGAGCATGGTTGTGCTACCCTTGGCGAAGCCGAAAGTGTAGTTTTCGTCGGTAGAGTCGCCGCACGAAGCCAATGAGACTGTGAGGGCAATGGCTGAGCATGAAGCTGCAAGAAGAGTTTTCAGTTTCATAATCAAAGAATATTAGATATGTAGAATAGATATTTGTTTAGTACCACTCCACGTTGGTGGAATATGAGCTACGCTTGTCCCACTTCAGTGCGTCGGCAAGCTCAGAGGCGCGGGCGCGGAAGGTGAAGTTGAATGAAGAGTAGGGTTTCAAAACGATGGAGGCCGACATTTCGAAGCAGTGGAGGTCGCGCGAGAGCGACATCGTGGTCATGGAGATGCGGTGCATCTCGAAATCGTAGCCCGAGTTGAAGGAGATGTTCCATCCATCGGAAATGCGCACGTAGCCCGAGGCGTTAAGCGTTTGCGTGAACGAGAAAGGATAGCGCATGCGTCGTACGTTGATTTGCTTAGTGCGGTCTTCGGCCATGGTGATTCCGTAAGAGAGTGTAAGCGACCAGGGAATGGAGAATGTCAAGTAGCCATCAGCATCAACCTTGGCTTTCTCCTTCTTCTTGCCTTTTCCTCCATCACGGCCTGTGCGCAGGTCAGGGTCAACGTTGGCATCTTCGGCATTCGTGGTGGAGGCATCGGTGGAGGCTGCATCGGCCGAGGTGGAAGATTTGCCACGGCCATGTAGCTTGTCCATGAGTTTTTTCCAGGTTTGGTTATTGAAGGTGTAGGAGAGATTCTGCGACATGCCTTGGAATCGACCGAATCGGCCGTAGCTCCATTCTGTGCGGTCGGAGGTGACCACTTGGCCTTGTTCATTGAACTTGTAAGCGTAGGTGGCCCATACGGCAGCCATAGAGAAAGTCTTGTTCTTTCCCAATTTGAGACGGAGACGTGTGGAGAGGTTGCTCCAAGGCTGCTTCTTGGCGGCCAGATTGTAAGAGAGCGAGGCCGAGAGCTCATCTATAAGGGATATTTTGCGGAAGCCCGTGGTGTCGCGGTCGGAGCGCACCTTCATCTCCAAATTGTTAGAGACGGACATTGAAATGAGTCCTTGCTTGGTGCCCGAAGGGTATCCATAGATGCCGCCCGAATAGGGAGAGTAGCTCACCCATGAGGAGTTGCCCGCAGCATCGACACGCTCGTACTGCTTGCGGTAGCCGTAGCGCGAGGTGGTGAAGTCGGGAGCATAGCTAAATGTGACAGAGGGCTTGAACACGTGACGAATGGCCTGTATCTTCGTGCCGAGGAACTTGAGCGGTTTATAGAATCCGTAGAGGGTGGTATTGGCCGAGATGCCTACGTTCCAATCGTAGAGATTGTAGAATCCGTAGGTGGTGTCGGCTAGCTCGCGTTGTGCTTCTCTGTCCCATGAGCGATTAATACGCGAGGCATACATGATGTCACGGAAGGAGAACGAGGGTGAGATGTTGATGTACTTGAAGAGTTGGAAAGTGGCATCGATGGGGATGCGGTGTTGGAAGCCATTGCGCCAGTCCTTGATGAGATTGGACTTGAAGAGCAAGTTCTCCTTGGTGGTGATAGAGTTGGACACTTGACCTGTGTACGACATGGAGATTTTCTCATACCAGCGCTCCTTGCCTACTTGGTGCTTGCGGCGGAATGGATAGAAGCGGCTGAGTGAGATGCTCAGGTCGGGCAAGGTAACTGCTATGGAGGAGTCGCGCATGTTTTGCGTAAGGTTGGCCGAAGCGGAGATGGAGAGACCAATGTCCGTGAAGGTGTGGCTGAAACTTACGGAGCTGGCTCGTGTGCTCTGCGTGTACGAGAGCGGATTGTACATGCTTTCGAGGTTCTTGCGCTCATAGTTCTCGGAGGCGAAGTTGACGCGCGCTGAGAAGGTGGTGTTGGGACTCGACTTCGCATCTTTCGTGTGCGTCCATTGAATCTTTAGGCTCTTTGTCACGGCATAGTCGGGCATATTCTTCTCGCCCTCCACGGTACGTAGGTAGCTGAAGTATACATTGCCGCGATAGCGATAGCGTTTGTTGTAGTTGGTCTCGGCGCTGATGCCCCAAGAACCTTTGGTGTATATTTCGCCGAGGAGTTTGAGATCCATGTAGTCGCTCAGCGCAAGGTAGTAGCCACCATCGCGTAAATAGAATCCGCGGCTCGTCTCGTCGCCATAGGAGGGCATGATGAAGCCCGAGGAGTATTTCTTATTAAATGGGAAGAAACCGTAGGGGATGGCTAGGGGAAGGGGAACGTCTTCCACCACGAGGTGGGCTGGACCGAATACGGTCTCCTTTCCTGGGCGCACTTTGGCACGCGAGAGGGCTAGATAGAAGTGAGGGTGCTTGGCATCGCAGGTGGTGTAGCGTGCATGTTCGAGATAGAGCGTACCGTCGGCGGTGCGTTTTGACTTCTCGCTGACCATATAACCATCTCCTTGCTGTGTCTTGACATTGTGTATAAAGCCTTTCTTTGTCTTGAAGTTGAACGACATGCGTTCGCTGTCGTACTCATCATTGCCTTGACGGTAGATAGGTCGTTCAGCCAATCCTCCCTCAGCAGTGGAGTCTGGGCGTGCTTCGGCGTGAACAAGGCTAGAGTCCATGTTCATTGCTATCTTAGCTGCCGTGAGTTGCATGTTGAGATAGTTCACCTGTGCACGGCCATAGAGAAAGGCTAAGCCTGAGTGGGCATCGTAAATCATAGAGTCCTCGGCCGTATATTCCACGGGTGAGTCAATGCCCGCCTTGCGCTTGAGCGTATCTACCTTGACGGTATCCGCTTTCGCAGTATCGGCCTTCGCCGTATCAACTGCTGTGGCTGGCATGCGTGCCGTACGCTTTAGACTGCGAGCGGTGTCGGAGGTGGTGTTGGGAGTGACTGTGTCGGGGGGCAACGCAGCTGAGGCCGTCCTTTCCCCGCTGGGAGTGGGCGACAAACACACATGGCTGGCCATGATGTACATCGTGGTCAGCACAGAAAGTATTACGATGGAGAGAAATCGCATTTGCAATTATCAGAGTCCGTCGGCGTATTGGGGCTCGAATTTCTTGACCCACTGCTTGAAAATCACAACACCTTCGTGTCCGAACTTTTCAAGGCTTAGGGCAGTGTCGTGCACACTACGCACGCGGTCGGGATGACTTTTTGAGTAAAACTTGTCGGCATAGCAGATGAGTTCCTCCTCAAGCGTCTCGGGACGATAGTTGCCCGGAGGAAGGGGAAGATCTCGTTCGGCAATGGTCTCGGGCGTGAGTCCTGTGCCTGTATGGCGCTCGCATACGCGGGCCACGCGCGGCATGCCTAGCTCGCGCATGAGCTGGCCACCCAAGTAGCCATGCATGAGGTAATGGTGAGTGCCGTGGCAGTGGATACCGGGCGCGTCGGTAAGGAAAATGCCAATGTCGTGGAGCATAGCGGCCTGTGCCACAAAGTCCGTGTCAATGCCCATCTCGGGGTGTTGGCGTGCGATGTCGAGCGCGCGGTTTGCCACTTGCAGACTGTGGTGAAGAAGCAGTTGTTTGAGCTCTTCATTGTCTGCATAATACTTATTAATGATTACGAGAGCGTCCATTGCTTGCTTTTGTGGGGACAAAGTTAGTGCAAGGCGAGAGAAGTAGCAAGGAAAAACACATTTTTTCTTGCTACTTCCCATGGTGGGCTTTCATTTAAAAATGCTTGTTCTTTTTATTTTTTTTGCTTGCGCCACCTAAAGCTACCCATAATTTTGACGTAACTCGTTGATTTTCAATACGCGCTATGTAATGACGCAGAAAAGTTATAGATGACTCATACTTTGCTTCAAAAATGCAAATAATCAAATGATGAGAACAATAAAAATACTTGAAACACAACTAGTGTAGATTTACCTATTATTCATCACGAAATGGGTAGGGGATACTATGTATCTACTCTGAACTTAAATGAAAGAGCCGTGGCTGCTTCTGATGCACCGCCTAACTTGCCGAAGCGAAAGTTTGTGCAAACCGAATACAAAAACCTCAGGCTGACACCGCCGAAGCGCCGCCAGCCTGAGGATAAATTACCAAGTATGTAATATTAATACTTAAATATCATTTTACTTAGAGATAAGGTGCCATAGTTCGCGTACCCAAAGCACGAGTGATGAGCCCAGAATGATAATGATCCAATCCGTGAGGCTGAGACCTACCACGTTGAAGAACTGCTGGATGCCCGGCATTTCCACCATGAGCACCTGGCCAATGAGGATGATCAGCACGATGGTGATTAAGCCCCGGCAACCCTTGAAGTGGAGTGCACTGCGCCCCGTCTTAAATGCACGAGCATTGAACAGATAGAAGAAGTGCGTCATGACAAACGTGGTGAAAAGCAGCGTCAACTCGTAATCACTTACATGACCCTTCGCACCAAGCTGTAGGTGAAGAAGGTCCGTGAGGCTCTTCACATCAGCGTGTTGAAATACGTAGAGCATGCCCACCAAGAGCAGGAAGAAGAATATGCCTACACCGATAATTTCGCGTAGCATCTCGCCGTTGAGAATAAAGTCGGTGCGACGGCGTGGTTTGTCGCGCATCACGCTTTCAGAAGGAGGAAGCGAAGCCAAAGCCATGGCAGCGAAAGTATCCATGATGAGGTTGATCCAAAGCATCTGAGTGACCGTAAGTGGCGATTCCGTGCCCATGAAAGCACCCACCAGTACGAGCAGACAAGCAGTGACGTTCACCGTGAGTTGGAACAATAGAAAGCGCTGAATGTTCTGATAGAGCGAGCGGCCCCACATGACAGCCTTGCCGATGCTCGAGAAGGAGTTGTCGACGATGGTAATGTCGGAGGCTTCCTTGGCTACACTTGTGCCATCACCCATAGACAATCCCACGTGGGCAGCCTTTAGAGCTGGGGCATCGTTGGTTCCATCGCCCGTGACAGCTACTACCTGTCCCTTGCGCTGGAGTGTTTCTACCAAACGCTTCTTGTCCATGGGGCGGGCGCGGGCAATGATTTTGATACTGAGTATGCGATCCTCGAGTTCTTGGTCGGAAAGAGCCGCAAACTCAGGGCCTGTGATAATAGCGCTATCCGTATCGGTCTCCTGCCATAAGCCAATCTGTCGACCAATCTCCTTGGCAGTGCCCGGAGTATCGCCCGTGACAATCTTCACGCTAATGCCTGCGTTGAGACATTCCTTGACCGCCGTTGGAACGTCCTGGCGCACAGGGTCGGCAATGGCAGCGATACCCATGAAGTGGAGCCCCTGAGCCGTGACCTTACTCTCGGTGATAGCGGTAGCAGCTTCAGCTTCCGAGAGAATCTGATAGGCAAAGCCAAGTGTACGCATGGCGCGGTTCTGACAGTCGGTGAGCTGACGCTGAATTTCTTCATGACTCACACCGCTTTGCACGTCCTTACAGAGCGAGAGCACAATTTCGGGTGCACCTTTCACGTAAATCACCAACTTGCCCGGAAGTTGAGCCGAGCGCACGATGGTGGCCATATACTTGCGCTCCGTAGTGAAGGGAAGTTCCTCTTTCACCTCGGCAGCCTCGCGTAGCGCTACGAAGTCCTCACCCTGCGCGTTGAGCCAGAGCAAGAGCGCACCCTCAGTGGGGTTGCCCAGGACGGAGGGATGCTGAGCATCGGAGAGGTCAAGGGCAGCGGTAGAGTTCACGGCAATCCCCTCCTTGATGAGAGCGCTCTCCTCGCCTTGACCGAGCTGCTGCGAGGGCAGAGCGTAGAAGAAGGTCTGATCCACACGCATTTGATTCTGTGTGAGCGTACCCGTCTTGTCGGTGCAGATCACAGTGGTAGCACCCATTGTCTCGCAAGCATGCATCTTACGCACGAGGTTGTTGGTGCGAAGCATGCGGCGCATACTGTAGGCAAGGCTCAGCGTGACAGCCATAGGCAAACCTTCGGGCACAGCTACCACAATGAGTGTAACGGCAATCATGAGCGTCTGCAACACATAAGCAATAAAGGCTGCAATGCCCGCGCCCGTGGCAAAAAGTTCTGTGCCAGCTATGGTCTGACCATTCGTTTCCAATCCGCTGACGAAGCACATGATGAGGCGTCCCACAACGATGAGTGCCGCAATCACGTAGCTCGCCTTTGTGATCAAGTCGCCGAGCCCGTCGAGTTGCTCGTTGAGCGGCGTCTTCACCGAGGAATCAATCTGAGCAGCTTCGAACACTTTTCCTTGTTCCGTATGGTCGCCCACGGCCGTCACGCGGCAGATGCCGTGACCTTCCATTACCTTTGTGCCTTTCATCACGCGGTTAGAGGCATAAGTGGCTTCCGAGTCGAAGTCGGCCTCAATGGTGGTTTTATGGCAAATAGGTTCACCCGTGAGTGAAGATTCGTCCACACTTAGGTGGGTAGCTTCAAGTAGCACGGCATCGGCAGGAACTTCCTGTCCTGTGGAAAGGATTACTACGTCGCCCACGACCACATTCTTGCGCGGGATTTGCGTAATATTACCCTCGCGCACCACCTCTACGGCTTCATCGTCGTTCACTTGGTTGAGGATACTAAATTCCTTATCAGCCTGCAGTTCGAAATAGAAGGCCAGTCCTGTCGCCAAGAGTATGGCTACGAAGATTCCCACAGGTTCGAAGAACACTTCAGCCCCCTCTCCCAGTCCGAATCTTTCGTAGAGCGAGATGCCTATGCTCAATGCTCCCGCAATGAGCAGAATAATAATGAGTGGATCCGTAAACTTCTCAAGGAATTGCTTCCAAAGCGGATCCTTTTCAGGCGGAGTGAGCACATTGCTCCCATGTTGCCTGCGACTCTCTTCGACCTGTGCCGATGAAAGTCCCGAATAACGGTGTTTCTGTTGTGTCATGGGGTATAGGATATTTATTGGTTTTGCTCTGCAAATGTACATTTATAATTGCTATTAAACGCATTTTTCCAAAACGTTGCGGTAAAGAAAGTGTATAAATGCGTTTTGCCATGTGCAATGTTGCAGGAAAGGTGTGTAGTTCAGTCGGCAAACAAACTATGAGCGAAGCTAATCACGCCGGCTATAATGAATAGCCAGCCGATGAGTTTGATTACTTTGTCTTGTGTGCCCTTGGCTTTAAGTATAGATGGCATTTTATAGGTGATAAACCATCCAATGATTATTTGCAGTATGGAGGAAATCATGAGATTGCGTGATAAATAGCTTACTATTATTTATCGGAAGCTGCATCGGTAAACCCTTCAATCATGCCTTTGGCTTCCTTAACTGCATCTTTCATGCCCTGTTTTAGATTTTTAACAGAATGCTGAGTCTCATACCACAGACAGGTGCCTTTGAGCTTGCCAATATGCTCCTTCTCGGCATCAGTATATTGGTTTTGATACTTTTCGAGTCCTATGTTGATCTGCTCTAGTTGCTTGTCTACTTTTTGCCATTCCTGCTCAGTGTAGTCTTGGGAGTTGGCTTTTAGGTTTTCTGTGAGGTCGGTGAGTTGGTCGATAGGTCTTTGCTTAGTGTCGCACGAGATTAGCAGCGTGAGGGTGAAGGCTGCGATGAGCAGCGTACGGATGTTCATAGGTCAGTGTGTATAGGAGGGTGGAAAGTATAGTATAATGTGTGTTGCTGTTGCCTTGCTGCTTTAAGCAGTGTAAGGAAAGGGGCATTACCTTGGGAAGGGTAATGCCCCTTTGACAAATGTATGGAGAAGAAGTGTGTACCATATATGAGAGATCACTAAACACATACAGCGAGGATATACTTTACCTTTTGCGGCTTAGCTCTTTTCCTTATTGGTATTTATCCTCCATCTTGGATTTAGCGGACGAGGCCTTTACGATAGAGTTCGTTCACCTTGCGTTGAATCTTGGCATAAGATGCGCCGAGTTTATCTTTGCGCTCTTGACCATTGCCGTAAACGCCCTTCAGTACTTTTTGCACTTCGAGGTCGACGTTGTCGGTCGGGTTGGCTGCAGCAGTTGTGGGCTGTGTGGACTCCGAAGTAGCATTCTCAGCGGAAGACTGGGCAGACTGCTGTGGAGCCGATGGGGCGTTGGTTGAAGGAGTATCCTCTTGTGAGGAAGCATCGGGCATACTGTTGGTCTGCTGTGTACTATCGGCACAATGCGTAGTGTCAGTTGGTTCGTAAGTAATATCGCTCACTGTGCTGTCGGCTGTGGGGGCTGTCACACTGCTACCTCCGCAACCACGTATGGCGCCGAAAGCAATCAATCCAGCTACTACAATTACTCCTACGATGATGCCTAAGGTGCGCTTGCCGTTGCCTGTAGAAGCCGTTCCGTTATCGGTGGTAGTAGAATCGCTTGTAATGGGGGACGGGTTTGACGTGGACTTCGGTGTAGAACTGGCAGTAGACTTCGGTGTAGGAGAAGCCACCGGCTCCGTTTCCTTCTCGAGATTGAATGTGCGCTTCACGTGTTTATCGAGGTTGAATGAGCGCGTGCTTTTGCGCTTACTTTTATCTTCAGTCATAGGTCGTAAGTATTTAAGCAAATAGGTCTATGAGCGTCTGCAAACCACCCTCATGGCCTACGCCGATGGCTTCAAATTCCCATTCACCCTCATCGTTGAGGAAAAGTTTGGCGAACTCTACGGCATCTTCTGATGCGAATGCTTCGTTGAGTTGGTAGGAACAGAGTTCTTCGCCCGAGTCGGCGTTGATTAGCGTGATGGTGGCGTGCTCTACGTCGCCGAAAGTAGCGCCAGGATTGTCTATGGTAGCGACAAATACAATTTCCTGAACCTGAGGTGACACTTTATCCAGGCAGACATCAATTAGCTCACCTTCTTCGTCTCCCTCACGCTTATCGATGGAACCTAATACAGAACCATCTTCCGACAGAGGACGTACTTGCTCAAGCCAATTCCTCTTTGCGCCAAACTTTGTTTTATCGTAAGGTTCCTCGCGTTTATCGGAATTGTAGAATACAAAGTCGGCTTCATTACCAATAATACCTTCGTCGTTGAGTAAGAAGGTCGACTCGTCTAAATCGAGCTCTTTCCCTTGGAATTCTCCATCCCAAGTGAGGTGTACCTTCAAATTATTGAGACCTTCGTTCTTTTCTATCTTGAAGCGGTCTCCTTTCTTAAGGTTAAAACGTGGTGCCATATGCGTGTGTGTTTCTTCGTTAATAAGTTAAGCATACATGTCGATGAGCGTCTGCATACCGCCATCGTAGCCTTGTCCCATGGCTTCAAACTCCCATTCGCCATCTTCGTTGCATACGAGTTTTCCTGCTTCTACTGCGGTCTCTGAAGAGAATTTCTCCTTTAAGTCGTAGCGACAGAGCTCTTCGCCTGTTTCTTCGTTGGTGATAACGATGGCTGGTTCGCGTACTTGGCCGAAGGTGGTGTCGTCGCCTGCTCCATGATAGATGGTCACGCAGAAGATAATCTCGCGTATTTTCGGATTAACCTTATCGAGAATCACGTGCATCGTTTCGCTTGCATCGTCGCTTTCGGTATCTTCTTCGCCGTCGCCGAGGTCGTCGGCAGAGCCGAGTACGGAGCCATCGGCTGATACGGGGATGGTCTCTTCGCGCCAATTCACTTTCGTACCAAACTTATCGCGATTCCATGGCTCGCTACGCTTTTCTGAGTTATAGAATACGAAGTCGGCATCGTCCATGATTACACCGTCGGCTCCGAGAAGGAAAGCTGATGCATCGAGGTCGGCCCCCGACTTCCATGTTAAGTCTACTTGAATCTTGTTCAGACCGCTTTCTTTGCTAAGCGAGAAGCGGTCGCCTTTCTTAAGGTTGAAACGTCCTGACATAGTGATAGAGTTTTATTGTTGTTAGTAATTTATTTCTTTTTATGCCTTGCTGTAATCATTGATTAAGGCTGTTATTGCCTCTGTGTCAGCATCGAGATGTGCCTCTTCGATAAGGGCTTTCATTCCTTCCAACTCGTTTATGTATTTGCGAGCCTTATTCTTGTTGTGCGTGTTTACTACCGATTGCAATTCTGGGCGTATGGCTCTTTCGAGTCGTCCGTTTGCTTTAATCAGTTTTGTGCAGAGAGCCGCCATTGGGCTGTTCCCCTCTTGCGCGTACGTAGTCTTGGCATCGTGATATTTCCCTTGCTTGAAAAGTTTGTCGGCGGGGCTGAGCTCTTTATGTGTGTGACTTGCTGAGGAATGCGTAGTGCTACTGCTATGTGGATCTTTCCTACCGACAGTATTCGTCTGCCTGCTTCTGTTGCTTGCGGTTGAAGCAGATTTGCGCTGTGCTGCACTGGTAGGTTTAGAGTCTTTGAAGAGTTTTTCAAAATAAGTTATCTTGTCGTTCAGTCTCTCGTCGTTGATGAGTTGAGCTTGCCCTTTCAGATAGTGGAAATCTTTGAGTGCTTTGTCGTAGTTTTCCTTTATTGTAGATCGCAGTGCTGTCAAGCGGAGGCGCACCTCTCTCTGAGTAAGGTTAGGCTGAGGATTGGGCTTGGGAGAGGATGAAGTGGTAGTTGGAGTGAATGGTTCATTGCCAACCACCGTTGTGCCTCCTTTCTTGGTTCCGTCCATCTTGATATCAATGCTCGTAGTGTCTGTTGGTGTCATTTTCGGAGGGGAAGCACCATTTTGAGCAGATGTTATCTGCTCTTCTAATTTATGGAGTTCCGCATCGAAGTCAAGCACTTTATAGTTGTGTAGCTCTCTGAATAGCCCATCGAGTTTCGTCTGAGCTGCTTGAAGATTGCCTTTCTCAATTTGTGCTTTTATCTCTCGCTTGGTGATGCTGACGCGGCGCACAAAGCGTACTAGACCCTTGTCCTCACCATTTTCGCTGGGAACACCACCATCTTTGGGTGGTTGGGATTTATTATCAGTGGGCTTCTTGCCGTCTATTATAGTAGCGTCTGTTCCCCAGTAATAATTCTTCTTTTTTACCTGTTTGAGCAAATTGTCGAGAATCTGTTGCTTCTCTTTCTCTGTCACTCTCATCACGGGTAATGCCCATCGGCTTTGGCGGAATACTCCTTCGAAGTAGTCGGTAGCGACTTTCCCCGTAAGTACTACTCGGCACTGTTCGGAAGTCAACCCACGCTTGTTCAACTCATTGTTGAGGTGGTACATGATGTCACGATTGACTTGCATCATCATGGAGTTGTCGAGTTGGCTACGATCAATGAAGTAGGGCTGTTCTGACCCATCTGACATGCGCAACACGTCGTTGACACTTGGTACCCCGCTATTTAAGAAACGTTCTGCAGCACTACGAAGTATTTCTTCCTCGTGTTCACGAGGCTTATAATTATAGATGAGGAGTCTGTTCCAGATAATGTCTGTGGCTTGCTTTAGTCGCGGGTCGTCGCCCTGGCCCTCTATCCGTACGATATCTCCGATAGGTTTATATTCTGGAGCACTATAGAGTTGTATGAGCAAGTCTGCTCCGTCGGCTGTTACGATAGCGGTTGCTTTCGTACGTTGTCGGTCGGCCAAAGGTATCTGCGCATCTACTACGGGAAGCAATAGCTCTGGATAGTTGATGTGCCACAGATTCTGGAATCCGCCCTCTTCAAAAGGAGCGAGGATGAATCGGCGCTTATTCGTATCGAGTTCTGGGCCAAAAAGGAACACCAGTGGTAAACGCGCTACGTTGCTTTCGAGTGAGCCGAAATGATTGTAGAATACATCAGAGAGTATCTTCTCTAAGTAGCAACGTATGGCGTAGTAGGGCAGTTTCCCGAGTGATTCATCGCGGTTAGCGTAGCGGAAGGTGCGTTTTGCTCGGCATGTACTGAAGAGATCGGCATAGGCATCAGGATTCTGATTGGTGCGAGCTGAATCGAGCGCGGTCTTTCCGATAACGAATTGATTAGCTGAGCAGAGCACGGCAAACGGCATTTCTACTTCGTCGTTGCCAGGGGCGTAGTCGACGAAGCGATTGTCGCCATCGCTACGGTTGTAGCGGAAGGAGATGCTTTCGCGCGTAATGGTAATTAATATGCAATAGTTGTCACTCACGGTGTGATGCGTGTTAAAGTAGTGGTTAGTACAGAGCGTCCATCAAGTACTCATCGTAGAATTTCATGCCTTCGAGCACGATGATTGGCGCCACGAAGTCAAATTTCTTTTTGCTCTGTGCTTTCTGCACTTCGGGTAGGTTTTTGATGTAAGTATTGATGTTGGCCATCGATTGCAGACCTTCCGTCATCTTATTTATGTCTAAGCGTGCAGTACCAAAGAGTCCGCTCACATATTTATAATAAATGCTTGCGAAGTTGCAGAAACGTGTCTGTCGGAAATCGAACACGTCGGGCGAGCTAAAGCATTTGCCGATGCTATGCATGAAGTCGGTCGTGATACTATCATCGGATTGCAGTGGTGTCCATTCCTTTGTAGCGGAGTTGTAGAGTTTGAATCCGTTTTCGCCTATGATCTCAAGTACGTTGTCGGTGATGAGTAGCCGAGTTTGTGTGGTTTTAGCCAATCCTTTCGACACTTCAAACTTTACTTCGTTTCCTTGCTTAGTATGCAATTCGAATTGCGGCCAACCACTGAGGTTGCCTTTGACGATGCTTTCACCACCCATTCCCATGCAGAACATTTCGGTGTAGTATCTTAAGGCTGTTGTACTATTTGCAGCGTTGAGCCACTCGAAGATACGTGAACCTTTACCAGCAAAGACAATCTTGACGATGGGTCGCCAATTTTCGCTGTACATGGGAAGTTCTTCCGATTTGCGTGCTTCCTTTACCAGCTTATATGCCAGTTGTCCTGCATAGTAGGAGATGAGTCCTGTGATGTATAGGTCGACGCAGTAGAGTTGCGGGCAGTCTGTACCTATAATTTGGTAGAACTCTGTCAGTTGTTGTGTGGAGAGTTGGTCAACTATTTGCTCGAAATAGTAAGGTGCAGTCTCGGCGGAATAGAGGCGTTCTCCGTCATTGAATCCTAATAGCTTGATGTTGTGGTTATGACAGATTTTTTGCAATGCTTGCTCGAATGGTTTTGCTACGTATTTTGTAGCAGCCGATAAGCGTTGAGCGGCAAATCGGATAGAATTTTGCTTCAGCATCTTGTTGCTATCGCCATCGTTGCAAATCACCGAGATGTCGGTGGTACTACCGCCCACATCGAAGCAGAATACGAGTTCATTCGTATTGTTGATGCTGTAGGAAAGGTAGTTGGCCACTGCACAAGCCTCAGTCATAGCCTTTTGGGTGTCAATGCCTTTGAAGTCGAACTTAAATGGACCTTTCTCTAGCTCGAGAGGCTTCTCTTGAATGTGTGTCTGCGAATCGACATTGTCGTTGAAGGGATCGTTGTCGAAGCCTACTCCTTGTGCTGACGCATTTGCTCCTTGCTGAGATGCGTTCTGTGTATCACTAAAGGGTGAGTGTCTGAATCCATCTGATGCTGTATCTGTGCTTCCTCCGAATACATTACCGCTGTTGACAAAGCTATTATCACTTCCGCCGAAAGGATTGCTGTTTTCACCAAAGGAATTGCTGTCTCCACCGAAGATGTTGTTACTGCCGAATGGCGATGCAAAGGGGGCGTTGCTATTCGAAGTGTTTGCGCTTCCAAAAGGATCATTGTCATTGCCCATCTGTATATTAATGCCAGGAATACGTGCCACTGTAAGTTCATACTTAGCTCCGTCCTTTGTCACGGGCGTGACCTTGTTGAGCGACTGCCATATTTGGCTGTATTGGTTCATGAGGTTATAGCCCATGGCTGAGGGGTAAGACCATCTGAGGTCAGAGGGCACGTAGTCCTTTACGTAGAGCTCGGCATAGATGTGGAGTAGGAGTGATGAGAGAAAAGCTTGCTTGTGAGCTTTGTCTTCTTCGCGGTCGCTCCATTTCATGTTGTGTACGAGTTCTACGATGCTCTGTCCATTCTTGAAGCCAAGACGCATACGATCGATTGTGACCGAATTGATGGGTAGATGGCTACTGAAACAAGGGAAGCCTCCTTGTATCGCCTCGCTGGTAGCCGTGTTGTGATCGCTTCCTTGCGGCAAGCGCTGGTCATCGTGAATGGCGAGTATGCTCTTGATAGCATTGGAGTAGATTTCTTCGTTCTGGAAGAAGAGCACGTTGCGTTCGGCGGGTATATCGTTTGTCTTCGTTCCCAGTTCGCTGAAGAGCGAGATGCGCTGATCTTCAAACTGCAGTCCCTCTGCATTGGTCATGTTAATCTCATGATAGGCCACCGATGTGTTGGTACTACCGAAGTCGATGCCCACTGTCGCTTTTTGTAGTTCGTGCGTATAGTGCAGTCTGTCTTTAGGCAGTCCGTCTTTGGCATTGATGTCATTGGAATAGTGTATCAGTACGAAACCAGCCTCTTGCCCGTTCATATAAGTGAGGCGTACGCCTTTGAAGGGGTTCTTGCTCTCATAGATTTCGTATTTATATTGGCGTGAAGCTGTACGGCTATCGCAGACTACGAGCAATTTGCCTCCAGCTTTTGCCACGCCATTTTCTGCCAGATAGTCTATGTGACCCTCATAGTTGTTGATGATGTGAAAGTCATCTCCTTCTCCGCAGAAGGGCATAGCACTATAGGGGCAGTCGTTCTGACGCACATTGTGGGGCATTTCTGAGAAGAGAAAGTAGCGGTCCCAGTCTTGCGCAATGAAGTTGGGCCATACTACTACGTCCTTGTTGCGTCCGAAGATTCCCTTGATATGGTAGTCGATGGGTATAGCCTTTTGCTTACGGTTTCCTGTAGTGCTATCGGTGATGGTCAGTGTAAGGCGCACGCTGAGTTTGCTCGTCGCCTCGTCAAATTCGGCATCGAGTCTTGAATCTATGTTGTTGCCCGCGTTGGCATAACCTAATAGAATGTTGATGTTCTCACCAAATACTTGCAATCCTTGCTCGCTGAGCGGGATGCTAAAGTAGGCATAGCGTGGTGAACCATTGATTTTAGCGCGTAGCAGGTATACGGGCAGAGAGTCAGAAAGGTTTTTATTGTCCTCGTAGTCGCGTGGCAACCATATGCGAGCTATCTCTGCGCTATTAGTCAGAAGCAAGTCTTCGGGTTTGAAAGCCTTGGCTAGTCCTTGAGCGTCGGGTGCAGAAGTAATCACACCATTGTAGCCATAGAGTTCTTCTGTGTAGTTGAGGAATCGGAACGGTACGTCAAATCCCTGTACAGGCAGTGCACTGGCATTATTGACGTTGAGTCCTCGTCGTTTTATTTCAGCAAGAATTTCTCCGTGCCATGTGCCCAGTTCGAGCTTGATGTGCTGGTAGTCAAGGTCTGTGTTCTTATAATAATTTTCAAGTTGACTGATGCGCTGCTGCAGTTTGTCTACGTAGGCAAAGAGGTTGAGCAGTTGGTTATCGGGAATGCTACTGTTTAGTGGATCGGTGAATCGGTGGGTAGCAGGGTTGACAAAAGGCCTCTGCTGCACAATGTCGTATGCTACCGAGGTGAAGAAGATAGAGCGTGGCGAAGTGGCACCCACCACTTGTCCGTTGTATTTGATGATGTAGAGGAATGGCTTTGCTTGGGCGTTACGTGCCTTCCCCTGTTCGGTCCAGATGGAGCGGTCGTTCATGAGCATGTTGCCAAAGGCTCCCTTTGGCTCGTACATGTTCGCCGTTGTGTAGATATCCTTGTTGTCGCTGTAGGCTAAGTCAATGCGCCTTACGTCGATGGCTGTATTGTTTAGCGCGATGCAGGCTATGAGTCCTCTCCATTCGTCAACGAGGTTGATGTAGTATTGATTCAGACCTGAGTTGGCATTGTTGCGTATAGTCTGTATTTCGCCGAGTGCATGATTGAATAGGTCAGCGCGGGCGAACACCGAGGGCACGCCCGAAACGATGGCGCTCACATCGACTCCTTGCTTGATGCTGGGCGTTACGATGTCGCGTGTAAAGGCTTGTATCTGTGAGGTAAGGTCTTGCCATGCTCCAGCGGCTCCTTGCTGCTGACTGCGTTCGCTTACCTCGATGGTTAATGCTTTTATATTGGGCATAGATGTGTAGCTGTTATGGTGGAAGAGAATGTGTGGGTAGGCTCAAAGCTTAAGAAATCTTTGCGCTGAAGGGCACTGTAGCATTGATTGTATTGTACATGTGTGCCAAAAATCGTTCCTTCATAGTGCCTACGCCCTGCTGAGGCTTGGCATTGGGCAGTTTTTTAATAAAGTCGTCGTACGTCTTGCGTTTATCAGTCTTGATGATCAGGCCTTCTTTCTTCTCCTCTTGAATTTCCTTTACGGGGTCCATGGAGGCAAGCTTTTTGATATTTTCTTCAAAAATGTTTGTCGCAAAGAGAAACTTGCTTGCACCAACGACGCACACGGACTGGTATACCTGATAAATCCAGCCACGCACCAGCGCTCCCGCGTCGACGCTGTAGGCAAACTCTTTCATGTAGTTGTCTATCTCCTCGGTCTGCTCTTGGCGCATATTGTTGTAGTCGGTTATTTTGAACTCATCGAGCCAAGATATAAGTCCGCGTGTACCGATGTTCGCTTTGCTCATATCAGCTTGAGGGATAGCTCCCGCATGTTTCGACAGAATCACGTGTGCTAACACCAGGAATGAGCCGATCTTCTGCAAGAACTCGTCGGCTTTGGTAGCATCTACGAAGTCTGTTCCTTTAAATGTGAGGTTGCCTTTGTCGTCTTTTTCTACTGAGCGGTACAGATACTGCGCCGTCTTATTTTGGAGGTTGTTTCCGTCTTCGGTAAAAAAGTCGTAGGCAGCGCAAGCACACATCAGTTCCACTACGTGGCAAACATTCTTCTGTTCAGCTCCGCCCGTGATTGTCTGCTGCATGCCGCCCGTCACATCGAGTCCTTGTTCGGGCCATCCCACGTGGTAGAGTCGCTTGTAGCGGTCTTTCACAGTGCGGTCTTGCTGATAGAACTGTAAGGCAGCCTGCGAATTGATGGCAAAGTAGTCCGACGAGGCAATGAGTTTCTCGTTCTGAAGCTGTGCCTGCGAGGGCGATTTGAAACTAAAGTACTCTGTCAGGAGAGTTGCGCCGAACTTCACGCGATTGAAGTCTATCGTGTTTTGCGAGATTACGTTGATAGCCTCCTTCAGTGCCTCTGGCACTACTGGTATAGACGAAGCGCCTGTACCGCCAAATACGGAGCCAAATACAAATACGCGTGCGCCCGCTCCGCTCTGTTGTAGCTTCGTAAGGAAGTCCACCAAGTCTTTCTCCGGAGCGGTGGCTTTGGCTTTATTTGCGTTGTAGTGGCGTGCAGCCTCTATGATGCCGTGATACATCAGCATAGAGCCAAGGTGAGTCTGTGCACGATAGCCGTGTTCCAGGTTGAAACTCTGTACGGTGTTATGCTCCAAGAAGAGGTCGGCCAGATCGCGGTCGTCTTCGTCGGCCTGTTTGTTAAGGCCTTGCGTGGCGCTTAGTTTGAGGTAGCTGCTCCGATTGGCTTTCGAATAGTCTGTATAGAACTTATAGAGGTTGAGCTTGGCGGAGAAGTATGTTTGGGCATTGGGGCTACCGCCCGGATTGTTGGGATTGTCGGTCTTTACCTTATTATAGAGTTCTATCAGTCGTTCTACGCGACCTTTGTTGCCATTACTTTGGTCGGTATCGAGCGTGAGGATGTTGATTTCCTCATTGTCGAACATACCGATGGCACACAGGTGGACAAATGATTCGAGGCATCGCATGCCCGTGCCGCCTATGGCAATTACAAATAGCTTATCGTTCATGGTTTGTTAGTTTTGCTTAGGTGAATAATTGTAGGCTTAGGTTTAGAACCATGAACCCAGTTTGCCTTTCGGATTGGCCTTAGAGATGATTATGCCAAGCACAAGGTAGACAATCCACGACAAGGCGGCACCAATGCTTTCGTGCAGCATGAAGGCACTCTTCTTCGAGCCCGTCTTACAATCGGTATATACAAAGGCGAATGCTACAGCTATGGAAAGGATGATTGAAAGTATGCTTACCACCCAGAATATAGTCTTGCGCTTGCTCACGTCGCTCATATCGGGACGGAAGTCAACACCGTTGGATATCAAGACGGCTACTAAGAGCGCAACAATGGCCGCTATGATAGCGATTACATAAATGGGGATGATGATAGTAGACATGGTAGTGATTATTTACTGTTATGGTGTTTGATAGTTCATTCTCTTTAGCTGTTCATTCTGATAAAGTAGGTATAGACAGAAGTTCCCTGCGGGTTGCAGTGTTGCAGCACATTGCGGATAGCAGAACTTAAGCTATTGTTGCCGGGCCAACTGAATAGTTCGTCAATCTGTGGTCCGAGGTTGGGCTCTGCAGCTACTACGATGAGGTCGATGCGGTAGAGGTTTGAGCCTTCTTCTGCCCCCGCTATCTTTCCGCTAAATCGGGGGTCGAGGTTGATGGCAAGTTCTGTTTTGCTTCCCTGTGTCTGGTTGAAACTTTGTTCAAACAGCCCTTGGTCGAAACCTATCACGCCTTGCACATCGGCAGTGCGTCCGCCATTCTTCGTATAGTCATATTGGGGCAATAGGTTGCCATTGTCATCGTAGAAGTCGGCACTTTCGCTCGGTACTTCCACCTCGCTTTCGCCATCCGTAGTAGTTTTTTGGGGCGGAAACTTCATAGCGGTGAGCCAGTTCATGTAGAGCTCAAAGTCCTGGCCAATGTCGGTCATTCGTGCGCCAAGGGCCTGAATGCGGTAAGAATCCGTATTGGAGAAGTCGGCATAGAGATTTTGCAGCAGATGCTTGAAGCGATAGGGAGCGGCTATGCTCGGATCCTGTTGATCCTTAGCATTCATTACGATAGATTCCCAATCAGCATCCCATGTGTACACTTCTGCACGAGCGTAGGGCAGACGCTGGAATCCATTTTTCCCTCCATCCTCGATCGATTCAGTCACGAGGTCTTCACCATTTTCGTTATGGTACGTTCCGCCCACACACGGCCCTACGTAAGCGCCACTTGTTCCTCCGGGCTTCGTATCCACCTGGTAGTTGTGCATAGAGAGCGTGAAGCGTTTGTAGTTCTGCGGTTTACCTTGTAGTCCGTCCTCTATCTCATGGAGCAAGCGGTGGTTTTCGTCGTCGAATACCGTATAGTAGAGGTGCTTAGGCAGGTTGCCCTCCATATAGTCGGTCACGAAGAAGGTGATTTCCTTGCCTCTCTTGAGCCATTCTTCGAAGTAGGGAGTGGCATATGCCTGCTGGTATATCTGATGTCCGGGAGTATATTCCTCATAGTCGGTTACGAGCAAGGCGCTGCGATTTTCTGTTACGATTTTCTTGAGAGTCTGCTCAATTGGAGCATAGAGTTGTCCTTGTGCTGCGGGATTGTGGAGTTGCTCAAAGATGTTGGCGGCCGATTGCAGTTGCCCGCCGCTTAGCTGCTCTATCTGGCTATTAGCCAGTGAATAAAGGTCATAATTCTGTAACGAGCCCGTCACTTTCTGCGTTATACCGTTAAAGGTTTGTGCCGTCTGCGGATCGTTGTAGGCCAAGTATACGCCAGAAAAATCGAAGTAAGCAGCAAATTTTCCCACAGAGTCCATACGCTGAGAGTCTTTCTCATAGTAAGTCTGTAAGTTTTCGGGGGTAGGATCGGTCGAACTGCTCTTTTGGCATCCTAATTGAAATAACAATACTGTCAGTAGCCCTAATACAAGAGTGGCTATTAAACCAATTTTCTTCATAGCTTATTTTTTAAGTAAAAGGCAGTCAGTATTCACCCTAATTGGTCGGTAGAGTTAGATGTCTAAGGTTCAATAGTGTGATTCTCAGCCGTAAGATTTATTTTTAGTTATCTTATAGTGATTTTAGTCACGACAAATATAGACATTTAGTTTTTACCCCCCCCATTTACATATACTTTAACATAAAAAACATTATCCTTTCCTAAAGAGTCTCGTATGGTGCGGGTGGGGAAGAGTGGGGTGGGGACGAAAAATCGGTGGATGCAACGCTTGATTGCATCCACCGATTGTGGGATTTTTCTTTGTGTTAGTAGGGGCTTATCTCAACCAAGCAATGTTTGTGGTCTTGGCTTTCTGGCCATTACCGTAGGCCACGCCGATGGCACGGATGGCGGCAATGCGCTGTTGCTCGAGCTTCACTGCATCGTGATACTTCTCACGCATCTCGAGGTCGAGGTCGCTGCGCACCTGAGTTTTAATCTCCTTTGAGAGGGCAAGTGCATCGTTGTAGCAAGCAGCTTCGGGGTCGATTTGCAGAAGGATGTCTGCCACTTCGCGTGCGCTGGCTTGATCTTGGCCGGCAGCCCAGATGCCGCGCGCCTTGTTGAGGAGCTGCAAGTTGTAGCGGTCGCGATAGCGGGTGTAGATCTTCAGTCCCTCGCTGATGGCCTCGTCGCCCCCCCTTGAACAAGCCGGGATGGCTGTAATGAGTGCCAGAGCCTCGTCGAATCGTTGCAGTCCGGCCAGTCGACGTGCTTCTTTTAGAATGTTGGGGTACTGCGTGTTGTAGTAGTTCATGATCATGCTTTTGCCCGTCTCGAGCATTTGTTCTACCATGGGCGCTTTGGGACGGAGCTGAGAAAATGCGTTGTTGTAGGCCTTTACTTCGTTGTTGCCCACACCATTGAGTTCGATGTAAGCGCTTGAGAATTTCTTCTTGTTGTATACGTCGGCCACGTAAAGTGTGATGCCGAGATTGCACGATACCTTGGCGGGAGGTCCGGGTAGGATGCTCTTGTCGAGCATATCGCAGCGTGCGCTGAGCACAAATTGTGAATAGGGAAGTTCGGCATTCATGCCGTTGCTTACGGCCACACGTGTGAGTGTGTTGGTGAGCAGTTGTGCTGAAGCTTCGGGCACCTCATCGCTTTGCTGCATGACTACTACTGCCACGGGTATGTCGCAATCCTGTGCCACGGCCTGGCCTGTGCCGAGGGCGCAGTAGGTGCCCATGAGGAGGGCTATTTTATTGAGCAAACTTTTCATTGCTTTAGAGTTTTAGAATTTTATTTTTCGCCGATCACGAGTAGGCAGCGGCCTAGTCCGCGATTGATAATTTTGCAGGGAATGTTATAGGGCGGCTGCTGGAGGAATTTTCGCAGGTTGCGTGTGAATCCTTCCGTGTCTTCGGGCATGCCGTTTTTCTTGTAGAGCGGTATGCGCACTTGGTCGTAGAGGATGAAGTTCTCTGTGGCGTCGCTCTTGTTGAAGCGGTGGCTCACGGTGTTTTCGGCCATCCAGTTGTCGATGATCTCGGTGAGTTCCGTGCCATCGTATTCTGTCTCGAGGTCGATGCCAGATCCATTGTCGAACACGCGTATGTCGATTGTCACTTCGCGTCCGTTGGCTAAGAGGTCGGCAAAGTGGCGTTGCAGTTGAGCAATAAAGTTGTCCATGTTGTCCTGTACGGCTTCTTCTAGCAGTACGGGCGTTTCGGCGCTGAATGAAGGGTTGCCAGTGCCTTGAGCACCAGCCACTTGCTTGTTGGTGTAAGCGTCGAGTCCTTGCAGATTGTAGGTGATGCTTTTCTTGGGTCCCATTTCGCTCACAGTCCAATCAATCTGAAGCAGGATGTCGGCTTTTGCCACTCTGCGCAAGCGGTCGAGTGGGCTTTCAGTCATAGATGCTCCGCTGGTTTTGCTGCGTATGAGGTTATCTTCGGCCGTGAGATTGTTGATGCTCTTCATTGTCTGCTCCATGCTCACGAGGGGAAATCCTAGGTCGGCCATGAGCACACCAATCTTGGCTATCACGTTGTTGAGGTCTTTATTGTTGAGCAGTGCCTGTCGGTAGTCGGGAATCTGCTCTACGGAACCTTGATTGTCGAAGTTTTGCATATAGCCATGCTCTTTACACCAAGCGTCGCTCGGCACCACCATCAGTTTAGGCTTTTTAGCCTGTCCGAAAGCGGTGAGGCACGCTAGGAATAGCATGGCGAGAGATAGGAAGCGTAGTTTCATTTTACTATTGGTTTTTGGGGTTGGGAAGGTGAGGCGTTGTAACACCCCGCTTTGCGCATTAATCAATCACGTGGTCGGCCTTGAGCCTGTCTTTCAGTTCTGTACGTAGCACACGCACGGTAATGGTATAGCTCACGAAGGCTTTCGCCTTGGCTTTGGTGCGTGAGTGGTTGCGCTCGTCGGCCATGCTGATGTATTTGAGGTATTCTCCGCCGTCGGCAAAGAATATGTTGAAGTAGTTTTCATACTTCTCCTCGGCATTTGCTTCTGCCACGATGGGACGCATGTTGCATCCCTTTTGTCCGTGTCGAATGCCATTGAATATCACTTCGCGAACGGCGTTCTTCTTGGCTTGTTCCACGGCGTCGGCTTTATTGCGTCCCGAGGCAGTGACGCGGAGCGTCTGCGATCCGTCGTGCTCTACGCCCATACATTCTATTTGTGTGCTCTGATAGGCTGCCATGGTGCTTTGGCTTGTGGTGCAGGCCGAGAGGGCGAAGGCTGCTACGGCTAGGACCGAAAGGTGTTTGATGCTATTCTTGTTCATAAGTAGATTGCTGTAATGTAGAGGTTGCTGTGATGTTAGAACTCATAGCCCACGTGGAGCATGAGTGAACTTGTGGTTTCTAGTCGTGTGGCGGGTGGCACTTCTAGACGGTCGGTGTTGATATGGTTGAGGCTATAGCTCAAGCCCACGAGCCAAGAGTTGCGTTGTTCGCCAAAGCGCAGACCTACTGAGGGCGAGAAGAAAAAACCGTCTTTAAAGACGTTGCCCACGCTGACCGACCAGTAGGGTACCATGCTTCGGTCGGCTTGTGAGAGGAAGTTCCCACGCACATTGACATACAATGGGAATGTGCAGCTATTGGCTTTTCCACGTCGGTGACTATTGTTATTGATGTAGTATTTTACGCCAAATCCTGCACCTACTTTTAGGTATTCATTGAATCGATAGCCCCCAGTGTAAGTGAGTTGGGCTGCCTGCATGTTTACGTGGTTGAGCATGACGGTACTTCCGCCCTCCACTTCGGCGGAACACCAAAATCCTGTCTCGCTTTGCGTATGGTCTACGTATGTTGCGCGATGCGGCTTTTGGGGCAAAATAACCTCCTTGTCTGATTGTGCCCAGAGGCTCATACCTGAGAGTAAGCATAAGCCTGCAAGTGTGGTAAGTCTTTTCATTGCCGTATGATTTTTTGCGTTAGTGTTTAGAGCTATTTCCAGCTCATTAGAATCCATCGGTCAGTCCACGGATGATGCCTGCCGAGCTAAGGTCTGAGCGCAGTTGGTCTTTTTTCACCTGTACGATGGCTCCCACCTTGTAGCCTTTACCTGTCTTGATGCGTTCATACGACCCTGGAACAATTGAGGCATAGCTTTGATAGGCACCTCCCTTCTCGGCAAAGAAGGCAGTGAAATAGTCCGCTTTTTGCTCCTCCACAACGGGCTGGCCAGCTAGTGCGGGTGCGCTAGGCTTACCTTGGAAACCGCGGAATAACACTCCATGTACGGCGGCGTACATGAGTTGTTGGTCAGACACTTTGCCCGATTTCGCATAGACGTAGACTTTGACCAAGTATGTGCCTTGTACGCCCGATCCTGCCGACATTATATCGTACTTTACGGGGTCGGCGTCCTTGGCATTGATGGGCTGCACGGTTGCGAGCACGAGCAGCAGTAGGGATAGTAAGTATTTCATAAATCTTTGTGTTAGAATGCTAATGCGCGAGTTACGCGCGGCGGTCATCTAGGCTCTGAGCCGTGACCTGCCGCCCCGCGAACTCCGTTCGTGTTATTTTGTGATTTCACGTATCACCATGCCAGGATAGAAATCCTTCGTACCGCTAGTGCGTTCGAAGGTAGTTGCACCGAGCGAGGAACCAGGGGCTCCCTCTTCAGCAGCCATGTAGCGATTGTCCCATATCATATTTTTTATGGGGCGAATCGTTCCTACACGCTGGTAGGTGTGTGTACCGTCTTCTTTTTCCACTACTTCGAGTACTTCAAATTCCGACTTCTCTGTCACTCCCTCCTTCATGCCCACATAGGCTGTGATGGGGCTTGTGGTGGCAATGGGCGATTTTGTGCGAAATTCGCTGTACGAGCGTTGCAGCGAAACCACATTCTCGTCGAGTGCACGCTGACAAGCTTTGCGCACCATCTGGATAGGTTCGTCGAGCTTAATGCCCATAAATGAGGTGGTACTGCCGCTACTTTCACACTTACCCACGTAGGTCAGGTGGTATTGTCCGCGACCTTCCTCGAAGGCATTGTATTTGGAGGCGTCGTTAGGTTTCGAGGCATATTGCATTTTGTAGAAGTTGAGTGCCACCTCGTCGTTCCAGTCGAGGCGGTAAAGGAACGTATTGATTTTTACTCTGAATCCGCGCAGAGTCTCTGTCATATCAGCAATATTGTCGGTAAGATTCGAGAAAGTGTTGCCTCCGCCCATAGCGATGTCGGCTATGCTACCCAGTGCACGTAGAAATCCGCCAGCCACTTTAGCTCGCTGTTCCTTGTCAATGTAGCGTATGTCGTTCACTAGCACGAAAGTGTTGCCTATTAAGTCTTCGCCTGCATCGGCCATGAGTGCTTGGCTGCGAGCGGAACGCTCGGAGAGTATAGCGTCGAATTTTGTGGCATTATAGAGTCCGCGTTCCTTCACGAGTTCCATGTCGCATTGTCCACTGAAGAAGTCTCTGTTAAACCATCTCGCCACTAGTCGGCTGGCCACCTGGTTGTCGGTAAGAAAATTCGTTATGGCATCGTTTTCATTGTCGCTCTTAGCACCTTTGAGTTTCTTGTCGAGCGTAATGACCTTTACGCTAAGGTCGTGGTTGTTGTATTTATCGGGAGTAGGCATTGCCACGAAGGCCGTGCGTATCTCGTTAGCAAACTTTTGGTCGGTATGATTTACTAATATGGAGTAGAGCGAACTGCGGCGATAGGGGGTGTCGGCATCACTGTTCTGTGCCTGTGCGGTGAGGCTTGCTGCTAGGAAAATGAGGAAAAATATGTGTTTTTTCATTTTATACTAAGTTATGAAGTGAAACAAGTGTGAGGCGAGAGGTTAGAAATCCCAATCGTCGTTGTCGATCTTTTTGGTCATGGGGTACGATCGCTGATTGCGTGTGAGATAGAGACGCATTTTTTTGTTTTGCGCTTTGGTGAGTTTCTTATCACCATTGGCATGCATTAGTTTGACGAGTTCGGGCTTGATGCCGATGTAGTAAGGCCCTTCGGCATACACGCTTCCGTCGAGGCCTAGCAGACAGCCAAAGTATGAGTTTACAGACATGAATAGATCGTCGGACACGTCGCACTTTGCGGCTGCACCAATCATTCCTCTGTTCACCTGGTCGTCATCCACTTTGAGACCTTGAGGCTTTACCCATGCGTAACCATTTTCATAGTTAACGGCGAGTTCGTAGCCCGTGGGGCGCAATTGTCGTTGTGCAATGTCGTAGGCATACCATAAGTTGTCTGTCTTTTGCACCCACTGTATGTGTGGATTCTCTTCCGTCATAGTCTTCATATTGAGATATTGACAGGGCACCACTTCCTTGTTATCGAGTGTGCGTAGTCCCCATCCTTGGCTCGTCTTTACGGGCACATAGTTATACCATGGCGAGAGTGCTCGCTCATACTGGAAGGGGATGACCACCTTCCCTTCGCGGCTTATCACACCCCATTTGTCTCCTTGCTTCACGGCAAGTAGGTCAGTGTGGCTCGTGTTTTCCGAAAAATCAATGGCTTCAATCTTTACGTCTTCAGCAAAGAGCGGACGGCCGTTTTCGTCGAAAGCATCACAAATGCCTTCGGTCTTCTTTGTGCCGGCCCATGCCTTGGTGTTGACAGAGTGCTGTATGCTGCTATATCCGCTCTTGAGTACATTGCCCTGCTTGTCTATAAATTTCCACCCCTCCGTGCTATTCACGGCGGCAATGTCACCATTGAAGTCGCTATGTGTCCAGTGGGTAATCTTGTCAATGTGGCAATCACTTACAGCTACGGTAATCATCTGTTGCGAATCGATGTTGAAGTATTTGCTAGTGGTTCGCTCTTTGCTCACATCGTAGCAGCGCACCATGTTGCTCTGTGGAGCAATAATCCAGGAGGCTTTACCCATGGGCATGAGTTCTTGTCCAGTGGCCGAGAGCACACCTGCGTCCTGTGAGCTATTTTCGTTTTTTGTCATGGCATAGTACTGACCTGCAGTCAAGAGCGTGTCGCCAAGGGTGTGTGCGCGGTATTGCGGACGCATGCCTTCGTGTATCGCTGCGATGGGCGAAGCCGAGAGGCTGAACTCAAAGAGACCTTTGTGGAGTGCTTCCACAGCCACTGTGCCGTCGCTATTGACCACTCCATATTTGGCTCTCATTACTATTTGTTTCCCGTTGCTACTCACCACCTTGCCGCCTAAGCTTATCCAAGCCTTTCCGTAGCAGTTGAGGCGGCTTATGTGGGTGTATTTTACTTCAAGCTTCGTGCTGCCATCGGTGCCGAGAATGCCATATTTTTTGCTCTTTTTGGCCAGATACAGATGGTTGCCCCAGGGGGTGAGTTCTTCATACTGCAACTTCACGATTTCTGTTCCTTGCTGGTTCACCAAGCCATACTTTCCGCCTTTCGATACCACGGCCACTCCGCCCTCAAAGGGGGCTGCCGATTCGTACTTGCAAGGCACCACTTCGCACCCCGAGGCATCTACGAAGCCCACTTTGCCTTTTTCATTTACTTTGGGCTTTAAGTCCTGTGCTTGCGCTCCTGCACTTAGCAGGAGAGCCATTCCTAACGTAATCCAAATTCTACTCATAGTGATTTAATGGTTTTGGTTTGTATTCTCTATTTTGAGCTCGTATATACCACTGCTAAGTTTGTATTCTCTGCAGTGTAGTGTGTAATGTCTGTGTGATGTTTTTCTCTGGTGCTAAGTATATTGTGTGATCTTTTGTAGTCCTCTTTCCCTCGTCTGACCTTTCTTTCTCTATCGTTCGTTTTTCCTCGGCCTATAGTATCTGTGTGCTTGGAGGACTTGTCTTTGATGTCTTAGCATGGCAAATATAGGTATTTAGGAGTATTCGCGCTAGAAATACATATATTTTAACATAAAAAATACTACCTTTTTCTAAGAAGATGTATATAGTACAGTGCAGGGATGGGGGCGTACGAGAATATGTGGGGGTAGAGAGAGACAAAAAAGTTCCACCGAAGAGAAGACTTTTTTCGGTGGAACTTTTTTCTTTTTCGTGGGAGACTTCTTTCAGGCTCAGAGGTGGGCTCTTATTTTTTCTCCTTGCCTTTTTGCTTGGTGGGTTTGGGCTCGGAAGCGGGCTTCACCTCCTGGGCGGTGTAGCCAAACTTCTCGAAAGCTTTCAGGAGGAGGGTGGGCGAGGTCTTGTCGGCATCGTACTTGATGGTGACGGTCTGATTTTCTAGGCTCGTCACGATGTCTTTTACGCCTTTTTCAAAGCGTAGGTTCTTTTTGATCTTTACTTCGCAATTGTTGCAGTGCATCTGGGGAGTGGGAGTGACCACGAGCACTTTGATGTCGCGTGCCATGGCGCAGGCCGAGCCCATGCCGAGGGCTAAGAGAATGGTGAAAATACGTTTCATTTTATCTGAAGATTTAAAAGAATTTTCGGGGTCGGAGAGAGTTGAGCACCACGCTTACGGAACTCATGGCCATGGCCGCACTGGCTATCATGGGGCTGAGCATTTGGCCACAAAGTGGATAGAGAGCACCCGCAGCGATGGGAATGGCCACCACGTTGTAACAGAAAGCCCAGAAAAGGTTTTCGCGAATGGTGCGCATCGTCACTCGTGAGAGGGCCAAGGCCTCGGGCACTCGCTCGAGGTCGGCGCTGAGAAGCACTATCTGCGAGGCTTCCATGGCAATGTCGCTGCCTTTGCCCATGGCAATGCTTAGGTCGGCACGAGCCAGGGCGGCACTGTCGTTGATGCCGTCGCCCACCATGGCTACGCGGTGGCCCTCGTGCTGCAAGCGAGCCACGAGTTGAGCCTTATCCGTGGGGCTTTGGCGCGCCATGACGCAGGCCGCGTTGATGCCTACCTCGCGGGCCACCTTGCGAGCCGTCTGCTCGCTATCGCCCGTGAGCAATAGGGGCGTCACACCGAGGCTTTTCAGATGAGCTATGGCCTGTGTCGAAGTGGGCTTCAGAGGGTCGGTCAGCGAGATGAGAGCAAGTAGCGTGCCATGGGCAGTGCCGAGGCCCACTAAGGTGCGTGCATCGGTCTCCCAGTCATCGATGGTGCACTGCTGCTCGGTGGAGAACTTCACTCCCTGCGTTTCAAGCCAGGGAAGGCTGCCCAACAGATAGCTTGTGCCACAGATGGTGCCGCTCAGTCCGTGGCCTGCCAGCGTTGCGAAATGTTCTACCTCGAGGCGCTTAGCTCTCTTTAGGTGGTTACAGATGGCGCGTGCCAAGGGGTGCGTGCTGAGCGCTTCGAGCGATAGAATGGCTGCGCTCAGGGTCTCGCTCGCGGTTTCATAGTAGAGAATGTCCTTCACGGTGGGCTGTCCCAGAGTGAGTGTACCCGTCTTGTCAAGCAAGATGGTGTCGATGTGCTGGGCTGTTTCGAGGCAAGAAGCGTCCTTCACCAGTATGCCTCGGCGTGCCCCTCGGCCAATGCCCACGATGAGTGCCGTGGGAGTGGCAAGTCCTAAGGAACAGGGGCAGGCTATGACGAGCACGGAGACAAGTGCCACCATGCCGTGGCTAAGTCCGTCGGCGCCATGTTCCAGGATTAGCCATAGGGCAAACGAGAGAATAGCCAATGCCACGATGGTGGGCACGAACACGGCGGCAATCTTGTCCACCAAGGCTTGCACCCTCACGCGGCTGCCCTGTGCCTCTTGCACCATGTGCACGATCTGTGAGAGTAGCGTGTCGGCTCCCACATGCTCGGCATGGTAGTGGAGCTGGCCTTGCAGATTGACCGTGCCCGCTTTGACAGCCATCCCTGCAGTTTTTTCCACGGGTATGGGCTCGCCGCTGAGCATGCTCTCATCAACGGCTGAATGTCCGCTCACCACCTTGCCATCCACGGCAATGCGGTCGCCCGGACGGGCCAGAAGCACATCACCCCGTTGCACCTGGTCAATACGTTTCACTGCCTCCGCCCCATTGGGCATCACTACCGTGACCTCCTTGGGCTGCAGGCCCATGAGTTGGCGCACGGCCGAAGTGGTGCGATGCTTGGCACGCGCCTCGAGGGTACGACCTGTGAGGATGAAGGCTGTGATCATGCCCACACTGTCGAAGTAGAGGTGGGGCTCCATGCCGTGGGCTCTAAACCATTGGGGAAAGAAGAGGGCGGCGAAGCTGTAGGCGTAAGATACCGTAATGCTCAGTGCCACAATGGTGTCCATATTGGAAGTGCCGTGGCGCAGAAGTCTCCATGCGGGGGCATAGAAGGCGCGGCTGTAGCGATAGAGCGAGTAGGTGGCGAGGAAGAAGAGGGCGACCTCTTGTCCTGAGAAAAGCCCCGGGAAGATGCTCAGCAAGAGCAGGGGTAGGGCTACAGCCCATGCACCAAGGAGCATGCGGCGTTGGCGAGCGTAAGCGTCGGCATCGGTAGGCTCGTCTGCTGTTGTGGCGCTGGCGGCATTCGGTTGCTGATTGTCGGCAGCGGGGGTGGCGACGGGTTGGTCTATGATGAGTTCGAAGCCCATTTGCGCCACTGCCTGCTGCATCTGCTCGGGGGTGCAGAGCTGCGGGTCGTAGCTGACGCGGGCGGTATTGGTGGCAAGGTTGACATTGACCTCGCTCACGCCCTCAAGGCGCTGCAGGGCCTTGGTGACATGGGCGGAACATGAGGCGCAACTCATGCCTTTGACGGGAAAAGACTGTTGCATTTTATTTTAAGTAATAAGTAATAGGGCTGGCGCAGTGGGGGGGAGGTATCTTAGGAGATTTTAGGAAATTATAGGAGATTCTATGTGACCTAGTCCACCTACCCTCTCTAAAAGTTCACTCTCAATCCGGCGTAGGCCATGGCTCCGTGTACGGGGCCCCACACCTGCGTGGCGTCGAAGCGGTTGGACCAGGGATGAGCAGCCTCGATGATGGACACCTTCTGTCGATAGTTGGTGAGGTTTTCGCCACCGATGTAGATGCTCATGTGGCGGAACCAGCGCGTAACTTGAGCGTTAAGCGACCCATAGGCGGGGAAGGAGAGGCTTTCGCCTGCAATGCCGTTGGCGGGCAGTCGACCGCCACCATTGAGTTGTGCAGTGAGGTCGAATTGCCAGAGTTCGAGGGGCGTTTTGTAGCTTAGGGTGAGCAAGCCCTTGTAGCGGCTCTGCAGGGGCTTTTCTTGCAGACGGCTTCCTGTATATTGGCGCACGAAGTTGTAACGATAGGCTGCCGTGAACGTGAGGCCGCGCACAGGCGAGTAGGTGGCTTCCACCTGTGCCGTGTGCGAATAGCTGTGATGGCCCTCGAGGCCGTGAAGGCTGATGGCCTCGGTCGAGGCATCATAGTCGGGCACGAGTTGGCACGTGAAGAGCGTATAGTAATAGTCAGCGGTGAGGTCGAGTATGTGGTCGCCCAGAGGAAGCTTAAAGTTGAAGCTTGTGCCCACGTTCCATGCAGCTTCTTGCTGCGGACGGGGCATTTCTATGTGTCGGCCCGAGGCCAAGAGGTAGCTATACTCCGCCAGAGGGAACACTGTGCTGTATCCTCTTCCGGCTGATAGTCGCATCGATACAGCGTGGGTGGGGCTATACTTCAGATGGAGGCGTGGCGTGAGAAACAGACCGTGGAGCGAACTGTGGTCGGCGCGTAAGCCCGCCATGAGGGTGAACCGCTCGTCGGGAGTGGAGAAGGTGTATTGCGCATAGCTGCCAGCCACCCTTTCGCTCAGGTCGAGCCGTTCAACGGGAGTCGCGGTTTGCTGTTCCAATTGGTAGTGGTGTAAGTAATCGTCGACGTTGGCCGAGAGGCCCGTCGAGAGTTTGTGTTGCGGTGTGAAGTCGGTCTCGAAGAGTAGCGAGGCATATCCCGTGCGTTGGTCGGCATTGTTGAGGCGGAGACCATAAGAAGCATCGGTAGTGTGGTACGTGCCCGAGAGAATGAGCGCCAAGTTCGTACCGTGGGAGGGGGCGAGGATAAAGGCATTCTTCATCCATCCCGCCACGCGTGTGGTCTGCATCTCAATGCGGTAGAGGGGCAAGGGAAAGGTGGATTCTGCGGAAACCTCTGTGCCCCCCATGACGTTGGTCGAGATGGCTTGCAAAGCGTCTTCGTGGGAGTGGGTGGTCTGTCCGCCTCGGCGGCGCTCCGAGATGACGCTCGCCTCGGCTTGCATAATGTAGCGCGGACGAACGTAGGCCCAGCGGTTCATCACGTTCACCTGACGCACCTTGGGCTTGTCGAGAAATCCATCGTGATTGTCGTCGTGCGAGGTGAGATTGTCCTCGTAGTGGGTAAGGATGGAAGCGCTCAGTCCGCGCGTGCCGAGTTTCAGGTTGCCATCGAAATTGGCTTCGATGCGGCCCTTTGAGTCGCCATAGAGGTTGACCTCGCCTTGCGGTTCGGCCTGAGGCTTCTTATATTCCACGTTGATTTGTCCCGTGATGCCCTCGTAGCCATTTTTTACCGAGGCACTACCTTTTGATACTTGAATGCTCTGCATCCACGGACCTGGCACATAGCCTAGGGCATAGGGGGCGGCGAGTCCGCGGAGGTCGGGTACATTTTCGGAGAGCATCTGCACGTAGCTTCCTGAGAGACCGAGCAAGCGAATCTGGCGTGCACCCGTGGCGGCATCGGAGTAGTTGACGTCCACACTAGGGTTGGTGGTGAAACTCTCGCCTAGGTTGCAGCAAGCGGCACGGAAAAGTTCGGTGCGGGTGATGGTGAATCCGCCCACGGGACCCGAGTCGTGGCGCATGGCTTTGCCTCGAGTCACAACTTGCGCTTGTCCGAGTTGTTCCTCGCGTTGGGGCAGTGTGTCGGTCGGTGCCGCCAGGTCTTGACCTGCAGGTACTTGCGCGTAGAGGCTCTGGACTGTGAGAGCCAGCAGCGTGATGGAGAGAAGATATAGGTGTCGAGTAGTGTTCATAGAGACTATTCTTAGTTTTCGGGTGCAAAGGTAGTGCAAGGAGAGTAAGGGAGCGTTATATTATTCTGCGGAAATGTTGCAACGAGGGCATGATGGCAAAATTGGCGATATGCGAGAGAATATATTCCATAAGGCCGAAAAATTTTTCTAATTAACTCTTTCGTCACATTCAATCCAAAAGAAACGTGTACATTTGGGGCGAAGAAAATACAAAATAACCATGAGTAAAACGATAACCATCCGTTGTAAAAACACGGGACGTACGTATAAAGTACCCAATGGATTCAATCTCGAAGAAGTCTTTGAACTGCTCGATCTCAACATGCCCCACGGCGTGACGAGTGCAAAGGTCAATAATAAAGTGGAGGGCCTACACTACACGCTCTTCAACGATAAGGACGTGGAATTTCTTGACATCACCTCGCAGTCGGGACTGCGCACGTATACGCGTTCACTCTTCTTCGTGCTCTACAAGGCCGTGCGCGACACCTACGGCGCAGAGGCCCGTCTGCGCATCGAAACACCCGTATCGAACGGCTACTACTGCCGCCTGGCTCTGCCCGAGGGCGCTGAGGTGACCACCGAGGTGGCTGCTACGCTCAAGGCACGCATGCTCCAGATAGTGGAAGACGATATGGCTTTCCACCGCATCACCTGCCCAACGGAACAGGCCATTGCCCGATTCCGCGAAGATGGGCTTGAAAGCAAGGCAAAACTGCTCGAGGGACTTGGTAAACTCTATACCACCTATTACACTCTGGGCGACACGGCCGACTATTTCTATGGGTCGCTTCTAGTGCGTACCTCGCAGATTACGCTCTTTGACCTCGGATTTTACCGTGACGGGCTGTTGCTACGCATACCCGATCCCACAGATCCCTCTCGCCTGAAGCCCATGACGGAGCAACCTAAGATGTTCGAGGTGTTCAGCGAACAGCATCGATGGAACGACATCCTGGGCGTGAACACTGTGGGCGGACTCAATGAGGCATGCGCCAAAGGATTCACCACGGAACTTATCAACGTGAGCGAAGCCTTGCAGGAAAAGCGCATTGCGGCCATTGCCGACCACATTGCTTCCATGCACGACGTGAAGCTCATCCTCATTGCCGGACCCTCGTCGAGCGGCAAGACTACCTTCTGCAAGCGACTGAGCGTGCAACTCATGGCTTGCGGACTCAAACCTCTCTCGCTCTCAACGGACGACTATTTCGTGGATCGCGACAAAACGCCCCTCGACGAAGAGGGTAAGTACGACTTTGAACACATCGATGCCACCAACATTCCCCTCTTGACGGAGCATATCAACGCCCTCATCCGAGGCGAGGAGGTGGAGACGCAGCGCTACGACTTCGTGAGCGGAAAAAGCCAAAAGAGCGGACGCGTGCTCCACATGGAGGCCAACAATATCTTGGTGCTCGAGGGCATTCACGCGCTCAACCCGAAACTCACCGAAGGGGTGGACAATCGGCATAAGTACAAGATCTATGCTTCTGCCCTGACCACCATCATGCTCGACGACCACAACTACATCCCGACATCCGACAACCGTCTCCTTCGCCGCATTGTGCGCGACTATAAATATCGTGCCCGCACGGCGCAGGAGACTATCGCTCAGTGGCCCTCCGTATCGCGCGGAGAGCATCGCTGGATCTTCCCCTATCAGGAGGAGGCCGACGAGATGGTCAACACCGCACTGCTCTTCGAACTTGCCGCCCTGCGCGACCAGGCGCTGCCCCTCCTCGAGGCTGTGCCCGAGTCGGCACCCGAATATTCCGAGGCTTACCGCTTGCGCAAATTCTTGAGCTACATCCGCCCCATCTCCACCCGTGGCCTGCCACCCACCTCGCTGCTGAGGGAATTTCTAGGAGGTAGTACCTTTAAATACTAAACAGGGACGATAGTCTTGCATCTCAAGCTTTCTTTAGAGAAAACTTTGATAGTAGTTGTTAACCAGTGCGTTGCAGTGTTCTCTTTAAGTATATTCTTGTTAGGCTAAAAGGCCTTGGAAGTTTTCTTAGAACGTATTCTAAGTCATCGTCCCTCGACCGAAGGACATGCGTCCCTCGACCGAAGGACGATAACATGAACGGCCTTTTCGCGTAACTTGAATGCCCATGTAGAGAAAACTTAAAGACTCTTAACGTACGTCATTCGACCTTGAAAACGCCTTTTTGCCCTTTCGCGTTTCGTTTCTAAATCGTTCCACTTAAGGCGTTGCCTTAGTGCTATGTGAGTGTATGGCTTTCAGCCAATTAGGTTAAATCCGAATTTTGAGTTACATTTCTTGACGAATTTTATTGAGGTCTTAGGTTATAATGTTATCTTTGCCGCATGAGGCACATTATAACTTAAGGCCTCAATTCTTTTTTAGGGTGGTTCTATAATTCTGCCGTAATGAATTGTACGTTATCGGAAGTATAATCCCCTTTATTCGATACTCCGCAAGGAAATATGATAACCTTAAAACTCCCAACTATTAGAAACTTATGAAGAAGATATCTGGACTTATCGATGCCCCTTTTACCCCCTTCTGCGCCAATGGCGACGTTAATTTCGAACCCATCCCAACCTATGCAGCCATGCTCGCGCGCAATGGGCTGAAAGGCGTGTTTATCAACGGATCATCGGGTGAGGGATACATGCTCACCGAGGAAGAGCGAATGTTGCTAGCCGAAGCCTGGATGAAGGCAGTGCCCAAGGATTTCAAGGTGATTGTCCACGTGGGAAGTTGCTGCGTACGCAGCAGTCAACGTTTGGCAGCACATGCCCAAAAGATTGGCGCATGGGGTATCGGCGCAATGGCTCCCCCTTTTCCCAAAATAGGTCGTATCGAAGAACTCGTGAAATACTGCGAGGAAATTGCCTCTGCTGCACCCCAATTGCCTTTCTATTTCTACCATATTCCAGCTTTCAACGGCGCTTACCTTTCCATGCTCGATCTGCTCAAAGCCGTTGATGGGCGCATCCCCAACTTTGCCGGCATCAAGTACACCTTCGAGAGTCTCTATGAGTACAACCGCTGCCGCCGATACAAGGACGGCAAGTACGACATGCTCCACGGACAGGACGAGACCATCCTGCCTTGTTTGGCTATGGGCGGTGCCCAAGGAGGCATCGGAGGAACAACGAACTATAACGGACGAGTGCTCACCGGCATACTCGAGGCATGGGCTGCGGGCGACTTGGAGCGTGCGCGCGAGCTGCAAAATTATGCGCAAGACGTGATAGATGTGATTTGCCACTACCGAGGCAATATTGTCGGTGGTAAACGCATCATGAAGCTCATCGGTCTCGACCTCGGCCCCAATCGCACCCCTTTCCAAAACGTGACCGACGAGGAGGAACAGCAGCTCCGCCGTGAACTCGAAGCCATCGACTTCTTCAGCAAGTGCAATCGGTAAGATATTGAAATATATTAACACGAAATCTACTCATAGGCAGTGGGGGCGAACCGTCCCGGTTCGGCAAGACATGCGAGGCTCAATGCCGAAGCGAGGCTTAATTCTTGACCATTATGCCAACTCGGTCGTCGAGTCCTCGTTGCCATGCCGAACCGGGACGGTTCGCCCCCACTGCCTATGTGTGGACTTTTCGTGCTTGAAATAACTTTATACTTAATGCTTGAATGAAAAACCTCCTAACCCTACTCACCCTCTTCCTCACCTTAGCCTTTGGTGCGATGGGGCAATCGGGGCAAACGCCTCGCGACAATGCATACAATTCCGTGACCTACCGATCGCTTCCGCCCCTAAGGGTGGGAGGTGTAGAGGGTGTGTCGGCCCCCTTTGCGGGGAGCCTGGGACCTAACCTCATCGTGGCGGGCGGATGCAATTTCCCCGATGTGCCTGCAGCCCGGGGCGGACAGAAACGTTTCTATTCCGATATATACGAGCTGCCGCATGCGGCACAAGCCTCCAACGAGGAGTGGCACAAGATTGGGCAACTGCCACGTCCGTTGGCCTATGGCGTGAGCGTCACGGTGTCTCATGGCGTGGTGTGCGTGGGCGGAACATCCGACGGCAAGAAAAGTTCGGCCCTAGCCTATCTGCTCCACACCGACCGTCACTACCGACTGCTCGTAGACTCTCTGCCCTCATTGCCCCAAGCCCTCGACAACATGGCGGGTGCCTTCGGCGGAGGCTACATCTACGTGGCGGGCGGACTCTCTGATGGAAAGACCACGAATGCTGCCTACCGACTGCGCTACCCCGGTGGACGACGGTGGGAACGCCTGCCCGATTTTCCGGGACGCCCGCGCGTGCAACCCGCTGCAGCGGTGCAGAATGGCGCTACCACGCAGTGCTTTTATCTGGCGGGTGGATTTGCTCCATCCACCGATGCGGAGCGTGCCGTGGCGCATACTGATGCGCTCTGCTACAACCCCCAGACCCGTCAGTGGACGCGCACAGCTCCCATCACTCCCGAAGGGCGCGAGCCGCTAACGTTGGCAGGAGCCTTTGCCACGGCTTCGGGTTGCGCCCACATCGTCTTCGTGGGTGGTGTCAACAAGGAACGCTTCGAAGCCGCCGTGAATCGCCCGCAGCAGATAGTCGAGGCTGAACTTGCCTATGAAAAATATCGCACGCAGGCAGCGCTCGCCTACCTCGACTCATTGCGCACGGAGGCAGCCTCGTATATGTTGTATCCTGCCGAATGGTACAGATTCAATGCCGAACTGGTGATTTACCACACCATCACCGACACGTGGGTCACGGAGAGCCACTCTCCGCTCCTAGCGCGTGCGGGGGCAGCTTTCATTCCTTGTGGGAAAGAATGGATCGTGGTGGGCGGCGAGACGAAGCCCGGCATACGTTCGCCACAGGTCACGGCCATTGATATGCAGGTGCGTCCGAGTTTCGGCGCGCTCAACTGGGCAGTGCTCGTGGCCTACCTCGTGGCAATGGTGCTCCTGGGCTACTACTTCATGCGTCGCGGCGGCGATGCCGATGATTTCTTTAAGGGCGGTGGACGCATACCCTGGTGGGCAGCAGGCATTAGCATTTATGCCACAATGCTCTCTGCCATCACCTACATGGCTTATCCTGCCAAGGCTTATGCCACGGACTGGACGTATTACCCGATGCTCGTGACGATACTCCTCGTGTCGTTTCCCGTCATGAAGTATTATCTCCCTTTCTTCCGCAGGCTCAATGTGACGAGTGCTTACGAATACCTAGAGCGACGTTTCAACGCCGTGACGCGCCTCATGGCCTCGGCACTGTTCATCGTGTTCATGGTGGCACGCATGGCCTTGGTGCTCTACCTTCCTTCGCTAGCACTCACGGCCGTGACGGGCATTGACCTCTATATCTGCATCGTGCTGATGGCGCTCGTGACCATTCTTTACTGCACGATGGGCGGTGTGGAAGCCGTGGTGTGGGGCGACGTGGTGCAAGGCTTCATCCTCGTGGGCGGTGCACTCTTTGCCGTAGGTTATCTTATTTGGGGCACAGAGGGCGGCTTCGAGGGCTTCTGGCATATCGGTCAGGAGGCCGATAAGTTTCGCCTCTTTACCTGGAGCTTCGACTATCGCTCGGCCACCTTCTGGGTGATCCTGCTGGGCGGTATGGCCAACAACCTCATCTCCTACACGAGCGACCAAACCGTGATACAACGCTATCTCACTACACGCGATGAGGCTGCTGCGCGCCGTAGCATTCTGCTCAATGGTGTGATGAGCGTCGTGGTGAGCGTAGCATTCTTTGCCATCGGCACAGGGCTTTATACGTTCTATAAGACGCATCCCGCCGAACTCGACTTCACGATGGCTAAGGCTGATACCATCTTCCCCTTCTTCATGATGAGCCAACTTCCCGCGGGTGTGGCAGGACTGCTCATTGCCGCTATCTTTGCTGCTACGATGAGCACCATCTCGTCCAACATCAACTCCGTGGCAACGGCCTTTAGCATAGACTTTTACAAGCGTTTCCGTCCATCGGCTTCGGATAGACAAATGCTCCGCGTGGCACGTCGTGCATGCATCGTTTCGGGCATTGTGGGCATGGGAATCGCCTTGCTCATGGCTACGTGGAACATCCTTTCCCTGCTCGATTTCTTTCAGGAGATCTTAGGTCTGCTCTCGAGCGGATTGGGCGGCCTGTTCCTCATGGGCATCTTCTTCCCTCGCATAGGCGGTCGCTCGGCTTTGGTGGGCTTTGTCTGTGGCGTAGGAGCCGTGTTTCTCACGCGCGATCTTACGGATGCGAGTTTCCTGCTCTATGGCTTCATTGGCATGGCGGTATCGGTCATCGTGGGACTGATTAGCTCCTGCTTCTTCCGCGAGGAGCGAGTGGAGAGAGAGCTTTACTGGTAGAAGCGGTCCCTCCCCTTGACGGGAGATTAGGATCAGAATGTTGCGGACAAGAGGCTTTTCAGCTAGTATTGGGGGCGACGCGTCCTCGCGTCGGTGCTGCGAGCAGGCAAGAGGTTCTTCAGCAAGTACTGGGAGCCCTTTCTTCTCATGCCGACGCGGGGACGCGTCGCCCCCCCCAGTACTGGCTGAAGAGTCCATATATTCTTCCTCTTTCTATCAAGAAAAGCCCCCGACACGTGCTGTGTGCATGTGTCGGGGGCTTCAGCCTTGTGCTTGGGCGTCTATGGGTAAAATCCTTATCCATAGACGTTAGGGCTTTCCCTCAGTGATTAGAGGTTGGGGTTCATCTTAGTCCATTCAGCTACGGGAGGTACGATGCCGAGCTCTACAATCTCGTCGCGCATCTTGCAGAGGTGTTCGTAAGATTGCTTGAGCGAAGCCATTTCCTCTTCAGTACCAGTGGGCTCAGTGAAGTGAACGCCAGTCTTGTCGATTGTAGTAGGCATGGCCATCATCACGTTCTTGAAGCCACACTTGTCGCAGCTTACGTAGCAGCCTGCGGGCAAAGTGAACTTTTCGCCACCCATAGCGGCTTCGATCATCTTCACAGCATTGTAAGCAGGGCTCTGGAATGAGCTACGGCCACGGAGCTTGATGATGTTAGAGCCACCCTGTACGGTGTGGTGCTTGATTTCTTCCCAACGCTCAGCAGAGAGTCCCATCTCTGAAAGGGGCTTGCCGTCGATCTTCACCTGTGAAGCGAACACGGCCATCTGCTCGCCGTGACCACCATAAGTGTGAGCGCCAGTCACCTTGTCCTGCTGTACACCGAACTCTTGAGCGAGAGCCTGCTGCAGACGAGTTGAGTCCAAAGCTGCGAGTGAGGTGAGCTGGTTGGGTTTCAAGCCAGAGTGGATCAATGCGGTGAGAGCTGTTACGTCAGCGGGGTTGAAGATAACAACCACGTGTTCTACTTCGGGACAGTACTTCTTGATGTTGTCGCCAAACTCGGCAGCGATCTTGCAGTTACCTTTAAGCAGGTCTTCACGAGTCATGCCTTCCTTACGGGGTGCACCACCTGAAGAGATGATGTACTTGGCACCGGTGAAAGCTTCCTTAGGGTCAACAGTATAAGTGATGTTGGCACCAGGGAAGGCGCATTGCTGCATTTCATCGAACACACCATGTACACCCGGCTCGAAGATATCGTAGAGACAGATGTTGGGAGTAAGACCGAGCATCAAAGCGCTCTGTACCATGTTAGAACCAATCATACCGCCGGCACCGACGATGACAAGCTTGTCGTTAGTTAAGAATGACATAATAAATACGTATTATATAGTTGTATGTAAAGTTTCGCTAGGGGAAGCCCCCTTTTCCTTATCGTCCGCAAAATTACAAAACTTCGTGGATTGTGCAGTACTTGAAGGATTAAATTTTGTTTTATTTTAGCCTCGTATCATGTATCCGCCCATTGCTAGAGATGGGACATTTGGCTTATAGGTGCTATCTACCTTAGAAGAACAGACCCTCATTGATAAGACGACGTATGGCGTCGGGGTTTTTATTGGGGCATATCATGAGTATTCCGTTTTGCTCGGCCACTACGTAGCCATCAAGACCTGCAATTACGGCTTTGTGGCCATGAGGAAGGCTAATCATGCAGTTTTGTGTGCCTTGTAACATCACATGGGCGCCAGGGGTTACGGCATTGTGGTCGGCATCGAGATGGGAAGCTTCGTGAAGCTCTGTCCAACAGCCTATGTCTGCCCATCCGAAATCGCACTGCTGCACCATGACATTGCTGCAATGCTCGAGTACAAGGAGATCGATACTGCGGGGCAATCCTTCGGGAATAATGGTGCGTATGTAGTTCATTTCGGCAGCGATTGTCACCATTTGTTTTGCTAGTTTCTCTACAGGGTAGTCGGGTCGATGCTGCATTTGTGCTAACTGGCGTCCCATGGTGTCGGCTTTCCAGAGAAAGACACCCGTGTTCCAGAGAAATTCTCCGCTATCAAGAAACATCTTTGCATAGTTCAGTTCTGGTTTCTCGCTAAACGATTGCACGCGGCTCAGCCCTTTTTGAGCATCTGTTTCATCGCCCATTTGAATGTAGCCATAGGCAGTGTTGGGCTGGGTGGGGCGCACGCCGATGGCAAGAAATTGCGGATGGGAGGCTACATATTCGAGGCCTTGAAGAATTTGCTTTTCGAAACGATCTTCGTGTTGGATGAGTTGGTCTGCCGGCGAGACTACCACGCTAGCTTCGCTATCAGAGAGCGCGGCATGCCATGTGCCCCAGATGGCGGCGGGTGCCGTGTTGAGTTGTACGGGTTCGGGCAGAATTTGGTTGGTGGGGAGCTGAGGTAGCTGTTGGCTGACAAGGTCTACGTAGCCTTCGTAAGTAGATACGTAGATATGTTCTTTAGGGATGAATCGGGAGAATCGGTCGAAGGTCTGTTGTAGGAGGGTGCGTCCTGTCCCGAAAAAGTCAATAAACTGTTTGGGCAGTTCCTTTTGGCTGGCGGGCCACAAGCGGCGGCCCACGCCCCCAGCCAGAATGATGCAATAGTTGTGATTAGTCGTTTCCATCATCAAGGATTAGTTTGGTTAGCTGCCGCTCATACTTCGAGCGTGGGCGGCATTCGGTTAATTCGTTGCTAAGATAAGGATTTTTCCTGCGTACTATGATTTTCCCTATCCTAAAAAACTAAAAAAACCGCCCTTTGGACGATTTTTTCAGTAGGAGAAGTTTTGGGGTCGTGCCCTCTCACACCACTTGTATCCTTGAGCTGCCGCTTCCCGGCTGGCGTACTAGGCGGATTTGGGGCGATAACTGTGAGCGGATTTGTTCCGTATGGCTGATGATGCCCACTTTGCGGCCTTGCACGTTTTCAAGGTTGGAGAGTGCAAGCATCACGAGGTCGAGCGAATCGCGATCGAGATTGCCGAATCCCTCGTCGATGAAAAGCGATCCAATGTTGAGGTTCTTGCTCGAGAGCGAAGCCAACCCAAGTGCTAGAGCTAGCGACACCACGAAGGTTTCACCGCCCGATAGAGAGTTGACATAGCGGTGTTCGTCGAACATGTCGTGGTCGACTACTTCGAGTGTGAGTGTGCCCGGCACGTTGTGAAGTTCATATCGCGGAGAGAGCTGACGCAGGTGTAGATTGGCCTGTGCTACGAGGTAGGAGAAAGTGCAACTCTGTGCGATGGTGCGGAATTTCTTGCCATCGGCCGAGCCAAATAGAGCGTTGAGTCTTTCCCATTCTCGGGCATTGTCGGTAGCCGTGTTGATGCGCTGCTCTAGGGCAGTAGCACGTTCCACACTGGCCTTGTGGGCTAGCAGTCGCGACTGAATCTGCGTGAGTTCTTCACTTATCTGTTCGAGGCGTGTGGCCAGTGCCGTATGTAGGCCTTCAAGGTTGTTGCGCAGGTCAAGATAGCGCGCAGTGAGGTTCTCTAGTGGAAGGTCGGCAGAATGATTCTCTTCCACGGTGTTGGGCAGAACCTCGGCTATGGGTTGTGCAGCCGTTGGTTGTGCTTCGGCAGATCCAACGGCTTTTGCTGCGGAGAACGAAGGACGCTCTGGAGCGGCCTGAAGTGCCTGTAGCTGGAGGCGTGCTTGTTTGAGTGCATCGTCAGCTAGAAGGCGTGCATCGGCCAGGGCTGAGATGCGGTGGCGCATGGAGGCCCAATCGGTCTTAGCGGTGAAGATGGCGCGGAGTTCGGTAAACTGCACGGGGGAGTGCGTACCATTGAAGCGCAGAATCATGAGGTCGAGCTCTTGCTGTTTTTCCTGTTGCTGGTGCTGATTCTCGAGGCGGCTCTTTTGCAAGTTGTCGCGCTGGCCTTGGAGCTGGCGCAGTCGTCCTTGTAACGTTTCAAACTCTTGGCGTGTGCGCTGCTCTTCTGTCCGTGCTTGGGCAATGGCAGTTTGTAGTTGCTCTGTGAGTTTCTGCGGAGTGGTGCTGCCTAGCAGACTGCGCAATTCTTCACGCTTGCGAACCACCGATTCGCGCACGGAATCGCGGCTTTGGCGACATTGCTCTACATGGTGTGTGGCCTCTGTAAGGTGAGTTTCTGCTCCCCTTATCTCCTCGCAAAGTAGGGCTTCGGAGCGTTCGCCGTTGTCTATAGCTTGGCAGGTTGATGTCCAGTCGGTGTAGAGGTCGGTGAGGCGTAGACGCAGACCGTCGGCATTGTCGCGCCAAAGGGAAAACCATCCCGAGAGAGTAATCATGCCATCGAGGTCGGTATAGAGTTCGGAGCAGGCGCGGTCGCTCTCATTGATGGTCTGTTGTAGTTCTTCCGCAGTGGCCGTGGCACTATGAGCCTCAGTGCGCACCTTGTCGAGAAAGGTATGATTGTCGTCCATCTTCACATCAAGTTGTGTAATCTCCTCGTTCAGTCGGTTGATGTGTTGTTGATGGAAGTTGTAGGTCTCTAGTTCATGCTGAGCCTCTTCGGCCGTGCGTGTGGTGTTCTCAATGAGCAGTTGAATCATAGTGCGTCGGGCATCCCGATTGACCGTGGCTGTGCAGTCGGCAAATGATTTGTCGAGGAAGGCATAGTCGGCCCATTCATCCACGTCGGCCTTTTGACGCGCTTTGAGTTCCTGTAGTGAGCGTGCATCGGCTTCAAGTCGTGCAGCATCAGCTGCCACTTCCTCACGCAGAGTGGTAAGTCTGTCGCGCTTAGTCTTGAGGTCGCTCTGCAGAGCAGCGTACTCCTTGTCCATATTGCCTAAGAGTTCGCCTAGCTCGCGTTCTGTCTCTGTATGGTAGGGATGGTGTGTGGCGCCGCATACAGGGCAGGCAGTGCCCTCCTTGAGCTGTTTGCGCAGGTTGACAATGTTCTCGCTCTGGCTCAGTGTATAGGCTGTGCTAAATCGGGCAAACGCTTCGTCGGCTGCAAGCACCTCTATATCGAGCTTTCGCATGGTAGCTTGCTTCTGCGCTAGTTCTGTTTGTTCGCGCTTTTGGGCGGCAGTCTTATCGGCTATTGAAGCATAACCTTGTGAGATATGTTGCCAAAGTTGTGCGGCGCGTTCCAGTGCCACTAGGCGTGCACGATTTTCTGCTGCGGCGCGCTGCAATCGGGCAGAGTCTATGCCTTGATTGGTTTGGCGGTGAATTAGGAGTTCGCTCTTTAGCGTGTTGAGGCGTGCCTGTTGGTTGTGGCGTTCTTGTTCGGCCTTTTCACCTTGTGCACGGAGTTCGGCTATTCTCTTCTGCAGAGCCGCCTGCTTGTTGTGTGCCTCTGTGTTGCGGCGTGTCTCGTTTGAAAGAGCTGAGAGTTTATCTTTGATGAGGTCGAACTTATCGAACATGTGACGGTGAACCTCGAGCGACTGCTTATGCAACTGCTTCTCCTTGAGTTGTGCACTCACGCTCTTGAGCTTTTCTTGGGCTGCCTTGAGAGCCTCTTGGCGCTTGTATTCCACCTGTGAAGCCTGATGGAGTTGCTCCTCGAGTTGGTGCTGCTGATCCGAGGCCATGTTGATCTCGCCCGTGAGGGAAAGGCCACGGTCGATGGCGGGGCGCTGCACTTCCAACTGCTTCTCGGCATCGGCCGTACGCTCGCGCATCACGTCGAGCTGTGTTCTTTTGGCCTCAAGTTCCGAGCGCGAGCGCTCAAGTTCCGATGTGTTCAGAGCTTCATCGGTCTTGATTCTGTCTACGTCGGCTCGGCGCATCTCTATGGCTTGGTAGAGCGGCTGCATGGGCAGGAGGGAATCGTAGCGTTCGAGTCGTAGTTCATCGCCGCGAGCCTCCATACATTCTTTTGTGGTTGCTGCATACTGCGCCTCGCGTTTTGCCACTTCGCGAGCAGCCTCACTGAAGCGGTCTATCCATAACATCTGTTGCTCTGTTCGGTGCGTTTCTTGCTCAGCATTGAGTTTCGAGGCGGTGAGCAATTGTGAGCGCTCTTGCAGTTGGGCTAGGTCTTGCGGGTCGAGGCGGTTGTGGAGCATGCCTTGCATCTCATGGTGTAGGTTATCCACCTGTGTCTTTGCTTCAACAGTGAGGGTGAAGATGCGTTGTCCCACGACAGAGTATACCTCTGTGCCGGTGAGTTTTTCAAGCAGGGCAGCCTTGTCAGCCGAACGGGCTTTGAGGAAGTTGGCAAAGCTTCCCTGCGCCAAAATAACGGTGCGTGTAAATTGGTCATAACTCAAGCCCACTGCCATTTCTATGCGTTCTTGTAGGTTGGCTTTGTCAATGCGTTCGTGGCTTGGCGCGATGCGTTCTAGAGTGCGCTCGGCAGGAGTGTAATTACCGCCGCGGGTCACTCTAATGCTCCATCGTGCCACGTAGCGTTCGCCCGCAGTGGTGCTAAACTCCACAGTGGCGTAGCCTTGCTTCTGCCCACGACGCAGAATTGTGGCCGTGTTGCTAGCTTGCACCTGTTGCGATTTTTCGGCCGATAGACGTAGGTCATCGGCCGATAGGCGCTCAATGTTTTCAAAGCGTGGAGCTTTATTGTAGAGCGCCAGACACACAGCGTCGAGTAGGGTAGATTTGCCGGAACCCATATCACCCGTAATGGCGAAGAGCCCGGCCGAACGAAGTGGCTCTTGGGTGAAGTCTATAGTCTGCTCCCCCTCGATAGAGGTAAGGTTGCAGAGAGTGATTTTGTCTATTTTCATGAGGAAGAAGCCCCTCGCCCTTGCCTAGGGAGTTCCCCCGTAAAAAGGGAAAACCTAAAGGGTTGGAACAGATAGGGGTACTTATTTATATATGCTAGTGTTAGTGCTCAGCCTCTTCTGCTGCTTTATTGAATCGTGAAACGAGTGTGTTGGGCATTTCCTCTCCAAATCTTGAGTGGAAATACCGACGTGCCATGTCGAGGGGAGAGGTAGAGGCCAAGTCATCGGGAGTGGCAGGCTGAGCATTGGCTTCATTGACGGCAGAATCGGCCGCAATCGGCCGCACGCGCGTCATACGGCAGAAGCATACGGCGCGATCCTGCAGAGCTTGCATCACGTCGTGCATGAGCGAAGGTTCGGGTTGGCGTTCCTCCACGTGAATCTCGAGATAAGGCCATGAACGTAGGTCGGGTTGTTTCGAGGCTAAGGGCAGTGAAGCTATCTCGTCGAGCACTTGCTGAGCTGTGGCAGCTTTTCCGCGAGCGGGAATGGTTTGCAGACGACGCAAGGGGGTATAGTCGATAAACGAAACGTTGGCTTGTCCGTCGGGCGTGAGTTCCACCCATTGAGCACCATGATGATAGTTGATTTCTGCAAACGACATGGGCAGCGCACTTCCCGCATACCATGCCTCAGCACCAGCCTGTTGTGGCTTATGAATGTGGCCTAGAGCCGTGTAGCTCACTCCCGAGCCAACTACTTCGGTGCTGACACACTCCTGTCCGCCCACGACAACACGTTCGGAATGGTCCTCTCCACATACTTCAGCTCCGCGAGCATAGAAGTGAGCCGCAGCAATAACGGGTAGCCCTGCAAACGCAGTATGCTTCAGTTCTTGGCGGATTTTTCGGAAGAAGAATCGGAGACTTTCCTCGGGTGAGAGCCCCGCGGGAGCATCGGCACTGCGCAGATAGGGTAGAGCCATACATACGCAAGCCGCTTCGCCCGTTTGGCGCGAGGCCAGTGGCAAGAGGTAGTAGCCAAAGTCGGGTTCTCCCTTAGCCGTATAGTGTATGGTGCCGCGCACGTAGACATTGTGCGTCTTGAGCAAGTCGGCGGGGGCTTCGAGTCGGCCAGCCGAATCATGGTTTCCTGCGGTGATTACCACTTGCAAGCCAGGTAGTGTCGATGTGGCTTGTAGAAGGAAATCGTAAAAGAGTTCTTCGGCCGATGCAGAGGGATTTGCGGTGTCGAACACATCGCCCGTGATGAGCAGAGCGTCAGGCTTACGTTCCTCGATGACGCCGAGTAGCCATTGCAGGAAGTGCTGATGTTCATCCGTGCGCACGTGTCCATGAAAAACGTTCCCTAGATGCCAGTCGGCGGTATGGAGTATCTTCATAGCTTCGTATGTTTGTTTGATGGTGCAAAGTTAGTGCAAGCCGAGAGCAAAGCGAAGAAAGAACGAAGTTTTTTTTCGTATTGCCGAGGCGTCGCCTAATTTGCACGGAGTAGTCAACCGACTAGCATAGCAGTGAAATGAAAGAGATAGAGGGAAATTTTCGCTTCCATCGTATCATTTCCACTCTCCCACAGAAGCGGGAAATTTTTCCTCTGGAATAGATTTTTCTCTTCAGTAGGACAATAAATTGAAAAATATGGCTATCTTTGCTCTTGCAATAGCAGTGCGCGAAAGCCTTATGGGCTGCGTTCTAGAATTTCGCCGGCCTCGTAGCTTAGCTGAATAGAGCGTCAGATTCCGGTTCTGAAGGTCCAGGGTTTGAATCCCTGCGAGGTCACATTTTTTATTGATTAAGAAAATCCTACCACGAAATGCGGTAGGATTTTCTTTTAGATGTACATTCTTTTTTTTCGTCAAGGGGAATAGTTATCCTTTCAAGACTTTTCTTACCTTTGCATAAGGTAAGTTGCGGTTCGGCATTTGAAGCGAGTTTCATTGCGTTCGCAACTGCATTATTATCCTTACACGTATCAAAGAAAAACATGAATATGGATTTTAAAGAACTAGCGGAGCAATATAAGCGAGAATTGCTGGAAAAAGTAATTCCCTTTTGGCTCACTCATTCGCAAGATAAGAAATATGGCGGATATTTTACGTGCTTGGAACGCGATGGCCACGTGTTCGACACCGATAAATTCGTGTGGATGCAAGGACGTGAGGTGTGGATGTTTGCCACGCTTTATAATAAAGTGGAACGCCGAAAGGAATGGCTTGATTGTGCTATTCAGGGTGCTGAATTCCTGAAAGCGCATGGCCACGATGGTCACTTTAACTGGTATTTCTCGCTCGACCGCGAGGGGAAGCCGCTCGTGGAGCCTTACAATATTTTCTCATATACCTTTGCCGTGATAGCTTTCGGACAATTGGCGCTGGCCACGGGCAATGAGGAATATGCAGAGATTGCCCGACGCACGTTTGAGATTGTGCTCGAGAAACAGCATAATCCGAAGGGCCGTTGGAATAAGACAGTGGCTGGCACTCGCGATATGAAGAGCTTTGCTTTGCCGATGATACTCTGTAATGTGGCGCTTGAGATAGAACCGCTGCTCGATAAGGATTTTCTTGATGAGACTATCGAACGCTGCATTCATGAGGTGATGGACGTGTTTTATCGACCGGAGATGGGACTTATCGTGGAGAATCTGGGTGCTGATGGTGAACTTGTCGATTGTTTTGAGGGTCGCCTTCTCAACCCAGGACATGCCATTGAGGCGATGTGGTTTATCATGGACTTAGGAAAGCGTCTTGGGCGTCAAGACTTGATAGAACGAGCCACGGATATTGCCTTGAACGAGGTAGACTATGGTTGGGACGAGAAGTATGGTGGTATTTTCTACTTTATGGATCGCCTAGATCTTCCTCCGCAGCAGTTGGAGTGGGATCAGAAACTTTGGTGGGTACACATCGAGACTCTTATCACGATGCTCAAAGGGTATGAGTTGACGGGGCGTGAGGAGTGTCTGAATTGGTTTGAGAGGGTACATGATTATGTGTGGACCCACTTTGCCGATCCAGAATATCCAGAATGGTTTGGCTACTTGAATCGCCGCGGCGAAGTGCTTCTGCCGCTCAAGGGCGGTAAGTGGAAGGGGTGTTTCCATGTGCCCAGAGGCTTGATGCAGTGTTGGCTCACATTGGAAAGGCTAAGTAATAATAAGTAAAGGTGGTTCTATAAATTTCAAGATTTATAGAACAACTCTAAAATATAAAACAGCCTGGTTGTCATCCCTTGCGTGGGGAGATAGCCAGGCTGTTTTTCGTATGCTTTAGTAGTCCTCTATGGGGGAGGGTTGTGATTGTTTACTTTACAGTGATGAGGAAGTAGTTCTTTTTACCTCGCTGTACGAGTAGGTATTTGCCATCGATGAGGTCATTAGCAGTGATCTCTTGGTCGAATGCGGTAAGCTTTTCTTTGTTGAGACTTACGCCACCCCCTTGGGTGAGTTTGCGCATTTCGCCCTTGGAGGCAAAACATTGAGTGGCCTCTGCCATGAGGTCTACGGCCTTGGCTCCAATGGCTTGGTCGCGAGTGACTTCATAGTGGGGCACGCCGTCGAATACGCTTAGGAATGTGTCTTCGTCGAGTTTGAGTAGACTGTCTTTTGTGGCTTTGCCAAAGAGGATGTTGGAGGCTTCGAGAGCCATTTCATAGTCTTCGCGGCTATGAACCATGCAAGTGACTTCTTCTCCGAGTTTCTTCTGAAGAATGCGTCGTCCGGGATCGGCGCGGTGTTCTGCAATGAGCGCGTCGATTTCCTCGTGACTGAGGGAGGTGAAGATTTTGATGTAGCGCTCGGCTTCATCATCGCCCACGTTGAGCCAGAATTGGTAGAACTTATAGGGAGTGGTGTAGCGGCGGTCGAGCCATACGTTGCCTTGCTCTGTCTTGCCAAACTTTTTGCCGTCTGCTTTGGTGATGAGCGGACAAGTAAGTGCATAAGCATCGGCTTCAGCACCGAGGGTGCGGCGGATGAGTTCTGTACCGGTGGTGATGTTGCCCCACTGATCGGAGCCGCCCATTTGGAGCTTGCAGTTCTTTGTTTCGTAGAGGTGGAGAAAGTCGTATCCTTGGAGGAGTTGGTAAGTGAATTCTGTGAAGGAAAGTCCATCGCGTGCTTCTCCGTTGAGGCGCTTCTTCACGCTGTCCTTGGCCATCATATAGTTGACGGTGATGTGCTTTCCTACCTCGCGTGCGAAGTCGAGGAAGGAGAAGTCTTTCATCCAATCGTAGTTATTGACGAGTTCTGCAGCGTTGGGTGCTTCAGAGTCGAAGTCGAGAAAGTGTGACAGTTGCTTCTTGATGCATGCTACGTTGTGGCGCAGAATGTCTTCGGTGAGCAAGTTGCGCTCAGCGCTCTTGCCCGAAGGGTCGCCAATCATACCAGTGGCACCTCCTACGAGTGCCAGTGGCTTGTGGCCCGCACGTTGGAAGTGGCGGAGCATCATTACGGAGCAAAGGTGGCCAATGTGGAGCGAATCGGCTGTGGGGTCTATGCCTACGTAGGCTGTGGCCATGCCCTTTTCGAGGAGTTCTTCTGTGCCCGGCATCATCTGGTGGAGCATACCGCGCCATTTGAGTTCTTCTACAAAATTCATCGTATTATGTGTGTTTGATTGATTTTGAGGCAAAGGTACAAAAAAATAAGGGAAGCGACTATGAAGTAATAACTAAATCAAGTTTCGGGTGAAGCCTTAAAAACGCTTGTGCTTTTCATTTTTTTTCTTGCGCCACACAAAGCCACCCATAATTTGACGTAACTTATTGATTTCCAATACGCGCTATGTAATGACGCAGGAAAGTGATGAAGTCAGGAAATAACTATAGATGAATCATACCAACAACGCTCTCTATCGTCAGCGAAGTGTGACTTACATGCCGTCGGATGCCCATTCTACTTTTTCTAGATGAGCGTTTATGTTATCGTCCTTCGACCGAAGGACGCACGTCCCCCGACCGAAGGACGCATGTCCCCCGACCGAAGGACACAGACTATATGGGCGGTATAAAGAGAGTAAAACCCCGTTTGTGAATGGATAGAACCCCAATCTCAAAATGGGCATGGCCGAATTGATGAGGTCTGTGTCATTAAGTTTTACCAAACTCCTGCATTATTTGCTTCAAAAATGCAAATAATCAAATGAAGAGAACAATATAAAAACCTTGAAACATAACTATTGTATCCCCTACCCATTTCGTAATGAAAAAGGTAAGGGATACAACGTCTCTACTCTGCACTTAAATGAAAGAGCCGTGAGCCAGAAATAGTATAACAATGGGAGAAAAAAGGCGTGTGTGAAGGCCGTGGACTAATCATTGTGCTTCGTTGGAATCGGTCTCTGTGTGTCTTCGCTTCTCAGGAGTAGCGTTCCACGACTGCGGATTGAAGTGTAGACCAAAGCTGAGGTCGAGGCCAGCGGCAAGGAGTTGACGTGCTAGGGCGGGGCGGCCACGAAATCCGTGTATTGTCCATTGCGTGGTGGGATGAAGTTCCTTGTGGAGGCGAAGCAGACGGTCAAATGTGCGCACAATGTGCAAGGTTACGGGTTTATTGTAGGCTTCGGCTAGGCGGATTTGATGACGAAAAATGCGTTCTTGCTCTTCAAGCAAGGCGCCGCGTAGGGCGTCGAGGCCACACTCGCCTAGGGCGATTACTTGGGGATGCTCAAGAAGGAGGGGAAGATTCTGCAGCATCAGTTCGGTGTGGGCAGCATTGTCTGTCCACCAAGGATGAATGCCTGCGGAATAGGTGGCTCCCTCGCGCGGTTGGAATAGTTCGGGATGGAGCATCCACTGGATGGGAAGGTTGATGATGGCGTTGGTGGCCTGGAGATTATGAGTGTGGAAGTCGTGCATGACTACTATTGCGGAAGTATGAAAATGCTTCTCTCTATTTGTTCTGTGGATGAAATTCTCGAGGTCTGTCAACTAATCGTAGAGGCTTTGTTTGAGGATGAGGCGACTTTCGGGCCCGAGGTTGAAGAGGAGGTCGACGATGCTGAGATTGGGGAGAAATCCTGTGCGTTGTTGGAACACCTGGTAGTAGGTTTGGGCATGGAAAGAGGTATCGTCGTTAAGCTGTCTTTTGGGCGAGATGAGTGTGCGTAAGTCGGTGGCCTTAGGCAGGTCGAGAGCTCTGACATAGTCGGGGCTTGTGGAGATTTGTGGCGTGAGTTGTAGTAGGTCTAGTACGAGAATTTGGAGTTCGGCGTTGAAGTCTACTAGAAATTCGTAAGAACGCTCGTAGAAGGGATGAAAATCGTCGGCATAATATTCAAAGTAGGGACTGTTTTCGTAGGCCGAAACAAGTGCGTTCCAGTGGAGGTGGCGCCAATTCCCGTGGGATGAGATGCGCACATCGCGCATAGGGGTGTGGGCTCCGTTGCCTTCACGTACCACAGGGATGGTGAGTGCCTGTGGCCCTTGGGGGGTGGCTATGTAGCAGCGATTGCGATAGGTCTGCTTGACGAAATGTTCGCCACGATCTTCTATGGCCATAGGGTCGGCATAGAGGTGGGCAAAGTATTGGATGGGGGAAAGGTAGAGGGAGGGAAGAATGAGCATAGAAGAGGGGAGAGGTTTAAGGTTTGGAGTTTTAAGGTTATGAGTCTAACTTTATAACCTCATAACCTTAAAACTCCAAACCCTCTTAAAACTCCAATTATTTGGTAAGTACAATCCGTCCTACGAGTGCATCGTGGGGGATAATAAGGAATGAGTCGTTGTGTGTCTCTATCCAATAGTAGTCGCGCAGTAGTCGTGCACGCTCCACGGCGGAACCATCGATTAGAAGTTGTCCTTGGCGACTTATGCTGACGTTTTGGCAATGCTCGTAGTGCTGCATGATGAAGGCTAGAAAACGTGCATTGTAGGGGGTGATGCGGATGGATTGTCCTCGCCGAGGAATGGTGATAGGACGAGCATCAGGCGAGGTGCGGGCGGGCAAGAATTTCTGTCTGACGGGGTCAATCCATATTGTCTCGCCGGGGAGGGAATTGCAGACGCCTGTCAGTGTGGTCTCTTCGCCCTGAGGGGTGAGGAGAGTGTATACGAGGGTGTCGCCGCGTGTGGGGGTGCGGTAGCCCCATCGGTGGTAACCCCAGAGCTTTTCTCCAGGGAGGCGCAGTCCGTAATAGGTGAGACTTACGAGGGCATGCTGATTATTGGCCAAGCGGATGTGACCTAGCAGAAAGAATCTCACCACTAGGAGCATGATTACTGCAGCGGCACCATATAGCAAGAGCCTCCAACTCCATCCCCCGCCCCGTGGAGAGGGGGAAATGGATGAAGTGGTATGGAAGCGGAATGATAGTCTCATGGTGATAGTCGGAGGAGGACTGTAATAAGAAGTAGTACTCTAATACCACGTTAATCTCATCATCAGAATTTATAGAACCACCCTTAATAGCCCTCCCATTATTTAATATCCCACACTCGCTTGAACACGCGATCCCAGCGTACGTGTCCGTCGAACCAAGCGTAGTCGTCGTCGAGCGAGAGCCATACGAAGAGGGGTTTGCCCACTACGTGGTCTTCGGGCACAAATCCCCAGAATCGGGAGTCGGCGGAGTTGTCACGATTGTCTCCCATCATCCAATAGTAGTCGAGCTTGAAGGTGTAGTCAGAGGTGAGGCGGCCGTTGATGTAGATTTTGCCGCCGCGCACTTGTAGGTCGTTGCCTTCGTATACGCGGATGGGGCGCTCGTAGATGGGCAGGTTATCGAGGGTGAGGTGGAGGCGTGCTCCCTTCTTGGGAATCCAGATAGGGCCGTAATTGGCTGTGGTCCATCCCGTCACCTTGTTCTGTGGGTAGAGCCAATCAGCTGCGGGCTGTGCGGGGCGGATGGACTGTACAAGGTCGGGACGATGAGAGAGCACTTGGTATACGTGGGCGGTCATGGGCATCCAAAGAGTATTGCCCGCCGTCTGCGTGGTGAGGTCTTCTTGCGTGATTCCGAGTTCGCGAATGAGGTCGCTAGGAAGCTCGCTTCGGAGCTTCACCTCGTAAGCGAACTGTACGTTTTGAGGTTGGGGCTGTGCATGGCCGTTGAGATAGATTACGTTGTTGCGAATCTGTAGCGTCTGTCCGGGCAGACCCACGCATCGCTTTACGTAATTTTCGCGGCGATCGGTGGGACGTGCCACGATGTTGCCAAACTTCTCTGTGTCGGAGTGCATATAGGCTGTTCCTGCAGCATATAGGCTACGGAAAAATTGTTGTTGCTCCTCGTAGCTCATGTCAGGACGTAGTGAGGCCGAGGCGAGTGTGGGCTGCTGACCAATCTCTGTGGCGGGCTGTCCACATATTTCGTCGCCTATCTGATAGGCCATGCGATAGTAGTCTTGATTTTGCTGACGGAGGGCTACGGTGTCGCCTGCAGGATAGTTGAACACGACGATGTCGCCGAGTTCAACGTGTCCTAGTCCCTCTACGCGTCGGTAGTCCCAATGGGGATGGTCGAGATAGCTCTTGCAGCCGAGGATGGGCAGTGTGTGCTGCGTGAGAGGCATGGAGAGGGGAGTTTGGGGTATGCGTGGACCGTAAGAGAGTTTCGATACGAGTAGGTAGTCGCCCGTGAGCAGTGTTTTCTCGAGCGATGATGAGGGGATAACGAAGTTTTGAAAGAAGAATTGATTGAGGAAGTAGATAGCTACGAGGGCGAACGTGATGGCATCTACCCAGCTCATGGTGAAGCGTGTGGCAGGTTCCACCTCGGGCTCGCGCCACCATCCCCACTTTATCTTACGGGTGACGTAGAGATCGAAAATGAAGGGTACCACAATTAACCCCCACCATGACTTTACCCATACGAGAAAGGCCAGATAGAGAGCCAGTACAATGACGAACTTTATCCATGAAGGGCGCTTTGTTCCTTTAGGGCCTTTGGGGGAGATGGAACCATTGGCTTCGCCAGTAGAGTCTTTCGTATAGCCAGAATTGCCTATGGGGTTATTTGCGCCCAATCTTTCGGCGTCTTTTTTGGAATGAATCTTATACGTTTCCATACTTCGGAGAGAGGGAGTGGCTTAGAATTGGAAGAGGTCGTCGGTAGAGAGTAGTCCTTCGTGGGTGGCGGTGAATTCTGCAGCGAGCACTGCACCGAGGGCAAATCCGCTACGATTGTGAGCGGAGTGGGTAATCTGAATCATGTCAGCGGGCGAATCGTAGGTGAGGGTGTGTATGCCTGGCACTTCTCCCTCGCGAATAGCGTCGATGCGGAGCAGGTTTTCGGGAGTATTCTTTGTGCCTGTGATGGTGCCATTGGCATTGTGTACTTCTCCTTTTACCCAGGTGTCTTTTCTATCAAGCTCAGCACATACTTGCTCGGCCAAGGTAATGGCTGTGCCGCTTGGGGCATCGAGTTTATGCACGTGGTGAGTTTCCACTTCGCTGACATCGTATGAGGGATAAGCGTTCATGATGCGTGCCAAATACTTATTGACGGCAGAGAATATGGCCACGCCGAGCGAGAAGTTAGAAGCCCAGAAAAGAGTGTGTCCCTCTTCGCTGCAAGCGCGTCGCACGTCGGCCTCATGCTCTTTGAGCCATCCTGTGCTTCCGCTCACCACCTTCACGCCTTGTTTCCACGCACGCAGATAGTTTCCATAGGCAGCCGAGGGCGAGGTAAATTCGATAGCCACATCGGCACTGCGGAATGCTGGGCTTTCGAAATCATCGGTATTGTTCACATCGATGATACATACAATTTCGTGTCCTCTTTGGCGTGCTATATCTTCTATCATGTGGCCCATTTTACCGTAGCCAATCAGTGCTAATTTCATTGTTGTAAGTATATTAGAATGTGTTATTACGGGCAAAAATAGTGATTTTTTCTAAAGTAGTAAGTACTTTCTCCGAAGTAATAAGAATACATCGTAGCAATTCGTCCCAGTATTGGCTGAAGAATCCCTCGTATTTGACTGATTGCTGCTACGCGAGACCTATATCACTAGGAATTATCCATTAATTAGCGTGCGTGTGCTTTCCATGATATCGAAGAGCTCGTCAAGAGTTTCGGCACGGAGCATGGCGATGCGTGTTTGTCGGAAGTTGGGGAGTCCTTTGAAGAGGGGTGTAGCAGCTAAATGGCGACGGATGTGGAGAATGCCGCGATATTCGTCGATGCGCGCTACGCTCTGTCGCACTTGTTCCTTGAGCACGTCTAATTTCCAGTCGGGCGACATCGGTGGGTAGTCCGAGGGAATAACGCCCGTGACGCTGTGGTCGGTGGGCTGCAGTGCATCGTGCATTTCCTTGAAAATCCATGGGCGGCCGAAGGTGGCTCGACCCACCATGATGGCGTCAACGCCATAGCGGTCGAAAGCTCTGACGGCATCTTCTGCCGAACAGATATCGCCATTACCAATGATGGGGATGTGCATACGTGGATTACGCTTTACTTCGCCGATGAGAGTCCAATCAGCTTCGCCCGTATACATTTGGGCACGTGTGCGGCCGTGGATGGTGAGAGCCTGTATGCCACAATCTTGCAGCTGTTCGGCAAGGGGCACGATGATTTTGTGTTCTGCGTCCCAACCGAGGCGCGTTTTTGCCGTGACGGGCACGCTGACAGCATCGACCACGGCACGTGTGATTTCGAGCATGCGCGGCACGTCTTGTAAAAGTCCGGCTCCTGCTCCTTTGCCAGCTACGCGTTTTACGGGACATCCGAAGTTGATATCGAGCACGTCAGGGTGTGCACGTTCTACTACGATTTGTGCAGCGTCGCGCACGGCAATGGGGTCTTTGCCATATATCTGGATAGCAACGGGGCGTTCTGCCTCGCAGACGGTGAGTTTTTCGATGCTTTTATTGACCATGCGCACGAGTGCATCGGCGGCTACAAATTCGGAGTAGACCATAGAGGCTCCAAGTCGGCGGCAAAGCAGGCGGAAGCCTATGTCGGTCACATCCTCCATCGGTGCCAATAGTACGGGGCGTGGGCCAAGGTCGAGGGGGCCAATGTTCATAGAGTAAGTGGAAAGTAACTGATGTTTCGGATTTTAGAAGAGGCGGTGAAGAAGGAGAACCTATATCATCAGTAGCGCGGCTATCACGTTATTGATGATGTGGGCTGTGAGGCAGAGCTTGAGATTGCCCGTGCGGAGATAGAGCCATCCAAGGAGGAATCCAATGATGAGTGCGGGGATGCCTTGGGCTAGATTGCCGTGGATGAGGGCGAAAGCCAAGGCGGCAATGAGAGCCGAAGCCCATCCAGGAAGGCCATAGCGATAGAGACCGCGGACAATGCCCTTGCGAAACGTCAGTTCTTCAGCCCAGGGACCTATAATGCAGAGCAATACGAGGCACAAGGGATTGGAGAGCATTCCTTTGAAGAGAGATTCTTCCGCGGAATCGTCAATGCCCAAGTAGGGGAGAATTTCTCCAATAAGAAGGGCTACGCCAATCGTGACGAGCACATAAATTGTGTCGCGTCTCCACGAGATGGGGTGTTCCGGCAGGTGACGCTTAATGGTGGGGAAAAGGTAGGCGCCCTTGAGCGATGGGTCGGCAGAGTTTGCAGCCTCGGTGGATGCATCTTGTGAGATATTGGCGCGTATGAGGCGGCGGTAAATAGTCTCCGTGTGGTAGTAGTACCAAAGGCCGGTACCGATAATGGTTTCGCCTATAAGCAAGCAGAGCCCCATGGTGGAGGGTTGTGTGTTGAGGCCTTCGAGCGGCAGTCCCGATCCTAGTTTGTCGAGATTAGAAAAGAGCAGGGCTGCTAGTGACGACACTACCTGTACCACTGCGAAAAGCAGGAAGATTACAATAGATTGGCTCATCTTGTGTTCAAACTATTTTTGAAAGGTTGACTCGTCTTGTCGAGCATTTTCTTGCTGTGGGGGAAAAGATGGGGTGGGGGAGAGGGGCTGCTACTCACTCTGATCAAGCATCTCCCTCACGGTGTCGGCATCTTCGGAGAGTTGCTTCTGCAGGTCTTCGATGGAGGCGAAACGGTGCTCGTCGCGCACGCGGCGGTAGAAGCTGAGGGTCATGTGTTCGTGGTAGAGCGATGCTCCATCATAGTCGAGCAAATGGGCTTCGATGGTCTGGTCGTTTCCATTGTCGAGGGTGGGGCGCCAACCGATGTTGAGCATGGCCTTGTAGGTGAATCCGCCCACCGTCGCGCGCACGGCGTAGACGCCTCGGCCAGGGATGATCTGCTCTGCGCACGAGGGCTGGAGGTTGGCTGTGGGGTAGCCCATGAGGGTGCCTTTATGGTGACCCTCGACAATGGTGCCTTCGATGGCGTAGGGGCGACCCAAGCAGGCGCGGGCCATCTCGACGTTGCCTCCTGTGAGAAATCGGCGGGTGGCGGAAGAGCTGATGCGTAGGTCGCCATCGAGGGTGAAAGGCTGCTGGCGAATCACTTCGATGCCGAGTTCGCGTCCGTAGCGCACGTAGTCGCGATAGGTGGCTGAGAGGTCAGATCCGAAGTGGTGGTCGTAGCCCACGAGGAGGCATTTTACGTGGAGTTCCTTGCGCAGGATGAGATCCATAAACTCGCGCGAGGTGAGAGTGGACATGTTGTGGTCGAAATGGAGCATGGCAGCGCCATAGAGACCTGTTTCTGAGAGGAGTTGGAGCTTTTGCTCGTTGGTGGTAAGGAGTTCGGGCCAATAGCGAGCTGGCGCAAGGGCGAGGCGTGGATGTTCCTCAAAGGTAATTACTACGGGCAACAGATTGCGCCGTTGAGCCTCGGCTTTCACCTGGTCTATCAGGTAGCGGTGGCCGCGATGTACGCCGTCGAAGAAGCCGATGGCTGCACACAATCCCTGTTTCTGTGAGGACTCAGGGCTGTGGCGAAACTGATGGAAGGTGTAGTTTGCCATAATCGTCAAAATATTTAAACCATTCGCTTCCAGCGGGGGCTAAGAGTGCTTGCAGTCCGCACTGTCGTGCTGCTTGGCAGTTGACCTCGCTGTCGTCGAAGAAGAGTATGTCGTGGGGATTGTCTGTGCCCATGCCTTCTATGACGCGGCGGAATATCTCGGGAGCGGGCTTCTCGATGCCCATCTCGCAGGATAGGAACACATGGTCGAAGAAGTCGTCGACTTCGAGTCCGTGATAGCGAAAGAAGCGGTCTTGAGCCATGTGCCAATGAATCGCATTGGTGTTGCTCAGAAGGTTGATGGAATAGTGTCGTTTAATGCGAAGGAGCATTTCGAGACGTTCGGCGGGAACGCCTTTGTGGAGGAAACTCTCCCATGCCTGTATAATGGCTTCGTCGGTTGCGTGGGCAGCTTGGCTTAGGTGGCGCAGGGCGGTGCAGAAGTCGTGGATGCTTATGCGTCCTTGTTCGAGTTGGCTGAAGATGCCGCTCTGCTTGAATGTGCCGAGATAGGGGCGGATGTCTATGCCCAATTGATCGAACGAGCGGAGCACTTGTTCGCGGTCGAGGTCTACGATGACGCCGCCAAAGTCGAAAAGCAAGAGGGGAGCGTTGGGACTGGATGGGTGGATAGGCATAGCTAGATGGAGAGAATTTTTATAGGCAGTGGGGCTTCAAGCAACTTCAAGCAACTGCTGCAAGCTGATCTGCCCTTGCTGGATGGAGAGAGAATTTTATAGGCAGTGGGGGCGAACCGTCTCGGTTCGGTTTGTCGTGCGAGGCTCGATGCCGAAGCGGGGCAAAACTTTTTGTTTCTTATGGCAACTTGGGCGTCGACCCCTTCGCTGCCATGCCGAACCGAGACGATTCGCCCCCACTGCCTATGAGTAGACTTATAATCTGTAATACTTAATACTTAAAGATTGTTGCTTGAAACTATCTTATATAGTTTGTCACTCGGTCTCACTTTTTCGCTCACGGGAATGGCCACGCGCATGCCTTTGCGGGCTACGCTGACGGGACCATTGTCTCCATGAATGTCGGTGGCGGTGAGGTAGAGGGCTCCCGTGGTGGGGCCGATGATGAGGAGTTTGTCGCCACGCTGAAATTCGCCTGCTTCGATGAGAAACTCACCCACACCGAGTTTGGAGAAGTATTTCTGTCCCTTGCCGATATACTGCTTCTTCTCTGTGGCAGCCGAACCATATACGTCGCTCCACTCTCCCAAACGTTGGCCAAGGTAGTAGCCATCCCAAAATCCACGGTTAAACACGGTCTTGAGACGCTCGTCCCATGCAGCGACCTTCTCCTTAGAGAATGTGCCATCCTCTACGGCAGCAATAGCCTCTTTGTAACACTGCACCACGGTGTAGACGTACTCTGCGCTGCGAGCTCTTCCTTCAATCTTAAACACGCGCACACCAGCTTTCATCATGCGGTCAATAAAACCTATCGTTTTGAGGTCTTTGGGGCTCATGATGTACTTATTGTCGACGTCGAGCTCGATGCCCGTCTCGCGATCTTTCACCGTATAGCTGCGGCGGCACACTTGCATGCACTGTCCGCGATTGGCGGAGCGTCCTAGATTGTCAAGCGAGAGGTAGCACTTGCCGCTTACGGCCATGCAGAGGGCACCGTGGCAGAACATTTCGATACGTATGGGCTGTCCTGATGGACCGCAGATGTGGTCGCGTTCTATCACCTCGTGGATGTGAGCCACTTGGTCCATATTGAGTTCGCGTGCCAATACGGCTACGTCGGCAAACTGGGCATAGAATCGCAGAGCCTCGGCATTAGAGATGTTGAGCTGTGTGGAGAGATGTACCTCTTGCCCTATGCGGTTGCAATAGGTCATTACGGCCACGTCACTAGCAATGACGGCAGAAATGCCCGCCTCGTGGGCGGCCTCGCAGATGCGGTGCATGAGGTCTATGTCCTCATCGTAGATGATAGTGTTGACGGTGAGGTAGCTCTTCACCCCTTGTTCAGCGCATTGGCGGGCAATGTCGTGAAGGTCGGCAATAGTGAAGTGGCTAGCGCTATGGGCACGCATGTTGAGGGCTTCAATACCAAAGTATATGGAGTCGGCTCCTGCCTTGAGGGCTGCAGCGAGCGATTCGCGCGAACCTACAGGAGCCATGATTTCGTAAGAAGAAAGCATGTGTATTGAGAGATGTGTTAAAGTAAAGGGTGGTGTCAAGAAAGGAAGAGAAGGCTTATTCTATCCTTGTGCCTTCCGCCTCACTGCCTATCTTGTCGGCTCGCGTAATCACTACGCATTTCACGCCTGCCTCTACAGCGGCAAGGGAATTTTCTATCTTTGGGAGCATGCCTCCCGAGATAGTTCCGTCGGCCTTGAGTTGTTCAAAGATGGGGCGTGTGATGAGGGGAATGACGCTATCTTCACGCTCGGGGTCGGTCAGTACACCAGCGTGTTCAAAACAGTAGACGAGTGTCACCTCCATACCCTCGTTGGCCAAAGCCTTGGCCGTTTCTGAGGCAATGGTGTCGGCATTCGTGTTGAGCAGAGAGCCTTTGCCATCATGAGTGAGGGGAGCCATTACGGGGGTAATTCCCGAGGCAAGCAATGAGGTGAGTCTGTGACCATCTACGCGGTCGACATCGCCCACGAATCCATAGTCTACTCCTTCTTTGAGTGGTCGGCGGTGAGAGCGAATTACGTTTATGTCGGCACCAGTGAGGCCGAGAGCGTTCACACCGTGAGCTTGGAGTTGAGCCACGAGGTTTTTGTTGACCAGTCCGCCATAGACCATAGTGACCACTCTGAGCATCTCAGCATCAGTGATGCGTCGGCCGTTGACCATCTGTGTCTGTATGCCCAGTTGGGCGGCTACGTCAGTGGCAGTGCGTCCGCCGCCGTGAACTAATACCTTTTCGCCCTCGAGCGTAGAGAAGTCCTGCAGCAGGCGACTTAACGATTCGGGCGTCTCAACAATCTTGCCGCCCACCTTTACGATAGTGACTTTACGTTTCATGTTGCAAAGATAACTTATATTTTTCTTACCCAATCACTTGCTGACGAATTTCTTGGTGGTCAGGTTAATAAGTCGATGGGTTTGGATTTTTACCCGTTAACTTGTCAACTAATTTCTCCAATGCGTTACCCATCCACAATCTTTGTCTTTTCCTCAAAAAGGCGGCGAAGGATGTCGGTGTCGGACCTCCGTTTATCTGATTTAGTCATAATATAGCCAATTATTAGTTGCTTTATTTACTCTATAAAGTTACTAATAATCATCGACTTGTGCAAGTATTCAGAGAACTATTTAGACCTTTAGGCTGTATTCTTTTATAGCTTTAAGAGCTACGAATAATCAGCACTTTTTGGTCTCGCTTTTGATGCCAATTTTGAACACCCTAGCCTTCAGCCCGTTCAAGTTGAAACTTGAGTTAAAGAGTTAATAAAAAGTGATTGAACTACTCTCAGCGGAAGTATTTCCCTGATTACGAATGCAAAGGTAGGAAGGAAAGAAAGGGGGAAAGATACATGTTGGTTGAAGAAGTTTGAAGATGATAATAGACCATTTTGACTTTATCATTCAACTGGATAAATGCCAAGGACGAAAGAGAGAAAGTCCCTCCCTTTTAAGCACACACACCACACCTATATAAATACACGCGCGCGAGGCAAAATCACCTTGTTATGCGTTCAAAATCAGTCTATCCTATCGGTCTTTATCCATAGAGTCTAACGGTCTTCATCGTTAGCACCTAATGATCTTCATCGTTAGCACCTAATAGTCTTCATCGTTAGAGTACTAAGATTTAGGTCGTAGAAACAGCTTAATCTTCATCGTCAAA
>CDZR01015267.1_pt1 | contig 106212 bp, 107 predicted proteins | sample 554781 | NCBI WGS metagenome assembly CDZR01 (sample SAMEA3182065, study PRJEB8094) | gut metagenome | biome: human; feature: gut; material: Stool; isolation source: human stools | place: Canada | collected 2013-01-28
ATACTAGATTCTTGTTTTTAATTTCCGCACATGTATTCTCAAATGCTCTGCCTAAATAATTGGGATGTTTTTCATAACCCAGCAGAAAAGGACTGCTCCTTCGGGCGTAGATGCGACGGAGACTGTGAGATTTTCTTGGAAAGTGGTTGAGCCGCAGGGGCAACGCGAACACGATGTTCGCGTTAGCCGATAAGTGCCATGGATGGCAGCGTAAAGGCGGCCCCGTCATGATGAGAAGCACTTGGCCACTTTCCTTTAGAAAATCCACAGTTGTAGCTAGCATCCGAGTCCGGGGCGGGCAGCCCTTTCTGCGTGGATTTTAGAACAACTATTTCACTAACTTTCAATTTACATCAATTCAATAGAAGTAACTTTATATCCCAGCTTCTCCACAGCCTCACGCAGTTTGTCTTCGGGGATGTCCGCGCCGAGTTTTACGATCGCCTCGCCCTTCTTGAAGCTTGCCTTGGCATTGACCTGGGCCATGCCGTTGAGGGCATTCTCAATGCGGTTCTGGCAGTTTGCGCAGGACATTCCTTCGATCTGAAGTTTTTTCGTTGCTACGATGGTGTCTAAGTGCTTCGGCTTGATCTTCACATCGCCGCCTCCGCCGCAGCATCCGCCTTCACCTTTGAAATGCTTTCTGGATCCCAGTAATGCTGCCACGATCACTATGATCAATATTCCACATATCATATAAGTTCCCATATGTTTCGCTCTCCTTGTTGTTTTCTTTCAAAAAATAACTATTCAGAACCCCATTCGCAAAACCTTTTTGCTGCAATATCTGTCAAAATTTCATGCAGATTCGTATTATCCTGCCACCCATATAAATAGAACCGGTGCAGGAAACAGCTCTGTCCATCCAGATTTCCTGCCCCCACACCGGTTTTTTACTTATTTCTAATTATTTCTAATTTTTTCTAATTTCTAGCATACCTGTTCCGCACACTCGCAGGGTCTGATCGTCACGTTACTCACCCTCTGGTCTACGAGGTATCCGCACGACTTGAGTCCCGCCCGGATCACGGAATTCCATTTTTTTGCTGAAAGATGATGTATCGAACCATCATCCAGTTCAATAGTACAGGCATTTTCCATCATGCAATTTTCAGAGTAAGCTACCTTGTACATGTTCTTACGGCTGATAGCACCGATCTCTTCTAACAGGTTGACCATGCGGTATACAGTTGCGACTCCCAGCTTGTCATCCTCTTCCAAAGCCCGGTAGAAGATCTCCTTACAGCTGGAGCATTCGTTCTGGAGGATAATATCAATCAGCCGAAGACGCTGTTTTGTAATGCGGCAGCCTTTTTCTTTCAGCTTGGTCAATATGATCTCTCTCTGCATTTTCGTGGTCTGATAGCTTACCTGTTCCTTAGTGTCCACAATGACCTCCACAGTGGCTGCAATCGCCACCGCACTGAATGGATTTTCCATTCTTTTTGTCTTTTATCATTTTGCGGACAATCAATGCGACTACACCGGCCAGTATCGCCAATACAACTACGGTTCCCATAGACTGCCTCCTTACTCTTATTTTACTTATGCAACCTTCCTGCTGTCAACCTTCAGAGTAGTGCTCTCCTTGTAAGGACGGAAGAGCAGATAAATGAAGCCGATGATCAGAAGGAATGCCACTACAGTGCCGATACCGAAAGCACCGGTAGTGATCAGCGTACCGATCTGATATACACACAGGGATACCACATATGCCAGACCGCACTGATATCCGATAGCGATCCAGAACCATCTGGTATTGTTCATCTCACGCTTGATCGCACCCATAGCTGCGAAGCAAGGTGCGCACAGCAGGTTGAATGCCAGGAATGCATAGCCGCTTGCTACAGTGAAGGTAGCTGCCATGTTAGCATATACGGAACCTTCGCCTGCGCTGTAGAGGATACCCATCGTACCTACGATGTTCTCCTTTGCTACCAGACCGGTGATGGATGCAACAGTTGCCTGCCAGTTACCGAAGCCCTGAGGGATGAAGATCCATGCCAGGCACTGACCGATCTTGCCCAGGATACTCATATCGATCTCATCCTCAGCCAGCATACGGAAGCCGTCCTCGGTGAATCCGAAATAAGTGGTAAACCATACAACGATGGTGGACAGAAGGATGATGGTACCTGCCTTCTTGATGAAGGACCAGCCACGCTCCCACATGCTGCGCAGTACCGTACCTACGGTAGGCCAGTGGTAAGCGGGAAGCTCCATAACGAAAGGAGCGGGATCGCCCTCGAAGATCTTGGTCTTCTTCAGGATAATACCGGAGCAGATGATTGCTGCGATTCCCAGGAAGTATGCGGAAGGAGCAACCCATGCTGCGCCGCCGAAGATAGCACCTGCTACCATGGCGATGAAAGGAAGCTTAGCACCACAAGGAATAAATGTGGTAGTCATAATCGTCATCTTACGGTCTCTGTCGTTCTCGATGGTACGGGAAGCCATGATACCGGGAACACCACATCCGGAACCGATCAGCATAGGAATGAAGGATTTACCGGACAGACCGAACTTACGGAAGATACGGTCCATAATGAAGGCGATACGTGCCATGTAGCCACAGGACTCCAGGAATGCCAGGAAGATAAACAGTACCAGCATCTGGGGTACGAAACCAAGCACTGCACCGACACCGGCTACAATACCGTCAAGGATCAGTCCTTTCAGCCAGTCAGCACATCCGATCGCATCCAGTCCGGACTCTAACAGTACGGGAATACCGGGTACCCAGATACCGTAGTCTGCGGGATTGGGAGCTTCTGCACCGTCTGCTGCGTATACATCCACTGCCTCTGCCAGCTCAGCACCGGTGTAAGTAACATCCTCGGTTGCCAGAGTCTCTTCATCTTCCAGGGTGTAATCTGCGGTAGCGGATGCATCGATGCCTGCTGCGAACTCCTGAACAGCTGCTACTGCTGCTGTGGGATCGTAGTCTTCAGACTCGCTGTCGATGACTGCTGCCAGATCTTCATCACCGTCAGCTTCTACGAATGCGTTGATCACATTCATTGCATCATCATACGGCTCGGCTGCTTCTTCATAAGCACCGGTTCCGATGGTGAACAGATGCCAGCCATCACCGAATACGCCATCGTTTGCCCAGTCGGTAGCCCATGTACCAACGGTGGTAACAGATACATAATATACGATGAACATAACCACTGCGAAGATTGGCAGTGCCAGCCATCTGTTGGTCACGATCTTATCAATCTTATCGGAAGTCGTTAACTTCTGGCCTTCCTTCTTGGTGTAGCATTCTTTGATGATAGAGGAAATGTATGTGTATCTCTCGTTGGTGATGATACTCTCTGTGTCATCATCCATAGCCGTTTCCAACTGCTTGATCTCTGCAGATACATCGGGAACGCTCTTCATCTGTGCCTGGATCTTGTCATCCTTCTCTAACAGCTTGATAGCGAAGAATCTCTTCTGTTCCTCGGGAACATCAGTCAGCTTCTTCTCTACGGTCTCGATCACGCTCTCAACCTCAGGCGCGAATTTATGTACCGCAACTGCTGCACTCTTCTTCTGTGCCAGTTCGATCGCTTTTTTGGTAGCGTTCTCGATACCGGTCAGTTTCAGAGCGGAGATTTCAACAACGGGGCAGCCCAGCTTCTCAGCAAGCTTTGCTACGTTGATCTTGTCGCCGTTCTTGTTCACGATATCGATCATATTGACAGCCATGACAACGGGGATACCCAGTTCCATCAGCTGTGTGCTCAGATATAAGTTTCTCTCAATGTTGGTACCGTCTACCAGGTTCAGGATCGCATCGGGTCTCTCACCGATCAGGTAGTTACGTGCTACCACTTCCTCCAGAGTATACGGAGACAGGGAATAAATACCGGGTAAGTCCATGATGATCACGTCATCACCGTTACCGCCGTACTGTTTCTTTAATTTACCTTCCTTTTTCTCAACGGTTACGCCGGGCCAGTTACCTACGAACTGATTGGAACCGGTCAGAGCATTGAAAAGTGTCGTTTTACCGCAGTTAGGGTTACCTGCAAGTGCAATCTTAATTGCCATTTTTCTACCTCTTTCCTCTAAAATCATTTAATAACTATTCAGACCCCATTCGCAAAACGCTCTTTCAGAGCTTCCTTTTTGCTCATGTGATTAGCTTTCACTAATTAGTTCCAGCTAACCTTCCTGCTAAAAAAAAGATCATTTACTCAACGCAAATCATCTCAGCGTCTGCCTTACGAAGAGACAGCTCATAGCCTCTGACAGTTACTTCCACGGGATCTCCCAAAGGAGCAACCTTTCTCACATAGATTTCAACACCTTTGGTAATGCCCATGTCCATGATACGTCTCTTGACAGGCCCTTCACCATTCAGTTTAGTTACCTTTACGGTCTGTCCGCAGGGAACTTCCTTCAATGTCTTCATTTTCTCCTCCTATTAGCATCTTTTGGTACAGCTTCCCGCTACACCATGATTTTATTGGCCATATCCTTGCCGATGGCTACTCTTGATTCCTTGATATTCACAATCAAGTTGCCTTCGGTCTGGGACACAACTGTCACTTTACCACCTACTACAAATCCGAGGGTCTCCAAAAACTTCTTCGTCTCCTCTTTGCCGCCGATCCTCTGGATCGTGTTCTCTTCACCGGCACCTACCATACTCAGGGGCATCATACACACTTCCTTCCCTTCAATAGTATTGAACTGCTTGTGGTTTCTCATTAGCTCTTAATGAGATTCATTCTCAATTCACGTGGTTAGTATATACTAACCTTTTTTTACTGTCAACATATTTTTTTGATTTTTTTCATAGAAATCTCATAGGAATTGCTTATTGATATTTTTTCTCAATAATTACGTTTTTTACTATCCTGTCTATCTTTTTTCAAAAACATAAGCGTAAAAAAAGCTTTACCACACAAATGAATAGCGGCAAAGCTCTTTTTCATTACTATTTTAGGATACGAATATGAGATTCCATATCAAAATCTGTTGTTTCACCATCGTCTGAATAGTACTCATACTGTTTGATCTTTTCTCCGAAGGAATACAACTTTAAATCTTCAAAATTAATATCTTCCACGCATTTCCCGCCTTTTGCCACAGGTAACAGGTATCCCTCTCTCAGGAAAACATTTACGGTCCCCATTGGCATATTTACATAGAAAAAGCCTTTTTCGAAAATATTACCCTCTTCTATTATTCCGTCCTTGAAGATGAGTTGTTTCATTCGTTCCGGGAAATATACAACTCTTCCCGTTACATTCTGTTCACAGACCGGTGCGATCATAATATTTTCTCCAACCAGGAGTTGATCCTCCACCTGTCTGGCTAAATTATCTTTTCCATAAATGAATGACAGTGGATTAAACATCATCGTATTACGGAGTGCTGCTTTCATATACTCACTATAAATATATGGCAGAAGTTGATACCTGGCTCCAATGACACTTGAAAACTTCGGAATGTGAGAAAAGCGATACACTTCCTGTTTTCTGGTTCCTCTGGCTGAATGGTTCCGAAGCAGCGGTGTAAATACTGCAAATTCTAACCATCGGAGTAACAAATCCTCTGTTGTATCCGCACCAAATCCACCAACATCCGCACCTGTGTATAAAAATCCACACATATTTAAAGACGGCATCATTTTCACATTCATCCTCAGGTGGGACCACCATGCCATATTGTCTCCCTGCCAGATACCGCCATACCGGTGCATTCCGATATAAGATGCTCTGGAAAACAGCAAAATACGTTTTTCCGGCAGGTAGCGTTCAAATGCCTCCGCTGCAGACCTTGTCATATAATATCCGAATAAGTTATGTACCTGATCATGGCGATAGCGTTTTCCTTTATAATTGTGATAAAAAGAAGCGTAATCCTCCGGATTATTGGATATTGTACCGATAAGATCTGTCATCTCAAAAAAAGTATTCACATCCAAATTTTTAGTTTTGTACTCTTCCATCTTATCAAATACTTTTTTCAGTCGCTTTTCTGAATAGAAAATAGCCGGTTCATTCATGTCATTCCAAAATCCATCAATTCCCTTATCTATCAGAATTCGATATTTATCTCCAAACCATCTTCTTGCTTCATCATTTAACATATCCGGGAAGCAGCATTTTCCGGGCCATACACCTATAACAAAATCCTCTCCGTTTTCATCCTTGCAAAAATAGCCGTTTTCTTTTCCTTCCTCGTAAACATCATAGCCATCTTCTTTCTTTACACCACCATCGATTATTGGCACAAGATGGATATTTTCCTTCTTCATCTCCTCTACAAGATTTTCAAAATCCGCAAAGCTGTCTCTGTTGATTGTAAAATCCTTATAGCGTTCCATATAATCAATATCCAGATAAATACTATCTATGGGAATATCGCGCTTTCTGTATTCTCTTACAACCTCACGCACTTCATCCGCTGTCTCATAGCTCCAACGGCTCTGTCCATAACCGAATGCCCATTTGGGGGCAATATAACTTCTTCCTATCATCTCACGGAATTCTCGAACTACATCCTGATAAGTTTCTCCCTCTATCAAATATATTTTATAGTTCTCATTTTCCATTGCGATGCTTAACCGGTCTATATCTGTATAGCCCACATCAAAAATCACAGTCCCCGGTGTATCTACAAATAACCCGTAAGTTTCACTTACACCGTCTCCCATCATGATAAAATTATGCGCCCCATACAGAGAATTGGTATGTTCACAATGATTAGGATTATCCGAGCAATTACTTACATATCGCCATCCTCTCTTGTTGATGCCTCGCACATTTTCTCCCAGACCATACACAATTTCATCCGGTTTTAACAAATAATGAAATACATTTCCTTCTTTTTGGAAAATGTCATCCTTCCAGCTGGTTTCTTTTATTTCTTTGACAACGGCATCCGTTTCTATGGGAGTTCCGAATACATATTTTTTAACCATATTTTCTATTTCCGGCTAGCCCTTCACTCCGCCAGCCATTAATCCTTCCTTAAAGTATTTTTGCGCAAGAGCATATATAACAACGATAGGAATCATAGATAATAAGCTACCTGCCATCAGTATATTATATTCCGTTCCGTATTGTCCATTTAAACTGTTTAAAGCCAATGTCAAAGTCATTTTGTTCTTATCATTCAGCATAAGCAACGGCCATAAATAATCATTCCAGCTCTCCATAAATGTGGTGATTGTCAACGTTGCTATTGCAGAACCGGATAACGGCAGCACAACTGTCCGATAAATTCTGAATAGCCCTGCACCATCAAGTTCAGCTGCTTCTATATAGTCGTTGGGGATTCCTCTCATCTGCTGTACCAGCATAAATACAGCGAAAGCTCTGAATAAGGATGGTAAAATCACACTTGGATATGTATTGATCAATCCAAGATTATTCATGATCACAAACAACGGTATCATCGTTACCTGTGTAGGAATCATCATGGATGCCAAGTATAATTTAAATACTGTATTTCCATACGGAAATTGTATCTTCGTAAATGCAAATGCTGCCATAGATGCTGACAAAATGGTAACTACCGTATAACTACAGGTAATAAAAAAGCTATTTAAAATTGCCCTCAAAAAAGGAAATCTGGAGAAGACCATCCGATAGCTGTCCAACGTTGGATTTTGGGGAATCCATTCTATGGGAATCTGCATCAATGCACCTTTGCTTTTCAAAGAGGTTGAAAGCATCCATAAAAACGGGATCATCACAATAACCGCAATCAGGCAGGCTAAAAAGTAATTCCATATTATTTTTAATTTTACATTCCATTTACTATGATTCATAATGCACCCACTTATTTTGTAATTTCATCTGAATTAAAGTTAATATGAATATAATTACGAACAGCAGCCAGGAATACGCAGATGCATACCCCATTTTGAAATATTTAAATCCGTATGTGTAAATTCTCTCTACCATGACCTGTGTAGCCCCATTCGGCCCACCTTCTGTCATAATCTGCACCTGTGGGAATAACTGAAACGCATTAATTAAAGCCATAATAATGCAGAAAAACATCGATGGACTAAGCAGCGGCAAAGTGATTGAGAAAAACTGTTTCATTTTTCCTGCGCCGTCAACAGTTGCCGCCTCATAGTACCCGGTATCAATTGCTTTCAGGCCTGACAGAAGAAATAATCCGTAAAATCCCATATCTTTCCATACAGATGCAAGAACAATTGCCGGCATTGCCCAGACTTTATCTGTAAGCCATCCGGGACCGGATATCCCAATATATCCCAGCAGTTGGTTCAATATACCATACTGGGGACTTAACACCCATTTCCAGATCAGACTGGCTGCTACCCACGATGTCAATACCGGAATATAGTACATAATCCGGAATACGGTGATTCCTTTCATGTTTTTATTCAATATAGATGCAATCAGAAGGGACATTATCAAAACCATCGGAATATACAGTACAATATAATAACAGGTATGTCCCAAAACCTTCCAAAATTCTGATGTTCCGAGTATCTGCTTATAGTTATCCAAAAATACAAAATTACTTGCCAGTGTCTTGGAAGATAATTTATCCAGTCCATTCCAGTTTGTAAAACTGATGGCTATAGAAATTATAATTGGCAAAAAGCTAAAAACAATCATCCCAAGAAAGCTGGGAAGCATAAATGGTATGGCGTTTTTCAAAGCTCTTTTCTGTCTTTTTTTGCTCATATTTTTTCCTGTCATTTTCAGGATCACTGTCGCATGGCTGGCACGCCATACGACAGTTTCCTAATTTATAATTTGATTTCTACTGTAACTTAATCTGTGCAGTACACTCTTCCTGGGCCTGATCCAGTGCTTCCTTTACCGTGATTTCACCACTTGCTGCAAGGCTTAATTTATTTGTAATGATATCGGACATTAATGAATAATCTTCAATAATCGGAGCTACTGTCAGGTAATTCAGGGAATCAAATACTGCCTGACGATTCTCGGGAGGGGTCAGCTTCAAATATCCGGAAAGAACATCCTCATTATTGATTGCAGGAAGATCCCAACCAGCATCAATTCTCATCTGTGCTGCAGTATCACTGGATGCAAGCCAGTTGATCCAGGTTGCAGCAGCTTCCTTTTTATCGCTATCCGCATTTACTACAAGTGCATTACTAAAGAAATGTGTTGCTTTCTGTGTTCCACCCGGCTCTACACAAATATCCCAGTTAAAGTCACACGCATCTGCAAATGTATTAAATGCCCAGATACCGGTAGGAATCATTCCAAGTCTTCCACTTTCGAACAGATCCCAGTCACCCATTCCTCCCATCTGTGCTTCTGTGGGCTGCACATTCGTCTCAGTCACTTTACTGATCATCATTGTAGCGGCTTTCAGATTTTCCTCAGAATTAATTGTGAACTCTGTTTTGTCCTCATTCAAGACTCCACCGCCATACTGCGCAGCTACTTTGAAGAATTCGTTAAAGGTGATTGGCTGATAAATGCCATAGATATCGTCACCTAATGCACTGATCTTCTCACACGCTTCCATCGCATCATCCCAGGTCCAATCATCTGTAGGATAAGCAATTCCAGCCTTATCAAATAAATCTTTATTATAAATAAGTACTACATTAGAGAAATTTCCGGGTACACCATACTGCTTACCATCTACGGAAAATGCGTTTAATGCGGTCGTATTATAGCCGCTGGTATCAATTCCTGTAAGCTCAGCCAAAACTCCTTTATTCGCATATGCCGCAAAATTCTCGATGTTCAGTTCATAGCAATCAGGTGCTGTTCCACCGGCTACTCTTGTCTGCATCTGTGTAAAATAGTCGTCATATCCAATCGTTTCAATGTTAACTGTTATATTGGGATATTCTTCGTGGAATGCATCATACATTTTCTGAAGTGTTTCTTCATTACCACCAGAGGCATTAAAATTAGCATAAGTAATTTCTGCCGTTTTTTCCGCTACTTCGGTGTTGGCAAGATCAACAGTCTCCTGCTTACTTTCTGTTGCTGTTGCTGTTGCAGTTCCTTCCGCAGTATTATCATCTGTACTTCCGCAGCCTGTAAGTAAAGAGGTTGCCAATACTCCGGTTAATAAAAGTGACATTAATTTTTTTCTCATAAATGTATCCTCTCCTTTTCACAATTTAAACGGTTAACCTCGCATATTTTTACTGTATAAAATCAAAAATAATATTTTGTTCTGTCTCCCCCTTTACTGTTATATTTTTTCCCTTCCAGGTAATATCTATCTGATCGGAAAGAATAGAATCCTTGCCTTCCTTTCCGTAGAGGAAAATCTTATTTTTTCCATCCTGTTCCATTTGAATTGTTGTCCCGGACTTTACATAAACCGGTAATTTGGTCTCAGGATCTGAGTCTATCCATTTTTCTCCTTCATAGCACTTATTTGTGAAGAAATCAAACCATTGTCCTTTCGGCAGATATACCTTTCTGGATGTCTGATTTTCTTCCATAAGGGGCGCAACTAACATACTATTTCCAAACAGGTATTCATCTTCTAAGTTAATTACATTGCTGTCTTCCTGAAAATCATATACCAGGGGACGCATCATGGGTTTACTTTCTCTTACTGCAATTTTCGCCGTTTGATAAATGTATGGAAGAAGTTCTTCCCTAAGTGTATGCCAGTAACGCATCTCATCAATAAATTCCGGCTGTCCGTATGCCAAGGCTACATTCCATGGACTTCTTTCATTATTTCCATCACTTCCCGGCATCAATTCCCTGAACTGACCTCCATCCGGCTCCGAATGCCATTGCATTATGGGAGAAAATACTGCCATCTGTGTAGATCTTCTGTACAAATCAATACTCGGAAGCGGTCCTGCAAATCCACCAATATCAAAACTCCAGAAAAGAATACCACTCATGGCTGCGGAAAGGGCTGCCCGCAAGACATTCTTTAATTCATCATTGGTTGACTGATGGTCTCCTGCCCATAAAATAGGAGTTCCGGAAGCTCCTGCATATCCTGCCCGGCTAAACAGCACTTGTTCTTCCGATATTTCATTACTGTATGCATTCACATAATCCTGACAATACTGATTCTTACCTTCTGCTCCGTTTGTTCCATCCGAAAAATTCACTTCTTCGGAATATATGAACTCTCCACCGTCCGTCTTGAATCCGTCCACGCCAATATCTGACAGGTATTTTCTTTTTTGAAACCAAAACTTTTTCGTTTCTTCATTTGTGAAATCCGGAAGATAAGAGCCTTCAAACCAATTGCCCATCGGTATCTCGTAAGGCGTTCCTGCTTTATTCATTACAAGCAATCCATGCTCCAGTGCATATTCCTTGTCCATGTCAAGCTGTTCCGATACCCTTCCCGGTTCCATTCCTTTAAAAACAGGAATTTGCCAAAGCACTAGCTTTTTCCTTTTTTCATGAAGCCTCTCGATCATGCGTTTCGGGTTTTTCCAGTATTTACTATTGCTAAAATCAAAATCATCATAGGAAAAACCTTCTGCCGACCTCTTCGGTGAATAGGTAGCTCCGTTCCAAATATAGAAAGTTGCTTCATCACTCCATGCTTCCAAAACAATAACACTGGCCGGAAAATGATATTTTTCCAATTCCTCAAGCAATCTGTCTACATCTGCTTCAGAATTCCAATGATTGGCTGATGCCCATATTCCAAATGCATAACGGGGTGGTATCTGCGGTCTTTTAAACAAACCGGTATAATCACGAATAACCTCACCTATTGTACCCGTAAATACATAGACCTTGGATTCGCTCGGTATCTGACATCGAATTGCATGATCAAGCGTGATTGTCGTTTTCTTCTTTGTCTCAATGTAAATACCCAGTCCCGAATCTGTCACGAAAAAAGGAGTCACGCAGTAACTGATATTTCCCTGATTACAGAATTTTTCTATAACCTGTGTCTCTACTGTCTTTCCTTTCTGATTCACTGCATCGAATTTCTCGCCCAGACCATATACACCTTTATAATCCACATTAATGATTAATTGTGTACCTTCTTTACGTTCTATCTCTGCATAGGAATCATTTGCCAGTAATATTTTTTTATGATATTCCTGATCTTTTATCGTTTCTAAAATCATAATATCTCCGTTCTTTTTCTTACACTTTGCCTTTCAATTAGTTTTACAGGAAATACTTCTTCCACTTTTTCCATCTGGGGATTTTCAATGTTTTCGATCAATATTTCAACAGCTCTTTCTCCCTTAGCTGAAATAGGTTGTTTTACCGTAGTGAGCCCGGGCGTCGTATACTTGGAAATATCCAGATCATCAAATCCGATGATGGATATATCTTCAGGCACCTGAACCCCTTGTTCATAAAACCCCTTCATCAGCCCAATTGCGAGGACATCCGCTGTCGCTACCACTGCTGTAATATCTGCCTTATTATCTACGAACCATTTTGCAGCATTTACTCCGCTTTCATAATCAACCGTCGCTTCATAAAGATTTTCTTTTTGAAATTCCAGTCCATTTTGTTCAATCGCTTTCAGGAAACCTTTATATCGCTTCTGCATAACACCATCTTCCTGAAGATGTCCTGTCACCAATGCAATTTTTTTATGTCCCTGCCGAATCACAAATTCTGTAGCCAGATTAGAGCAATTCTCATCATCAATTCTTAGTTTATGAAAATAGTCATATTTACAATAACTATCAATTAACACTACCGGTACATCCAATGTTTTTAATTCACTAAAAAACTGATTCTGATAAGTACCAATAATAATAACTCCAGCCAAATTTCGTTCCTGGATCAGCTGAAGATAATCTTCAGTTACATCGGTAGCTGAGATAATTACATGGTATCCTCTCTGTCTTGCAGCGTACTCTATGCTCCCCAGTAATTCACTGTAAAAAATATTATGAAACATCAGCTTACTGCCGGGCTCTGTCTGTGGAACGACTACTCCCAGCAATTTAGTATCTTTTACAGTTAATCCTCGTGCATTCAAATCCGGCACGAATCCTAGCTCATCGATTACTGTCAGAATCTTTTGCTTCGTTTCTTCGGATACTTTTTTCTTTCCGTTTAATACATAGGACACTGTCGCTACTGATACGTTTGATGCTGCTGCAACATCCCTGATGGTTACTCTGTTTTTCATACTTTCTCTTTTCATACAGTTTTAATATACTTTGTTAACCGGTTAACTATATTATATTCTCCTATTTTTGAATGTCAATTATTTTTATTTAAAATAATATTTTTTAGATAAAATAAACAAACTTTATGTATCGTTTTTATAGATTATTAACGTTGCTTCTTCAATGTAATTTATAATACTTTTTTCTTACTTATTGATATTTTTTCTCATTAAGTTGAAATCTTGCATTTCCTACCCATTTCTGCTATTCTTATTGTAATGCCTGCGGATGGTCAAGTTTCCACATGTAGAGCAGGTATTTCGGTTCAAAATGCTATGTATGGGAAGGGTATGGTCATTACATGAAAATACAGGAATCTGCTGAGAATTATCTGGAAACGATCTTAGTGCTGAAGAAAAAGAACGGTGTTGTCCGTTCCATTGATATTGCCAACGATCTGGGTGTGTCCAAGCCCAGCGTCAGTGTCGCTATGAAGAATCTCCGCAATGGGGAATATATTGAAATGGACAAGGAAGGCTACATCACCCTGCTGGATAAGGGGCGGGAAATCGCAGAGAAAATCTATGAACGTCACACATTTCTTACGGACTGGCTGACTTCCATCGGTGTGGATCCCACTGTTGCTGCCGAAGATGCCTGCCGTATCGAGCATGTGATCAGTGCAGAGACTTTCTCCGCCATGAAAAAAACTTTGAAGACAAAATAATTTTTATTTTCTTTTTTTACGCTGTACTTTTACCCGTTCTTCCGCGAACGTGACATAAGTGACAAATGGCACCGCAACAACACTTGCTACAATACGGAACCATATATTATCACTTAGGGTCACGATCGTAAGTACGGTTCCAAAAATAGCAAATAGCTGCTGGTTAACATTACGTGCAAATGTATAACGCATATTTCTTCTGACACTTACCACATCATCTAACATAATATCAAGATTTCTTCTCGTCTCTGCCGGAACACCAATGATCATGTCCTGTCTGCCAAAGCTGTCATCGTCTTTTTCGATCTCCAATACCCTCACCTTCTCCGTTCTGTCTCCGAACGTGATCTCGATCTCATCATTTTCCGATACTCCCAACAGAGTCATCATATCAGTGGATACTCTTGCTGTTTCGTAATTGTCATCACTGATTTTGGGAATAGCGACACGCATATCATATTCTACGAAACCGATCAGCTGCTGTAACAGCTTAAAGTATCCCCTTTGCAGCCGCATCTTCCATGAAATTTTCTCTGCAGATTTTCTCACCTTCAGAATCTCCAACTGCAATTTGGATCTCCAGTTCACATTCTTTAGTAATTCCGGATGCGTCAGACGATATTTTCCACTGTCTGCATCATACTCGTATGCTGCAGCGAGGGACTCCGCCTCCTCCTGCCAGGTGATTTTCATTTTTTCAAAACCTTTTTCTCCCACTTCCTCCAATGGAAACTCTACTCCCAGCAGTTCCCGGTAATAATAGGGCATGAATATCTTGTCTTCCTGACGTTTTCCGTAATTTTTCAATTTCAGATGCATTTTGGATTCCGTATAGCGATTATACAGGACATAATCGTACCGGTCCTCTTTCTGCTTCAACTCCTCATACAGGTGCTCCGTCAGTCCGATGCCCTCGAATCCTGCAGTAGGTCTGCCGATGAAAAATCTATCGTTGCATCCCCAGTACAATATCGCCGGCTGTCCCACCGGATCCTGCCCAGGATACAATTGATCCAACAGGCGGTTCGTCAGTGCTATTTCCCCCGGTTTTTGCCCTTCCCGGTACACGATCTGCGCCAGTTCCACATTGTCACCGTTCCCTTTGACAAAGATAACATCCTCTTCCCCAAGGTACTTCCGATCTTCCAATGATAATTCAATCTTGTTCTGGGGAAAATGCGTCTTACTGCGAACCGCTTTTCTTGCAAGATATCTGTCTGCTTTCCAGTCCATACCCGCCAGATTCTCTATTACGCTTTGCAACGCCTGCACCATAGTTTCCAACCGTTCCGGATCCTTGATGTCCCGGTATTCCCGGTTGATTTCCAGCTGAAAACCTGGAATTCCCGCCTGTTCCGAAATAAAACGTGAGACAGTATTTGGATTTTTCGCCGCAAAATGCACATTTTTGACAACTTCTTTGCCATCCTTCGTAAGATAATCCCTTAGTCCGGTCTTTAGTGTAATTGCCACAAGTTCAGCTATAAATCCATATGTCAAAAGCGAAGGATCTCCCTCTCCGCCGGTTCCCAGTTCTACTGCGATCTCGCCTCCTGCCTTGATACCATGGAGGTCGATCAATACCCGGATCTGATTCTTTTTCACATATTCCGCGAGTTCTTTTTTATAATCACAGGTGTCTGCCAGATCAAAATTGCCGTCAGCTTCCTCGTAGCGTGTTGCACAAATCAGATGGCATCCCGTCTGTTCCTGCAGATATTCTGCGATGCCGCCGGTCAACATATCTGCGTATTTTATTTTCCCCTCCCGAAAATGATTGACCGCATGAGGCGCCGAGATCATTACCGGAATTCTGCCTTTTCGAATCACAAAATGTCTGCTGCCGGTACCGTTGTATTCATTTCTGGAAAATTTCTGGTCCAGTTTTTCTATCTGTGTTGCCATTTCCATCTACTTTTTCCTCACATCGTATTGTTATATTTTAATAACTACCCTTCCTGTATATCTTTTATAATTTTATCATAAATTTTTCCGGTGCATAATGGCTCAGTTGTACTCCTGGGTGCCCTTTTTCTTACAGGCAAATCCAGATCCTGTAATTTGCGTCCTAATTCATCGTCTTTAGCAACTAGCAGCAGATCCTTATCCATATAATTCAATGCATGAAGCACAGCCGCATAACATCCCATTGCCACAGAAGGTGAGCCTTTTTCTATGGATACTAAAGTTGCTCTGCTGATTCCCGCTCTCTCCGCCACCAGTTCCGAGGGCAATTTTCTCCGAAGCCTTGCATATTTTATCTGTAATCCCATTTGTTCTAAAATTCTTTGAGTTTCCGGCAGTAATACTATAGATTTCTTAGGCATCTTTGCGTCTCCTTATGTAAATAATGTTAAACATTAATGCTTGTTTTGTCAATTTTTATTTACAATATAAAATAACACATCTGCCATATATCAGACAGATGTGTTATACAGTATACTTATTATTTTAAAAAATATGATCCTACTGCACCTCGATCACGTAATCGTAGCTATAGGTGTGGACATACAATTTGTCATCCTTCTCTGCCATGAGGTCCGGCATCTTTTTCAGGGGCAGGCGGTCGATCACTTCTCCGGTGTTTTTATCCAGCTGGTAGAGATAATCGTCCTCTGCGGTAAAGCCATAGCCGCAGAAGATCACGTCCCCTTTCACGAGGAAGTTCATGCTGTTGTAGGTCTGGTCGGCGCTCCGCCACAGCAGCTTCTCATTTTCCAGATCATAAGCAAACATAAAACAGGTGTCCGGCTGGGCATAGCCGTTCATTACCGAAGCCCCATAGAAGATCCCGTTCTCAAGGCGGGCGTTGTTGCCGTTGACGTACCATTTGTCTGTGGGATATTCCAGTACATACAGGCAGTTCTCACCGTCGAAAATGCTCAGTTTTCCTTCGTCCCACTGGTAGGTGTAGTTCTCGTCATAGAAGCAGTCCCAGCTCTCACCGATCATGGGGAGTGAAACGTCTTCCGATGCATTGTACCATTCATCCGCAAAAGTAATATTGTTATACGTCTCGGAAAGGACTTCCAGGGAATAGGGCTGCGCCACAGTTCCTTCCGGGTGAAACTCCGCGATTCCGGTGAAGTCTATGGTAATTTCTTTGGGTGCAGCCGGATTTTCCTGTGCTGTGGTTTCCTGCGGAACCTCTGTCGTAACAGAAGCTGTCTCTGTGAAAGTCTCCGCAGATGTCTCTGCCACCGGCTCTGTTAGCTGCTTCTCCGCCGTCGTATTCTCCAAAGCACTCGTTTCCCCAGCGCCACATCCCGTCAACAGACAGGCAGTCAGCGCTAATGCTGTTAATTTATATTGTTTTTTCATAATGTCTCCTTCTGTCACTTATCCACTCAGGTTCTCAATTTTCCATCAATAATACGCTCTTATACTCCTGTTGTCCATCAAAAGTTGCTGCTGTCAGCTGTTTCTCGGTGATGACTGTGACTTTCCCCTGGAATACCGTGAACCAGTAGAGGGTCCCCTGGGCGGTATCTGCATACTGCCAGATCTCCCATGGATTATCTCCCGCGGGGGTAAGCAGCGTCAGCGTGCCGCCGGCATCGGTAACGATTTGCTGTACTTCCTCCAGAGTAGTCTTGTCCACAGTAAATCTTTCATCACGGCTGCTGCCGGTCTGGATCGTAAGTGCGCTCAGTCCACCTGTTTCATCAAAATAGCAGCGATATCTACTGTCTTCGATATTGATTCCGTCGTCTTCTCCGCCGACATAAAATTGCAATCCTGCATCCGTACACAGCGACCGGACATCCTCTCTGGACATTCCCCATGTAAATTCCGCCAGGATCTCCCGGTTATACTCCGTGGAGTAGACAGCTGCCCGCACCGGCACGAATTCAAAAGACGCCTGGTGGGATCCCGCCTGATGCAAATCCCCATCCACTACTGTCGTCACGGAATCTTTGCCCAGATTCTCTCCGGCAGCCAGCAATGTTCCGTCCTGCAACAGTGCAAAGTTATCAAAGGTATACGAATGCACTGCCCAGTTCAAGTTCTCCAGCTCCGTATCGATTCCGTCGTCATTTTGCCGTATTGCCTCTAGCCATACCATACTGACATTTTCCAGCACTTTTTGCGGTGCCCAGACAAAATCATGGACATTCTCACTTTTCGCAACGCCGCATTGTCCGAAGATGTTCAGTCCCCACATGTATAAGTCGCCGGTCTCCGTGATCGCTGCACCGTTCCATGCGCTGATATCCACATAGACACAGTTCTCCAATACCTTATGGGGCTCCAGGAACATCATTTTCACCGGATTGACCGAGTTCTCTTCCACCGTCCAGTAGGCATCGTAATCACTGCCATAGGTGCTGGTCGTCGTCCGCATCTGTCCCCACCAGTAGACGCTTCCGTCCTCTTGTAATGCAACGATGGCTTCCCTGCCGGCTCTGGCATATCTCACATTTTCCATCAGCAGCACCGGTGTGCACACACGGTCATTATCATCATCGCTGTACACCTGTTTCACAGAGTCTTTCCCTAACAGGAGTCCTGCCATATTCAGCCCCATTCCGTATAGCTTTCCATCGTCCGTCAGATAGATGCAGAAATTGTTATTCAGGTTAGCGTCCACAGAAACCACATGATCCGCGATCCGAACCGCATCCATTTTCCCCAGGTCCAGATCCGTCTCGTAGCTGCCGTTTCCCAGCTGTCCGTTTTGATTATAACCGCTGCCCCAGAGGACACCATCTGCATCAATATAATAATGATTCCATGCCGTGGCACGGTCGGTGATATACTGCTCCACGATCCGAAGCGGGCTGCTTATCTGCAGATCCTCCGCCCGGCGGATATAGAATGTCGGCAGATCCTTTTCTTCCTCTGCATCGCTCTCCGCCGTCACACTGTCAGCAGTCTCTCCTGCGGCATTTCCTGCCTCCGGCTCCTGCTCCGTTACGGCACCTTTCTGTGTCAGTAATATCAATGCCACCACGACACACAGCTCCACTGCCAGCGCTGCAAGCTTCCCAGCGGTCTTACGTCCTTTCAAAATATGCCGGATCCTGCCCTTGATGTCACCTTCATCGAAGCACACCGGTGCCGCGAATATCCTGCGTGCAGTCGTGTCGACCGCCATGTATAACAGTGCGGTGGCATATTCCTGTCTGCCCTCCGGCTCCAACTGCTCCGTCACTGCCTCGTCGCAGGCTTTTTCCATATCGCAGCACATCAGATAATACGCCAGCCATACCACCGGGTTCACCCAATGCACGATGCTGATCAGATATGCCAGTATTTTCCACAGATAATCCAGACGGCGCAGGTGAATCCGCTCATGCTGCAACACGCAGTCATAGAATTCCGGATTCATCTCCACCGGCAGATAAATCTGTGGTCGCAGGATACCGAATACCATCGGTGTACGGATCCCGTCCACGTAACGTACGCCCTCCTCTCCGGGGAGACATTCCGCCAGACGGCGTTTCATTCTTATATACGAAAAAATAAAATACGCGAGAAAGCAGGGGATTCCTGCCAGCCACAGGCATTCAACTGCAAATATTACCCGCAAAAAGGTAGCCGATGCGAAAAATGCGGCTGCCGTGCCGGTGGACTGTACATCCGGTGCCGGAAGTGCGCTCGATTCCGATCCGCGATTCGTACTCTGTTCTATCGTTACATCCGTTCCTACGGTTGTCTGTCCATGCACAGCATTATTCTCCGGCAGAGTACTCTGCCCTGTCATAGTGCCCTTCTCCGGTAAGGTATTCTGTCCCGGCACAATGCCCGTTCCAAGTCCCGTCACCACCGTCGGTCCGTCCGCACTTACCGCTACTACCATCGACTCCGGCTGCGCCCGCCAGAATCCATGCTCATTCTCGATCTTCCAGGGAAATATAAGATAGAAAAAGACGATTCCCCACAGCAGCACACAGTAGCGGTAGGAGATCCGCAGTCCTCTAAATACCATTCTGAGGATCAATACGATTCCTACGATGATGCTTCCCTGAATGCTCATTCTGATCAGTATCTGCATCATTGCCATCCCTGTCACTCCTTTGCTCCCCCGTTATTTTCTATGATCTTCTTCAGCTCTTTGATCTCTTTCTTAGACAGCTTCTTCCGGGAAGTAAATGCCGCTACGAAATCCGGCAGAGATCCTGCGAAAGATTCCTCAATGATCTCCTCGCTCTGTCTCGCCTGGAACATCTGCTTCGACAGCAGCGAAGTAACGACACCGTTCTCACTGATAAATATCCCCTTCTGGCAAAGGCGCCGCAAGACTGTATAGGTCGTGGATTTCTTCCAGTTTAACTCCTGCTCGCACAGCTTCACCAGTTCCCCGGAGGAGACCGGCTCATGCTCCCAGATGATCTCCGCAAAACGCATCTCAACAGCACCCATGGTATATTCCGACATTGCAATTCCTTCCTTTCTGTTCTCGTTGTATCTATGATGTCTTATAACGCAAAATGGTTTACAAGTTGTAACGTTTTTATGCTACATCCTGTAAACCATTTCTGTCAATGCCTATTTTTTATCTGCTAAGGTAAAAGTTTCTCTTATACTGGAAACTTTTTTTATTTTTATCAATTGTTTCCAGTATAAGTTTTATCACCCACCATATGGCATCAAGTCATTAAAAGTCGCCCAAGCTTCCTCATAAGTGTAATCCGCCAGCTTAAGCCACCCGGTGACACCATTCTCGGTCTCCACGCAGAGCCACTGTCTGCCGGCATCTAGATAGAGGAAATAGACTCCGTGATCTGCGTTGATGGTAAAGCGTTCGCTGCCGGCATCCGGAGTCCGGCAGACTTCCAGATCCTTATTGAGTCCGTGCAGGACCGCCTGCTCCGGCAGATCATAGCGGTCTGCGGGGATCTCCGCCAGCCTTCCGTCACTTCCGACGCGGTATATGATCCGCAGATTCTCTCTCTGCAGGATATAATCATAGCTTTGGGTGGTGATGATCTGGCCGTTTTCCACCCAGATCTCCCGGATATCCTGCGCGAAGCTTCCTACCTCCTGTAGTTCCCCGTTCTCATAGCTGAACAGGAAACTCTCGCACTGTCCGAACTCGTCCCTACGCATCAGTGCCAGCAATATCTGTCTGCCATCCGGGCTGAACGCATAGATGCTGTTCCCCAGATTCTGTGCTGTCCGCGTCTCGCCTCTTGCAGTGTTCACTGCAAATATGTACTTGTCCAGAGGTGAATGATCCGGCTCGTTTGTAGCCTGTGCCATCTGGGGCCGCAATATGATCCGCTCTGCACTGCCGTTCCCATCGAGATCAAGCAGGGCATAAGTCTCCTGCGCTGCCCGCTCGGACAGATCGAATACGACTCCCACATTCGTCATAATATCCCGTCTCTGTGCTGCTGCATAAGCATCCGCTTCCTCTGTCGTCAGATCTGCCGCCACCTTCCCATTCCAGACCGGCTGGTTGGACAGAAGCGGAAGTTTCATCTGGGCGGTTCCGTTGCTCTGACTCAGGATCCAATAACCACCTTCCGCAGTAAGCATGTCTGCGGAGAAATCCTGCGCCTCCGACGGCAGCTTCCAGTCTGTGACCCCGTTTTCTCCGGTCTGTCCCGAAGTATCATATTCCCGGATCGTGTCGATCCAGATTTCCAAATCGCCATCCTGATAATCAGAAGCTGCAAAATAGTACAATCGGACACTATCCTGTTGCTTCAGATAAGCCATCTCCTGTCTATAACTGTCAGACGTATAGTAATTTCCCACATTCTGGTAAACCGTGGAACGTCCCTCTGCCGCACATCCCGGCGCTATATATCCCGGAACCATACAATTTAGTCCGGCGTCGTCCCCGGTGGCCGCATAAATACCGTAGCTGGAGACCTGATAAGTAGCAGCAACATCCGCAAAAGATCCGGGGGATACCTTTACATACACCCATTTTTTCGACAGTTCTGCCACGGTAGCCCAATTTTCATCCCTGGGTCCGTATTCCGCATAGACCACTCTGGCCTGATTTTCTCCGTCCAGAGGACCGGTAGAATGCCGGCCTTTACTGTCGATGTCTCCCAGGGAGAGCATCCAGATCTGACTGCTCTCCTCCGCAAATACCATGGGAATATCGATACCGGATCCATCAGCGAAAATATAATGTACGTTTGCCACAGAACCTTCGCCGGGTCTTGTGGAATCCTTTTGGAAAAATAAATACTGCCTCCCGGCTTCATAGAGCAGTTCCGTCATTTCCCCGCGGCCACCCTGCAGATTCAGCAACGTTTCCGCAGCCTTCACCGGATCCTTGTAGGTCTCATGGGCAACGGCATCTCCGTCTAAAATCCGCTGATGCAGTTTCCGCGCCGCGACACCATCGTAGCCAAGATACTGAATACCGTCCTGTCCGGCAAAAGACCGGGTATCCTCCAAGGCAACCACATCAAACAGGGCACTGAACTCTTCCCTGCTGTGAATGCCCTGCTCAAATACCGCTAGCCATTCCGTTTTTGCAGTCTCATAATCCACTTCATCCGTCGCAAACTCCCCTGTTGCAGCTTCCTCGGTTGCATCTGCCCCGTCGGTTGCCTGCGCCGCATCTGCCTCTGTCTCTGCACCGCTATCCGCATTTGCAACATCCGCTGCATCCGTTCCGCCGCCCGGATTGCTGCACAGGCATACCACCAATATCACAAGCACTGCTGCCGCGCCGATCATGACCCAGAATGGCGGCTTGCGGTAGTCCAGCACGTGCCGGATACGATTCTTCACATGATCTTCTCCAAAAGAAAGCAGTGCGCAGATAGAACCGCCCCGATAGCGTTTCCATTCCCCGCCGGAAGCCTCTTCCAGCAGGGTATAGGAATAGATTTTCTTGCTCTCCTCCCCGAGGAGCTTCACCACTTTTTCATCACAGGACATCTCGCAGTCCATATTCATCAGATAAAATGCCAGCCACACCAGCGGATTGAACCAGTGGACACAGCAGATTACTAACGCTAGCGGTTTCCACAGATAATCTCTTCGCTGTAAGTGCACCCGCTCATGGCACAGAACAACTTTTCTGCTCTCCGGATCCAGACCCGAAGAGAGATAGATTACCGGATGGACCAGCCCCATGACGAAGGACAGATGTCCTCCATCGATCTCGCAGATCCCCGGTTCCACCTGTCTGACACTATTGTCAGATCTACGAATCCGATGACGCATGCGCAGATAAGAATAAGCATGATATCCCAGGAAGCCAAGCATTCCTGCCAACCATACCATGGATAATACACGGAACCACACCGGGTATGTCCATGCGCGGGCGTCAGTACCTGTTCCGGCAGATGTTCCCGAAATCACTGCATCTGTTCCACTGGCTGCCACCCCTGCAACCGTAGCTCCACTTTCTGTTCTCGCAGTTCCCAGGGAAAAATCCTGCGTGCCGTCAGCGTTCATGACAGTATTGTCATTTCCCACAGCCATCGTTTTTTCTGCTGTCTGGCTGTCCGGTACTTCCTCTGCATCGTACTCCCGCCGCAGGACATCTCCGATATCCTTCGTATCGTTGGCCTCTGCATAACCATGACTGCCCGGACCGACTGTCTGCTGCCCGGACGTCATCTCTGTCCCCACAGACAGCAATTTGTCCGGAATCAGACTGATTCCTGTCTCCGGTAGTATCGGACAGCACAACCGCACAAACACGATTCCCCATAACAGATAGGAGCACCATTTTGGTGCTTTTTGCAACAAAAGTCTGGCGAGGAGCACCAGCAGCACGCAGTATCCTCCCACCAGACTTAAGTTCCATACACCGTCAAATATTCTGTAGATATTCTCACCCATAAGCCCCTCCTGTCCTGCCCCCCGGCAAGGCATAGTCGATATTTTATAGACTCTTTGTAACTATAGTCTACATTCTACCGACCCATCTGTCAAGTAAGAAATCTGATTCTGTTGCCCCTCTTCTTCCGGATTCTAGTCACTTACTGTCAGCTCCGGCTCTTCTTCCGAGCGCAATACCTCCGCATGCATTTCAAAATCCAGCACGCAGTCTCTATGGATTTCCTCTGTCTCCCCGGTAGTCATGGAAGTGCCGGTCCCCCGGAAAGAGATCACTGTCTTTCCATCTCCTATGGTCACATCCGAAGTGACATATAACGGTTTCTGATACTGTTCACTGATCCACACAAAAACCTCATTGGTTGCTTCCCAATACTGCCGCAGTTCCTCACCATACTGCTTCGCATACCCCTGTCCGATGTGGGATCTGCTGCGAATGGAGCATATGGGATAGGACCGGTAGAGATCTTCACTACGATCATGGCTGAATCTGATCTGTATCTCCGGATGCTCATACAGCCATAACTCACGTCCGCCCAGAATCCCTGCCGCCAGCGCCACCACTGCCAACACGATCAAAATAACATGCCTTTTCTTTTTACCGTTCATTTCCGCCCCTCTCTTTCTCGTGCTTACTTCTGCAACGCTTCCATCAGACGCTCCTGCCAGTCATAGAAAGCCTGGCCGTCCACCAGGCAGCGTTCGTCCTCACCTATCCATAATCCCTGTTCTTCCGACGCGTAGCGAAAGGTCCTTGTCTCACCGTCTGCATAGACAAACTGAAAATATCCCACACCTTCCACCATCTCTTCCGGCGGGATCGGATCTGACGTCACTTTTCCGGAAAGCTGTATAAATTCCTGCCACAGCTGCTCTACGGTATCGACATCTTCCACATAATCGTAATCCTCCGTGCAGAAGCTGCAACCGATCTTCTGCGGGCACTCCTCCGGCAAAAAAGCCGCGCAGAATGCTGTCTTTGCTTCATTCTCCAGCATTCCCGGATACCATATATCCGCTATGGCATAGGCTTCTTCCGGTGTTGCCGCCGGATATAAAACATAGCTGGCGGGATTCTCTACGGATATCATCCCTTTTTCCACATTCTGTACCGCCTGATAAATCGCTACGGTAGTCTGGGTATCCGGGGTTCCGATCCAGCCAGCCCCTCTTCCCTCCTTCAGAAATCCTCTGCTTGCTCCATAGGTAAAGAAATAATTCTGCGGTTCCTCTCCCTCTCCAACGAAAGATATCTGCCCATGGAAAGTGCTGCCGTGGATCCAGGGCAGTACTCGATAATAATAAGTTCCGTTAACGCTCACCTGTACCTCTTCCTGCTTCCCGTAGGCATTCTCCTTCGGCATCTGAATCCCCGGCACCGTGAAATCCACCGTTTTGCGGAATTCAATGAGATTCAGCAGAAGTACCACTACCGCCAATACGATTGCACTGAGAAAAATGGTTGCTTTTACGTTAATCTTCTTCATAAGCCCCTCCTTTGTTCCTCTTCTATCTATACTGACGACTTTTATACTCCGTTTGTTACAAACAGCATAACAAAATTTCACCCCTGAATCTACTTTTTTCACCCAAGCGACCGCTTTCTGTTATTTCTGGTCTTTTTATAACATAACCACTGTAAATGCACAATTGAGCAGATGGAAACTTAACAGTCTGGAACTATAAAACTGGCGGCATCGGCTTCCCGGTGTCGCCAGTTTATTGTCACTCTATTTTACGAGTGGCTCATAATAGAGCACTGTCTGCGCAGGATCTTTTCCGCTGATTTCCACGCCGTCCGCCGTCGTTCCCTGGAAGCCGCCGGAGGCACCGATGTAGAGAATGCGACCGTCCGGTACAAGGACCGCACAGGTACCTTCCGTACCGCAGGGCATCTCCCAGTTCTCCTGCACTCTGGTGAATTCCGTCTCGCCCAGACGATAGGTGTCCACGCCGTTGTATCCCCATAGGATAAAATCTGCCGTCTCGTTCACACCTGCTGCCACCATTTTCCACGGATAGATTGTATCAGCACTGCAAATAACATTCTCACCTCCAGCCACCGGAACAAACCTGAGGCTTTCCGGGTCTACTGACACTAATGTCATAGCTGTATTTCCTGCTGTTGTATTGCCAACTGTCTGTGCCGCCACATAGACTTTGCCATCCTTGCCCTGTCCTAATGCTCCGACACCTTGTACGACATAGCTGTTGTCATCCGCCACGGTTCCGATCAGCTCACCTTCCGCAGAATAGATCCGCACATAACTGCCGTCCTCCTGCATCCGCATCCGCACATATAATCTTCCCTGGGCATCTGTCGCCATACTATCAACGATATTCCATTCCCGCTCTCCTACGGTAAAACTGTTCAGAAGCGTTCCTTCCGGGCTGATATGATAGATTACAGGCAGCCAGCCGTGCTCCGCTCCCGCTGCTGCCAGTCCCTTCAGTCCTGCGTAAATACTGCCATCTGGTGCCAGGCACAGACTGTAGACCTCTCCGTTTTCCGCAAAATTTTCAAAAATCGTCTCCGGCGTTCCGCTACCATAAAACAGATATTCCACTCTCGCCTGTCCGTCCGTGGTAAATCCGCCCACATACAGACCGTTCTCTGACACTGCCGCACAACGGATACTTACGTCTCCCTCATAGGCAATCTGCCATTCCTGCGTTGCCGTATCAGCGCCGAGAACCGTACCACTCGTTCCCTGCTGTGCTGTACGTCCCTGCTTCGCAGCATCCTTTTCCGGCTCTGTCTTCACATACTCATAAGAACCTGCTTCAATCTCCTCGCTGATCTTCGCCAGGCTGTATTCTCTCTTTTCCTTAAAATCGATCAGCTCCAGCAACTGCTCATCCGTAAGCTCCGCATCCGGCAGGAAAAAGGTACTCCGCTCCGCATAGAAAGCTACACCCTTTTTGTATTTCTCGGGACTGTCGATCAATGTAAGCTCCTTCTTCGGGAAATACCCCTGCTCCAGGTATGCCTGCCTAAGTTCTTCCAGTCTCGCCGTCTCGCTCTCTGTCATCGGTCTGCTGTAAGTATCCGCAGAGACATTTGCCTCCTGCAACTGGGCAAAATACTCCTCCAGTTTTTCATGATTCATGTTTTCCATCCGCGCCTGATACATTCCGGATGCCGCCACCGTAGCCGAAGCCAGCACCAGACAGGCTGCCGCCAGGATCGCCGCCCGCCGGAAGCTGTAATGGTGTCTGCTGCCTCTGCCACTTTTCTCCAGATGCTGTAAAATATCATCCACCCGCGCATCCAGATCTTCCGATATCGCCATCTGTTCCTGTTCTGCCATTTTATATAATTTTCTATCTAAAAAATCGCTTTGCATCTCCTGCTCCTTTCCGCTGCTACAACATTGCCCGCAGCTGCTCCTTCGCCCGATGCAGACGGGATTTCACTGTGCCCTGCCTACATTCCAGGATCCTGCTGATCTCCGGGATCGTGCACCTCTCATAGTAAAACAGAACGATCACATCCCGATACCCGCCGTCCAACCGCATTACCGCATCCCACAACTCATGATGTTCATCGTAGAATTCCGGGGACAGGTTCTCCTCCCATGCCACCGGACTGGTGCGCTTATTGTGCCTGTAGATCTTTTTCGCCTCGTTGGCGGTAATCTGCAGGATCCAGTTACGAAAACTGTCTGCTTTTTTCAACGTCTCTAATTTCTCATAAGCATGCACGATAGCCTCACTGACCGCATCCTCCGCGTCCGCACTGTTTTGCAGAATCGAATATGCCAGTCGGTACATGGGAAGAGTGTCGCTCTTCACATGCTGTGCAAACTCTTCTTTTGTCATGACTGCCAAGGTATCACCTCCTTCTTATCGCCGGCTTCACTATATATGAGTCGCAGGTAGCGGAAAAGGTTCCCAAAAAGTAAGGCACCGGACGGATCCAGTGCCTTTTGATGTCAAATACGTAAAAAACTATTCTGCCCGCAGTCCATGCAGCATCACGGTATTCTGCCATCCGTCCCCCCCACAGGTTCCTGTATGCAGAACTCCGACACTGCCGCCCGCAGCAACTGCCTTCGTGTCCACGATGATCTCCGACGGATATTCCACAGACGGCGGAAGCTCCCTTTCCGTCCACAGATGCGCCCGCAGCCGTCCATCACGAATCTGCACTTCGATATGGCAACCCGTCACAAATCCCGCCGTGTAACAGTGTTCCCCGATGGGGGATGCAAGCCCCTCCTCATAGTACACCGGGAATACCGCCACCGCATTGGAGGCTTCCGGGGATCGCAGGATCCGAAGTGCCGGTCCTGTCATCGTCTGTGCATCAAATCCGACACACACATCCATGTATTGCCCGGCGCTGCCGAAGCCCTGTCCGGATGTCTTCGCAGGATCCAGATACACTTCCGCCCGCATTTCGCGCGCTTCCTCTGCAAAGGTATAGAATAGCTTCACACCCTGTATGGTAGGCATCAGTCCGGCGCCCACGCAGCCGTTTCCAGCAGTACGATAGCTCCAGGGAGTCTCCGGCAACTTCTGCTCCCATTTTCTCCACTCCGCAAGCGCCTCTCTGGGCGTATAGAAATCCCTCGTCCACCACTGCGGACGGATCCTGGGCTGAAGTTCCGTAGGGAAATCCGTAAAATCGGTCTGCACCCGTCCGGCATCCTCGATTCCTTCCGGTTCCAGCCTCTCGCGGGCACACAGTTCTATCGTCTCTCCACAGGCGCTGCAGTTCGTCCGTGGAGTGATCCGCACGTAGACCGCCGCTCCAATTGCTTCATTTCCCGGATGATACGCACGATTCCCCACTCCGGGGCGGCTGACGGATACGGTTCTGCGCTCACCGTCCTGCTCCAGTTCCCAGCAGATCAGGGAAGCGTCCTGTGCCCCTTCCAGCTCCAGTTCATAATGCAGGGTAAACGTTCCCTTCCGACAAGTAACATAAGGAGACTGTTTCCATTTCGGTGCCGGGCGGGTCGTCGGTGGGACTATAATCTCTGCCATTGCCGCCAGTCCGGTCTCTGTGCGCACGGACAGTCTGTTCTTCCCGGTACGGACATCGTTATTTTCTCCATACAGCGTCAGTTCCTGCCCCTGTCTCTGCAGACGGATCCGGCTTCCATCTTCCGTAATTTCACAGGCTAATTCCGGATGCTCCTGCATCTCGCCACTGAAATATTTTACCTGGGCGGCCAGGGTCTGGCTTCGATGTTCTTCGGTTAGTTCTACGTTTCCCCGGCTTAACACCAGCTGTACCGGCAGATGCTCTGTCTCTGCTTCCGGCAGGTACTCCCGTTGTCCTAGCGGATCCCAGGCGTCCGTTCCCCGTAACAGGTTCCGGACATTGTATTGCACCCCGCTTTTCGTCTCTATCAAAAAAGCCCGTAGCCCCTTTTTTCCGGTGAGATCCACGGTATGTTCCGCAGGTCCTATAGGCGTATCGTTTCCATATGCATAGCACATGGTCTCCGGCTGGGGATAGCGCGTCCACTGCACCTGCAGTGCCCGGGAGGTTCCCATACTTTCCTTACGCAGATCCTCGAACCGGCAGCCGATCACATACACGCATCCCTGCCCCTTCATAAAATACTGGTCTGCGCCGCTTCTGTCCCGGTGTCCGCAGATCCGGAACAGACAGTCCAGGAACGCACTTCCCGTAGCATCCGTTGCAGAGATCGGGCATCCCCCGTAGAAATCAAAATCGCAATGCAGATATACTGCATTGCCATTCAGGGCATCATCGGTGGATTCAAAATGGCAGTTCTCGTACAAGCTTCGCTTCGCACCGCAGATGGGATAGAGATTCAGTCTGCTGATGAAACGACTGTTTTTCGCATGGAACCGGTCTCCCACCACATCACCCAGCTGTGCCTGTGTGACTGCCTTGCAGCGCTTCGGTCTGTTTTTCGACGGATCTAACGGATACTCCAGATCCACGTTGCAATAGTTCCCGATGGTCAGATTCTCCAGGTACAATCCGTCCCCCTCAAAGTGCAGCATGGTATAATTGCCGATACAGCCGTGGGACTGCCCCTTGTTCGCCGCGATCACCACATCCTCCGGGTGCTCCGACAAACCGATCAGGGACAAATAACTGCATTTTATTTTCTGCTGATAAGGCAGGAAATCTCCCTCTGTCCCCCGGAAGATTTCCCTATCCTCCGGATCATGCAGCCAGTAGACATCCGGCGCCAGATATACCGTCATCGGGGTTTCCGGCGTTCCGTTCTGCAGTGCCCCGGAGGCAAACAGCTCCTGTAATGAGCGGAAGCACCATGCCGCTCCCGGAGCGGCACTGCCGTCTAACAGCAGATGATGTGCATCCAGTTTTTTCATAATCGCACTTTTATCTGTCATAATTTATCCTCCTCTGTCAGCCCTTGACGGAGCCAACCATCATTCCCTTGACGAAATACTTCTGTAAAAACGGATACAGCACCAGGATCGGCACCGTCGCTACTACGATCGTAGCGTATTTGATGGATTCGGCGATCAGCTCAGTGTCCGAATCTCCCATTCCCGACAATCCGCTGCTTAAGATCAATATCTGACGGATGACTAACTGCAGCGGCTCCTTGTTGTGATCATCGAGATAGATCATGGCGCTGAACCAGGAATTCCAGTGTCCGACGCCGTAATACAGCACCAGCACTGCCATGGTCGGCTTGGTCAGCGGTACCATGATCCTGCTGAGGATCGTAAAATGGTTGGCACCGTCCAGTCTCGCGGATTCCTCCAGGCTGATATCGATGGATGCCATCGCCGTACGCATGATGATCAGATTGAATGTGCTGACCGCTCCCGGCAGCAGAATCGCCAGTCTTGTATCATACAGTCCCAGCTGCTGGATGTTCAGGAACTGGGGGATCAATCCGCCCGAAAAATACATGGTGAACATGATCAGCACCGTGATAACCTTTTGTCCCGGAACGTCCTTCCTGGACAGAAAATAAGCGCCCAGTACTGTCATAACAAGGTTAATCAGCGTTCCCGCCACCACATAAAATATGGTATTGGCATAACCGATCCAGATTCTGGAATCGGAAAACACTTTCTTATAAGCCTCTGTCGTAAATCCCAGCGGTTTGAATAATATCCCCGGATGTCCCATCAACAGGGATGCCTTGCTGAAAGATGCACATATCACATACCAGAATGGATAAATACATATTATCATCAGCAGGATCATAAAACAAATGTTAAATACATCAAAGATTTTCTCTCCGGCGCTGCGCCTGATTGTTCTGTGTATAGTCTTTGTCTTCATCTGCTCCTCCTTGCCCGATACCATTTACCACAGACTTGTATCGCTGACCTTCTTGCTGAAACGGTTCGCCAGGATGACCAGCAGGAAGTTCACCACCGAGTTAAATAGTCCCACCGCCGCGGAGAAGGAATATTGCCTGTCTACCAGACCCATGCGGTATACATAGGTAGAGATCACGTCTGCAGTCTCATAAATGCCTTCGTTGTACAGCAGAATAATCTTCTCATAACCGACACTCATCACCTGTCCCAGCCGCATAATCAGCATAATGATGATCGTTGGCATAATCCCCGGCAGCGTGATATGCAACATCTGCTTCCATCTGCCGGCTCCGTCGATCTGCGCTGCTTCGTACAATTCTGTGTCTACTGCGGTTAACGCCGCTAAATAGACGATAGAGCCCCAGCCTACGCCCTGCCAGATATCACTGATGACATAGATCGGCAGGAAATTTTCCGGCTGGCTGAGCAGATTTTTCCCTCCGTAGTCGAAAAATTTTACCAGAATCTGTGTGATGAAACCCTCCGGCTTCACGAATTCCCTGATCATGGAACAGATGACTACCGTAGAGATAAAATGCGGCATATATGTGATCGTCTGGGTTACACGTGCGAACTTTTTGCTCCGCAGCTCATTCATCAAAAGTGCCAGTATGATGGGTGCCGGGAAACCGAACACGATAGTTGCCAGGCTGATTTTCAGAGTGTTGCCCAATAATCTCTTAAAATAAATACTCTGGAAAAAGTTCATAAAATGCTGTAAACCAACCCAGGTACTGCCGGAGATTCCTCTCCGCGGGCTGTAATCCATAAACGCGATAATCAGTCCGTACATCGGCTTGTAATGGAACAGCAGATAATACAGCAGTACCGGGAGTACGATCAGATACAGCTCTTTCTGCTTCCACATCTTTTTCAATGTCTTCATGGCATTTTCTCCTTATCTCCTTATCTCCTGATTTGTGTCTGATTTATGCCGGATAAGACAGACGGTCGAGCTGGAAGACTCCAGTTCGACCGTCAGGGATATTATCTTTCGTTATATCGATCCAGCGCGGACTGATATATTCCGATCATATCGTTCATGCCCGTATCATTCAGCTGCTTGATATAGTTGTCCCATTCTGTATCTACATCCAGAACCTGTGTATAGAACTTCGCACTATATTCAGAGATAAAGGTATTCATCTGTGTGCTCAGTACGCTGTACTGCTTACTTTCGTCTTCTTTTAAGGTGATGGGCGGAATCAGCGTGCGCTGACTCTCATTACCGTCTGCCCAGTCGTGAAGCGCCTGTTTCTGCTCATCGGTCTCATAATACTGGAAAATATAATTTGCATCCTGTACGAAGGGTCCGCAGCCATTTGCCAGACCATTGTAAGTCATAGCAGTGGATACGCTCCAACCGTTAGGATTGTGCATAATTTCATCGGTATAGGTGGGAATACCGTCTACCATGGTATATGCCTCGCCCTCTTTGCCGTAGTTGATCATGTAATGTCCGGACTGGCTGTAGCAATAGTTCAGGAATTTCGCTGCCAGTTCAGGGTTCTTACAGTCTGCTGTGATCACTGCGGAACCGTTACTGGTGGTCGCATAATCGTAGGAACCGCCGCCGTATAATACGGTGTCACCGCTGTTCATTACCGGGAAAGATGCGGTTGCCATCTTGAAATCCGGATTATAAGCCTGTGGATCTGCTGCCACACTCTTGATCATACTTCCGAGGAAGCTTCCGCCTGCTCCTACGGTAACTGCTGCTTGGTCATTCATGATATAGCTCATGGCAGTTTTCTTATCACAGGTAAGCAGATCTGCATCCAGCAGTCCCTTCTCTACCCAGTCATTGGCTCTCTTCATAAGTTCCTTATAAGCTTCCTGGGTGTAACCGTTCTTGATCTCTCCGGTCTGATCATCCACATACATTCCTGCACGAATGCCGTAGGCACTGCCCATGAATCTCATCAGATATTCCAGGGACTGCACGACCATAGGCTTCTCAATGCCGTATTCCTTCAGTGCGGTCAGCGCTGCCTCCCAGTCGTCCAGGGTCTCTAGCTTGCCGGTGTAGCCTGCCTTTTCCAGCAGATCGGCACGATACATGGGACCTGTGGTGCATTGCAGATACGTGTTGCCGCGGATGAACGGGAAGCAGTAATAATGTCCGTCATCATTTTTTACCTCACGGTCTACCGTAGGATTGTCCTGCAGATACTGCCACAGATCTGCTGCCGCGCCGTAAGGCTGTACATAATCATCCAGGATCGTCAGTACTCCTTCTGCCTCTGCCGCAGCGGGACCGCCCGTGTAGTTGTTGGTCCATTCCCATACGATAATATCCGGCAGGGAACCGCTGGCAATCATGGTGGAGAACTCCTCACTGGCGCTTCCCTCTGTGGGTTGGATGAACTCTACTTTAATACCGGTCATCTCCTGCCAGTTTTTCGCCCATAAGGTCTCATTGGCGGATGCTGCTGCATCACTTGCCCAGTACTCCATCCAGATGGTCAGTGTCTCACTGGTGTCCTCTACAGGATAGGAGACATAATTGCTTCTGGGAATGGTCAGCTCATCGCCTTCTTTTTTATTCAGAGAATCCAACAGTTCATAGGCAGGTGCTGCAGGCTCCTCGGTTGTTGTCTGTTCTTTTTGTTTCTCATCAGCTACACTATTTTCGGAATTGTCTGTGTTGCCACATCCGGTCAGCGTTGCTGTCATGGTAAGAAGTGCTGCCATTAAAATGCTGATTGTCTTCTTTTTCATAGATTGTCCTTCCTGAATTTGATATTCGTTTCCAGTTCAGACTGCGCAGTCTTTTGTGTACGCCTTTATCTTACCTGCCCTGTTTTGCTCCTACAAGTGACAAAAAATTGTGTCCACACAGCTTCCCACTTTTTTGGCAAGTGACAAAAATTAATGTCCATCCTTCCACTGGCTGGGTGTCATGCCCTCGCTCTGCTTAAAGCTGCGAAGCAGGGTTCTGACGCTGCCGAATCCGGACTTCTCCGCCACCTCATTCAATCCGTCATCGGAAGAACTGAGGATCTCCTTTGCCCGCTGAATCCTCTGTTGGGAAATGTAGGTGGGCAGCTTTTGTCCCTTGACGCTTCGGAATGTCTTCGACATCTGCACGGAGGATATCTGAAAATGCTCTGCGATCGATGTCACATTCAGATTGCAGTCCGCAATATTCTGCTGTATGTACAGCACGATCCGGTTACATAATTCCTCTTCCTCCCGGCTGCCCTCCGCCAGTTCCTTCTGCAGATTCTCGCATACCCGGTGCAGCTTTGCGATGAGTTCCTGTTTTCCATGGCATTCCTGTCCATGGAAAAACGAATACTCCTGAAAATCTTCCGTTCCCTCCATGGCTTTCAGCATAGAACACTGCAGGTCATATTCCAGGTAACGGATGGCTTCCGTGCGGTTGCTGATATTTTTATGCTCATTCTGCTGGTACAGATCGCTTATGATCTCCTCCGCCCGCGCAACATTCTGCTGGCGAATCTGCCAGATCAGTTCTCGCTCCGTCTCCAGCGGATAATAATATCCATACTGCGGTTCGACTTTCACATCTTCGTAGAATACCGTATCATCCAGTTCGTAGATCCTCTTCGTCTCCATGGTGTAGATCGCCTGCTGGTAAGCATCCGAGATTCCTTCCCGTCCTCTGCAGATTTCACCTGCCGCTACCGTATAGCGGATATCCATATGCTCATCCATGAACTCCTGCAGCTGGGTCACTGTCTCTAAGGTAATGTCCCGATTCCGTCTGGCATCCTTTTCCGGGAAATTCACGATAATAACCAGCACATCGCTGACGATCATGGGATATACGATGCAGCCGCTGTTCTGAAACAGCTCGTAGCTCACGTTTTCCACGATAAACTGCACGAATTCCAGGTCTTTCTGCTTTTTATGCACCTGGTCCCATTCCTCTCTGCCGTCCCGCTCGATCTCTTCCATATAGAAGAGCAGCGTGGTGAACTGTTCGCCGCACCAACGGATGCCGCACATTTCTTCCACATAATCCGCATTTTCCGGCAGATTTCCCCTAAGCAGCTTCTCCAGGTATTCCTTTTGGAAAATCAGATTCTGACGCTGCAGTCTGCTGCCTGTCTCCTTCAGGTTCTGCTGCATTTTGTGAAAATAGCCGTCGATCAACTGAAATTCATTGTCTGCCCCGTTTTGCGAAGACTTAATATCCAACCGGTCTAACAGCTTCGCCACCTGGCTGTAATTTCTGCGCAGGAAATAGAGCATCAGCAGGATACCGATTGCCGTGAAGCTGACCAGGATGAGGATTACTCTGCCCTGATAACCTCTTAATTCGTTAAAATAATCCTTTTGGCGGCAAATCAGTATCTTGTAATTGTTACCGCCTTCGTAATAGCGCAGCTGTGCGGTCTGATGCTCCTCCGTCAGTCGGATGCTTCCGGCTTCTTCCGTCATCGCTGCCCGCAGCTGTTCTCTGTCTTCGGCACTCAACACCTCTGCATTCTGGTCAGTGCAAAAAACATCTCCTTCCAGCGCCAGGCACACGCTCTCATCCTGGGAAGGGAACAGGATCCGCTGCAGCTGCGACAGTTCATATACGAAGAAAATGTTGATCTGCGTGCGGTTCCATTTATTGTCCTGTATCGTTCCTGCGAAAAAGACATACTGCCCATTGCCGTACTGCATGGTAATGCCGTCATAGTCTCCCGCTAACAGCCGCTCCCAGTCTTCCCGGGAGATTCCGCCGTACTGACTCTGATAGGCTCTCCAGTAATTCTCCGCCGTATTCGCGGAATCGCTTGCCACGATGTAATCGTCATTAGCAAAATAGAGTAAGATCGCCGCATAATTACCGTTGATCTTCTGATATTCTTTCAACAGTTCACACAATGTGTAACGGGAATATTTGATGGCACTGGTCGTGCTTCCCTGCTCGCCGTGATATGAATTTTTCCCCAGGAGAATCGTATCATCCTGTGCCAGCACCGAATAGGACAAATCCCGCATGGTCTCCTCCATGTCCGTCAGGTTGGTCCGGATCTGTTCCACAATCTTGTCATTCTCCGTTTCCTGATTCTGCACCAGAATCCGCTTTCCCTGCCAGTAGGTGATGCTGTTGCACAATAAAAATACCAGCATAACCACCATATATGATACCATCCATTTCCAGAATACACTGTTTTTACCCATCGTCTGCCCCCTCGTATTAAAATATCTCAGTGTTTCATTATACGGGCAACGCTGGTCAGAAGTAAAGTGACAGTTTCCTTCCTGGAAGCGACAAAAGATTCCAAAAAACAAGACACCGGACAAATCCAGTGCCTTTTGATTTAAAATCTGCATTAGAAATAAAAGTTAATTTCTGTTTTTCCTTTTTTCTTTTGCCGTGATTTAGAACTTTTTATTTTTTTCCAAAGCTTCTGTTCTTCCTTTTTTAATTCGGAAACAGACATCTTTTTATATTTCTTCGGGATTATCAATACATCATTTTCATACGCAGTCATCCTCTGTTACCTCCTTAAAATAAATGGAAAATTTCTTCTGCATTTCCTTCAGCGCCTCTATCTGTGCTGTGTCTTCATTATATCCATTTTTCAAATAGTCTTCAACTGTCAGTTTATAATAATTTACATTTATTCTTTCCTCTGCAGAATACATATATACTCTTCCATCATGGCATATAACAATGCCTATTTCATAATTATGATCATAATTAGAATTAATATCATCTATACTTGGTGGAAAACTATCCGGATGTGTATGAATTGTAAGAAGATTTTCAGATTTTTTTATCATCTTTTTAATTGTTGTAGTATATAAGATTTTTTTCTTATATTTTGAATCTGTTATTTTACATACTATTTTCCCATTTATTAAATCAATCCAGTACATGTCTTCATACTCTGTTCCTGATCTGTGTAATAGCATTTTCTTAGCAATTTTATATAACAATTTATTCAATTTTTTATCGTTTGATATGTAGTCAAACTTTTTTCTATATCTATTACTGCTAATATAATTATAATCTATAATTGTATTTTTGTTTCTTCCCTTTCTCTGTTGTTCTAATTCGCGCACTAGGCTCCCCCGTCTCTGTATAATATGAATCAATAACACTTTTTCTTGGAAAATCGGCTGAGAATTTGCCTTAAAATTCAAGACTATTTAATCTAGATACTTAGAAAGCTGTTACCAACTTTGAGTATAGTTATAACATATCCGTACCCTTTAGGCAAGAGAATCACTGAGGAAAAATTAATCCGCTGCGGGCGTGAGAAATTCCTGGAAAAGGGTTACGCGGAGGCGAATGAGCGGCAGATCATGGAATATATCTGTGCGCACAGGCAGGAATACGAGCTTTTGCTGGAGAAATGCTCCGGCAGCAAATACGAAGCCTTCCGGGACGAGGTCTTCTCCAACATGCAGACCGTCTTTCAGGACTATTATGATATGGATTATCGATTATTCCTGACGAAAGCCATCGGCATCCACGCCGATGTGGGAACACAGATTTTAATTGGACTCTATCCGCCGAAATTCCCGCCAGAAAGCAATGGTCTCCTGCAGATCCGCTTCGTCTTCAAACAATTCCAGCTGTTTCGCCACTTCGATTGCAAAATCCACATAGCCGTTTGCTCTCGAAGTAGTGATCCGGTCGGAAGTCACCACATCTTTTTCACCGGAGAGCGTCGATTCGATCCCCTCTAACAGTCCTGCATGCTCTACAACATCCACGCCAGCGCAGATGGCGGCGATCCGTCCGCCCAGGTCATGCACGCTTTTCAGGTACTTCCATACCTCCGGAGTATCTATCTTCTCAATATCACCTCCCGGAATAACCAGCAGTTCCACATCCTTCGGATCCGCAGAATCCAGCCGATCCTCCGGCACTATCCGGTATCCTTCCGTGGTCGTAATCTCTTTCCCGTCCAGAGATACAAACTGCATTTCTTTTCCCGTTACTTTCAGAAAATAATTCAGTATCACAATTTCGTAAACACAACTGGTATCATACAACAATACTACTGTTTTCATCCGCTCTCTCCTTTTTCTCCCTTATAAGTTAATTTTCACGTAAATCAAAAATGTTTTTGCCTGGTTTTTCACGTAAATCAAAAATGTTGGCATATTTTTATAAAAATATCCCGATTTTCATGTCTTTTAATGTATGAAAATCGGGATACCCTAAGTTCCTCAGAATACTACTTTATAACGAAATATCGATTACCGGAGCAGGTGCGACCTGAGCACCGATTCCAGCGGCATCGGCAGAAAAAGATGTCCCGGAGGATCCGGCAGATAAGCTCATGCCGCCTCCGGTGGGAATGACCACGTTGTCTTTCATTTTCTCCAGGTGGTCGAAAACTGCTTTCAGGTACTCCGCATCGGCCTTGACGATGTCTTTCATCTCTTTGTTGCGGTGTTTGATCTTCATCATCTTGAGGTCCGCGGGATCCATCTCCCTGTTCACCGAGACCACGGTATCCGCTTCCACGTCTAGTCCCATCTCTTCCATCAGGTCACGCAGGCTGTCAGACATTTCCTGCATCATCTCAGAAGTAAAGTCGCTCATTTCCGACATAAAATCTCCTGCCTGCGCATAGAATTCATCCATGCCGAGATCAATATAATCGGATATATCATAGCTATCCGCCGCATACTCATACGCAGAGAGATCCCCGGACACTTCATCCGCGGAACCTTCCGCAGACATTTCTTCCTCATTCTGCGCGTTTTCCGCCTCTGCGTCCTGCACATCCTTCGTCTCTTCTTCGCTGATCCGGTCTCCCTGGCAGATTCCGCCGGCTGCCTTCGCCAGTTCCTCTTCTTCCAGATGCTTTGCCTTTTTCTTCGCCACACGCTCCATGGCTTTTGCATGATCGATTGCTGCCTGGATCTCGTCGTCATCGTAATTACCGCTCTGCTTCTGCCGTTTCAGGCGCAGGACTTCTCTCCGCGCCTGTCCGGCTGCCTGCTTTGCCGCCTGGGACGTCTTGCTCCGCAGTATCTTGGACGAGATATTTTTGAACTGGTACTTCAATTTCTTCAGCGCCAGCGTCGTGTTCTTCGTCTGCTGCCTCTGATTGCGCAGCGATTCACTGTAACTCAGGGAACTTGTAACGATGGAATCCTGGCTCCAGCTGTTCGCCGCCTGCATCTGGCCGTTCCGGTCATCTCTCGCCAACATCCGCCGGATATCGGTAACAGAACTTTTATTTTTTGCTCCGAAGATACTCTTCTGATTGTTCTGCGTCTTTCTTCCTCCGGAAAATGCCTGCGGCAAACCGGTATTGCCGCTCCCGTAAACACCTCCGGATTTCCCCATAGAAATCATGCAACCTCACCTTACCCTCTGAAGTCAAAATTCTGGCCGACCTGCCGTTCGCCTGCGGTCTGCACACTGTCACTCCGTGTGTTGAAATTGTAGGTTTCTATCTTAGACAACAGTTCTTCTATGGAACCGGCGCTGATCGTTACCGTATCCTCTGTGCCGGTTTCCTCCTTGCTGTCTGATACCTTATCCGACTTCTTGTCTTTTAGCCGTTCTTCCTTTTCTTTCTTAGCTGCCTTCTTCTCCGCAGCCTTTTTCTCTGTTTTCTTCTGCTCAGCCTTTTTCTCGATCCGGGCCTTCTGCTCGGCGCTGGATTTCTTCAATACAGCGAAAAATGACAGTGTTCCTCCATCATTTACCTGCATTCCAAAGCCCTTGACATTCGCACCGGAACTCTGCAGGCTGGTCTTTAACTGCTGTATCTGTGCAGCGGCACCGCTCAGGATTCCCTCATACTGTTTGCGGAATTTCTCATCCGTCGCCATCTGTTCGATCTTGTCTTCATCAATGAGGACGACCGTCTTATATCCATTGGCATATTTTGCAGCATTGGCTTTTGCATTCTCCTTCTGATCTCTGCTGACCAGAATAAAATCATAATTTCCGTACTTCTTCTTCAGCTGCTCATAATATTTCGCAGCCTTCTCCGACAACTCCGGCTGACCGATGGTCCTGCCGTAATTCCCAGTCGTTCCCTTCGTCTGTTTCGCTTCAGAAGTGCCGACCGTGCCTGCAGCACTCGTCGTATCCTTCGTTGTCTTGTTTTTCGTATTCTTGCTGTAATTACTCTGCGCAGCATATGCACCGATGCTGCTTACCCCTATCTCTGTCATACTTATCTCCTCCTTGAAAATAGATGCCAAATCCGTTTGTTTTCACAGTTTCTTACTATGTATATCGTCTTCTTTTCTGAATACATTGATAGTAATAATGCCAAAAGACCACATTTCCGATCCTTGTCGCCGATCAGAAATGCGGTCTTTCTATTATATTTTTTCTTACTGATTCAAATTGTTGATCGTATGAGATAACTGTCCGAGAATCTTCTTGATCGCTTCACTGGAGGCTGCCATATCTCTCGCCAGCTTCTGGACCTCCGTTGCTACCACAGCAAAGCCCTTTCCCTGATCTCCTGCCCTGGCTGCTTCAATGGATGCATTCAGTGCCAGAATCTGCTGTCTCTTGCTATAACCGTCGATTTCCTTCGTTCTGTCTTCCGCTTCTGCGATCTGCTGTGCAGCATCTGCAATACCGCCTTTTAATTCTCCTACCAGATTTGTATTTCTACGATGAGCATAGCTTGATCTCACAAACATGTTGATCACATCTCCCAGCAGATTTGCAGATGCATCTATTTGCTCCTTAGTCTTCACATTTACCTTTTTCAGGGCCTTAATATATTTATCCTCGTCAATACCCAACTCTCTCGCTGTCTGACGGAACTTCTCCTCATCCGGATTCTCCGGCAGCACCTGTCCTCCGATAATACTGCCCAGCACGGTTCCATCCTCCAGTGTGATCGGAATACCGAAATCCACAAGTCCCGCATGGCAGGGATACACACCATGGCCTTCTCTGTCACACTGCTCGCAGCGCTTTTTCCCCTCTGCGCTTCCTCTCGTCAGATCAATACAGAACTCCGTAAAATTATAACAGTCACTGATGTATTTTCCGTCTGCACCCACAGCCACGGTTGCCAGTCCCGTGCTGTTTGCCCAGTTCTTCATGATCTGCTCGAATTTGTTCATGTCACAAAAATCCTGAATCTTCATATAACTTCCTACTTTCCCGGTTATCTTAACCGCCGAACGCATCAAAGCCGGTAATTTTTGATCCCGGCATCATCTTACATTTACATAAAAATTATACCACAAATTGCAATTTTTTTCGCCCTTTTTACCATTTTTTCCGATATTTTAACAACATTTTCTATCTATGCTTCCTTCCTGTTTCCTTCCCTCCAAACGCTCTAAAATAGATGCAATGCAATGCCATCTATAGTATAATTATCTGGGTGCAGATATGAGTGCTGATCGTGGAAAAAGGAGGTGCCGTTAATTGAAGAAAACGAAGATATTCTTCCGCTGATCCTTCCGATGAAGCAGAAAAATACGTTGTCCTGATCGGTGAAGATTCTGAAATCATAGAAAAGCTTTCTGACATTGATCTGCTTGTCATAGATGCGGAATATTTTTCCCAAAATGACATTGCCCGTTTAAGAGAAAATGGTATCCGCGAAATCTACTCCTATATCAATATTGGATCGATCGAGAGCTTCCGGTCCTATGATACAGACTTTGAGAAATATACTCTGGGTGCCTATGAGAATTGGCCGGAGGAAAAATGGATCGATGTCTCAGCTCCGGAATGGCAGGCATGTACAGCTTCCAGAGTAGACGCCCTGGTACAGAAGGGTGTGGACGGCTTTTTTGTCGATAACACGGATGTATACTATAACTATCCGCAGGAATCCATCTATGACGGAATCCTTACGATTCTGGACTATATGGACCATACAGGCAGAAAGATCATGATCAACGGTGGGGACTGTTTTGTAAAAAAATATCTTACAACAGAAAAAAACGTTCTCATCGATGGGGTAAACCAGGAGAACGTTTTTACTGCGTATGATTTTTCAAAGGATGTCTATACTAAAAATGATCAAAGCACGCGTGAATACTATACTGAGTATCTAGATCTGGCTATGTCACACGGCTGTACCGCTTACACCCTGGAATACGCAACGGTTCCCTCCATCCGCAGACAGGCAGCCGCCTACGCCGGGAAGCATGGGTACATCTGCTATGTTTCTGATAATATCGGGTTATGTCTGGGAAGATAACATATTCCTCTCAAGCGCCATCACAGAAATGTTGTCGCACAGGTATCCAGATGCTTATTTTTCACACTATCATTATCACTTAGACACTCATCACAATAATAATAGATATTGTATCCCCCCTTCCCTCGTGTGTCCTCTGTCACCGAGAAATATCCGGCCTGCATTTTGGCTGTCGATCCGTTCAGAAAATGAATTTCACGCTGCTTCAGCGAATCCGGTCTATCCGAAGACATGCTATATATCGCCGGGTTATACTTTTCTGTTGATTTTTTCATGACTTTTCTCTCCATTACATTACAATACATCCCGCAGGCATCGGGCCTGCGTATAAGAAAGACCCGCATGGTCTTCCCAAGCAGGTCTTTCTTCCGGTCATATATTCAGTTTTATCAGTGCTTTATTATTCGCAAAGCTTGGAAAATGCATCCGCTACGAACTGAACCTTAGGTCCGATGATTACCTGAACGGAGGTCTTACCGGGTTTCATGACACCGGCTACGCCTGCAGATTTGATCACCTTATCATCCACTGCGGTAATGTCTTTTACTTCCAGTCTCAGTCTTGTGATGCAGTTGTCAATGCTTGCAATGTTGTCCTTGCCGCCGCAGCCTTCCAGAATGGTTGCTGCGATTGCTGCGAAATCATCATTTGCCAGCTCGATCTTCTTCTCTGCTTCTACATCATCATCTTCTCTACCGGGGGTCTTCAAATCCCATTTCTTGATAGCGAAGAGGAATACGAAGTAGAATACAACAAATGCTGCGATACCCAGAGGGATGATCAGCCAGATTCTGGCTGCTGCAGGCAGGGAGGATGAGAAAAACAGATCCATCGCACCTGCGGAGAAGCTGAAGCCTGCACGGAAGCCAAGAGCAACAGTGATCATGGTGAAGATGCCGTACAGTGCTGCATAGATCACATACAGTCCGGGAGCTAAGAACATGAATGCAAACTCAAAGGGCTCGGTAACGCCGCAGATGAAGGAACAGATTGCTGCGGAAGCTACCAGACCGATCGCTGCCTTTTTCTTGGCGGGCTTTGCACATTTTACCATTGCCAGAGCTGCACCGGGGATACCGAACATCATACAGGGGAAGAAGCCAGACATATACATTCCAAGGCTCCAGGATACATCAGCGCTTGTCTCACCTGCCCAGAAGTGCTTCAGATCTCCAAGTCCGATGGTATCGAACCAGAATACGTTGTTCAGTGCGTGATGTAATCCGGTAGGGATCAGCAGACGGTTCAGGAAAGCATAAATGCCGGCACCGACTACATCCAGACCTACAATGGCTTCACCGAGAGCTACCAGACCGCCGAACAGTAAAGGCCATACGAACAGCAGTACAACAGATGCCAGAATAGATACCACACCTGCTACGATAGCTACACAGCGCTTACCACTGAAGAAGGATAGCCAGTCGGGAAGCTTGGTATCCTTGAACTTGTTGTAGCACATGGAACCGATAATACCGGCAATAATACCGATAAAGGGATTCGCAATCTTATCGAATGCCAGTGTCTTGGTAGCATCCTCAGCGATGGAGGGCATAATGGTCGTAACAAATCCGGTAGACAAAAGTGTTGTGAGCATCAGCCAGGAAGCCAGAGCTGCGATGGCTCCGGTACCGTCATTTTTCTCTGACATACCGACACCTACACCGATTGCAAACAGGATCGCCATGTTGTCGATCAAAGCACCACCTGCTTTTACGAGGAACAGACCGATCAGATTTGCCACGCCCGAGATCTCACCACCCTGCATTGTTGCCGGGCACAACCTGTAACCAATACCCATGAGGATACCGCAGATCGGCAGAACCGCTACGGGAAGCATTAACGCTTTACCCAGTTTTTGAAGAAACTTCATACATTTCTCCTCCTTTACATTATACTCAACCGGAACAGTTCCGGTCAGTTTCGTTAGTTGATACGGACGTACCGCTCTTAAGAGATCTGGAGCACGTCCTCGCCGGGAGATACCTCTCCCTCTTTCAGAATACTGATCTTGTTATATTCATCGGTATTGCAGACCAGGACCGGAGTGATGATATGCAGTCCGGCTTCCTGAATCTTCTCCAGATCCGCATCCAGCAGAAGATCGCCCTTTTTGACATGGTCTCCGGCAGCAACATGTGCTGTGAAGGGGGCTCCCTTAAGTGTCACGGTGTCCAGTCCGATGTGGATCAGAAGCTCCGCTCCCTGATCTGTTGTCATGGTGATCGCATGAAGCGTATCAAATACCACGGTCACCTCTCCGTCTGCGGGAGCATATATTTTCCCCTCAGAGGGGATCACTGCAAATCCGTCTCCCAATATCTTCTCGGAAAATGTAGGATCCGGCACCTCCGTAAGAGCAACTGCCTTCCCCTTACAGGGAGATCCGATACAATTCCCTTTTCGTTTACCTTTCAAAAAATCTAACATGTGAACTCCTTTCCGTCGATATATACCGCTGCAATGTTCAGTTCCTGATCCAGGAGTACGAAATCTGCCCTCTTACCAACGGATATACTGCCCACTTCATTGAAAATGCCGATCTCCTTCGCCGGATTCTCCGTGGCACACATCACTGCCGTCTCTAACGGCAGACCGACCGTTTTTACTACAAACCGCATACAATCCATCAGATTCGTCGCCGATCCGGCGATCGTGCCGTCATGCAGGGTAGCCAGATTGCCTCTGACGGTAACCGGCTGTCCTCCAAGAGTATATTCACCATCCTCCAGGCCTGTTGCACGCATACTGTCACTGATCAGGATCATGCGGTCAGCACCAAACATCGCAAATGTTGCACGGATCACTGACGGATGAATGTGTACACCATCACAGATCAGCTCCGGATGACATTTCTCTGAATCTCTCACTGCTCCGATCACGCCGGGCTCCCTGTGGTTCAGCGGCGGCATTGCATTATACAAATGTGTCGCATGAGATGCTCCACGTTCAATGGCTTCCCTTGCTGTATCATAACCGGAAGCTGTATGCGCCAGTGAAATGACCACTTCTCCTTTGGCTCTGTCGATAAATTCCATTGCTCCCGGCTCTTCCGGTGCGATATCTACCAGCTTGATCAGCCCGTTCGCCGCTTTCTGCAGCTGACTGAAATATTCATAATCGCAGTGCATGATATTTTCTGCAGCCTGAGCACCCTTTTTCGCCGGACTGATAAAAGGTCCTTCCATATTGATGCCCACCAGGTGGGATCCACCGGAATACTCATAGCTGCCGGCATTTTTCATGACCTCCAGCAGTTCATCCTTAGGGATCGTCATGGTAGCCGGGCAGACACTTGTCACACCGACAGATGCTTCATATGATGTGATGACATCCAGTGCTTCCTTCGTACCGTCACACATATCTGCGCCCTTACAACCATGGAAATGAATATCCACCAGTCCCGGTATCAGATACATGCCTTTGGCATCCACAACAGCTTCCTCACCTGCCGGATCCCCGGTGTAGCTTACGAACCTGCCGTTCTCCACGGCTGCATCCCCTCTGACAAACCGATGCTCTTCTGTATATATATTTGCATTTCTGATTCTCATGACCTATCAGCTTCCCCCTTCTTATTCAGAAAGCTTACTGAGCGCTGCTTCGTCTGCCACCAGTGTCACATCATTATGAAGCTGTAATACCGATGCCGGCACCTGCGGTGTGATGGGTCCGAAGAAAGCTTTCTGTACGATCTCCGCCTTGTCTTCGCCGCTGGCTACGATCAATATTTTCTTCGCCTGCATAATGGTCTTGATCCCCATGGTGTATGCCTGCTTCGGAACATCCTCCGCCGATGCGAAGAATCTCTTGTTGGCTTCGATCGTAGACTCTGTCAGGTTCACGCAATGTACCTGCTTGTCAAAACTCTCTCCCGGTTCGTTGAAGCCGATGTGCCCGTTATGTCCAATTCCCAAAAGCTGCAGGTCCACGCCGCCCAGTGACTGGATCAGTTCCGTATATCTACGGCATTCTTTCTCCGAATCCGGTTCCATTCCGTTTGGCAGATGTGTATTTTCCACCGGGATATTCACATGGTCAAACAGATTCTGGTGCATAAAATAGTAATAACTCTGATCGTTTTCCCGGCTCAGGCCTTTATATTCATCCAGGTTCACCGTCATAACCTCAGAAAAGTCCAGATCTCCCTTGCGGAACCATTCCACCAGCTGTTTATACAGGCCGATGGGAGTAGATCCCGTAGCCAGTCCGAGAACACAATTCGGTTTCATAATAACCTGTGCCGATACGATATTTGCAGCCTTTCTGCTCATATCTGCATAATCTTTTGCTTTGTATATTCTCATGAATCTCTCACTCCATTTCGCATATTTTACTACGGACATTCAGCACCATGGACGGTGCCACACTGAGTTCATCAATTCCCATCTGCACAAATCGTGTGGTCAGTGTCGTATCCGCTCCCAACTCTCCGCAGATGCCGACCCATTTCCCATGCTTATGTGCTCCGTCAACAGTCATCTGTATCATACGCAGGACTGCCTCATGATGTGGATTATAGAATCTGTCCAGTCTGTTGTTCTGCCTGTCGATAGCCAGAGTATACTGTGTCAGATCATTCGTGCCGATACTGAAGAAATCAACATGCTCCGCCAGCTCCTCACTCATCATGACAGCTGCAGGAGTCTCGATCATAATTCCCTGTTCCGGAATTGCGTAAGGAAGCTTTTCTTCCTCCAGCTCCTTAGCCACCTCAGCCACGATTTTCTGAATATCCAGCACTTCCTCCACGGAAATGATCATCGGATACATAATAGCCAATGTTCCGTATTTTGCCGCCCTGAGAAGTGCTCTCAGCTGTGTCTTGAAGATCTCCGGCTGCTCCAGACAGATCCGGATCGCACGGTATCCCATGGCAGGATTATCTTCCTTGCCCAGTCCGAGGTAATCTACATTTTTGTCCGCACCGATATCAAGGGTACGGATGATGACCTTTTTCCCTGCCATCATCTGCAGCACCTGACGGTAAGCATTGAACTGTTCTGTCTCATCCGGAAGAGAGTCCCTTCCGAGATATAAGAATTCACTGCGGAACAGGCCGATACCCTCCGCATCATTCTCCAGTACATATGCCACATCCGATACGCTGCCGATATTTGCATATACATTGACCTTGCGTCCGCTCTTTGTCACGGATTCACGTCCCTTGTATTCTGCCAGCAGGCTTCTTAGTCTCTGTTCCGTCTGCTGTGCCGCTTCTGCCTGCCGGATCTGCTCTTCCTCAGGATCCAGGTAAAATACCGCTTCCCTGCCGTCCACAATAGCCCGGGTCCCGTTATGAATTTTATCCAGTTCCAATGGTACCCCTATCAGTGCCGGAATATTCATCATACGTGCAAGGATCGCAGTATGGGAATTCGTTGAGCCATGTACTGTGACAAAGGCCAGGATCTTACTCTTATCCATCTGTACCGTCTCACTGGGAGTCAGATCATCTGCCACAATGATCGACGGCTCCATGGTACTCCAGTCAATCTGCTCCTCCCCGGACAGATTGCGGACGAGCCGGTTGGAGATATCCCTGACATCCGCAGAGCGGGCCTGCATATATTCATCATCCATGTTGGCGAACATCTCTGCAAAATTATCACCGGTCACTGCCACCGCATACTCTGCATTCACTTCTTCGTTCTGAATCATGCTGTGAATGGCATCCTGATAATCATCATCCTCGAGCATCATCTGATGCACCTCGAAAATGGCTGCATTGACTTCTCCGACCTCCTGCAGAGCCTTCTCGTATAACTGCCCCAGCTGCGTCATCGTACGTTCCTTAGCCGCATCCAGCCGTTTCAGTTCTTCCGCTGTATTGTCGATATGGATCCTCTTAACGAGACTGTCCTTTTTCTTCAAAACACTGACAGGTCCGATCGCTGTTCCCTTATATACGGATTTTCCAATATATTTTTCCATTTTCTACCTTCCAAACTCTGTCGTGCAGGTCTTCTCCTAGAGGTTCTCACGGAAAAACTTCTGAAGCTCTGCTGCGGCGGTATCTTCATCCGCTCCTTCTATCGTGACTTCCACATTGTCTCCGTGCTTCACGCCCATTCCCATGATCGCCATCAGCTTGCTTGCTGCAGCTGATTTCCCCTTACAGGAAAGTGTCACTGTACTCTGATACTTTTTCGCTTCCTTGGCGAGCAGTCCCGCAGGACGTGCATGCAGACCGATCTCATCCTTAATGATATAGCTGAACTGTTTCATCGGCAACATTCCTCCTTATTTTATATTTCTTGCTTTAAATATGTAGCATATTGTACATACTTATCGTTCATCTGGCTGATTACATATACATATTACCCATCTTTTTATTGTTTGTCTACATCACTTTTGATAAATTGTATATTTTTGAACATTATCGTAAAATTTTGTAAACTTTTTATAAAAAACTTTATATAAAAAGGATGCCTGATTATCTGGCACCCTTTCTTGGATCATTCTTTTGGTTTTGTTATTTGCTGTAGTCAGCTCCATTTCCTATTCGACCGCTATCTCCACGTTTTTTCCACTGAAGGCCACTCCATACTTATAGATTGTCTGAATCCCGGCATTCTTCATCTCTGTATCATATTTTTTATCCGTAATCTGCTTCAATGCGGCTTCAGACATATTTTTCAATTCTTCATCACTGCAGTTTTTCCCGGCTTTCAGTTCAATCAATATACCCGGCATCCCCTTGCGGATAGGTTTTAACTGAATATCATACCGGCCGTCACCGGACTCCCTGTTAGAAGTCGCAAAAGTTCCACTCATCAATGCACACAGTCCCAGCATAAACCCATGATAAAAATTCTCTCCGGCAGTATCGAAAAAACTCACTGACTGCGTCAGTAACATTTGGAGCTGCGATTTCAGCCGTTTATGATCACCTGAAAAAGTGGCCTCCTGAATCGAAATGGCTGTGGCCTGTGGAATTATATTTTCCATACGTTGTAGAATCTCTTTGTTATATACCAGAGAAATCTCACGGTTTGGCAATGCAACCTCACATAGGAAATCCCCATTGAAAGAAAGAGATGTATTCAACACTTTTAAATATCCAGTCATAAGCAGAAAGCTATAAATAGTCGATGGATTGCTTTTGATCTGTGGATAGATCACATCCGTATCAATAAATGTGGTAAAAGTTTCACCATTGACCAGAGAAGTAAGGCGGTCATATATCTCATTGTCTGCCACCGCAAGTACTTCACCAATGACATCATTACTTCCCGTAGATACCCAGAAGGGTCTCGGTTCACATTTGTTGCTGAAATAACTGACCACCGACCAGGGATTGAAAATTTCTGTCTTTCCAAAGAGATAGCCATCATACCACTGACATATTTCGTCGTATTTATCAGCCGCGTCATAATATGCTGCCATCTCCCGGACCTCGTCTGCCGTAAATCCGAAGTAAGCGCTGTATTTGTTGTCCAGCACAGAATTAATAGACAGGTTGTTCATTCCACTAAAAATACTTTCTTTGGCTACCCGCAAAATGCCGGTGAGGAACCCAAATGACAGATGACTGTTGTCCTTAAAACCTCCTGAAAAAAGATTCCGCATAAACCGGATAATCTTGTCGTAATAGTCCTCACTGTGCCCTTGTTGAATGGGAGTATCATACTCATCAATGATGATAACCGGCGCAACATCATAATGGCTGTGAAGCATTGCGGACAGATCAAGGAGTGCCGAAGATAATTCCACCTCTGTTGCACTGCCATTGACCAGCCTTTCATAGACTTTTCTGCTGTATCCGTCACATTTTTCACTGCTCTGTAACTCTTTGTGCCGCTGTGCCTCTTTTGCAAAAATGTCACGAAGTGCCGCAAAGGTCTCTTCCCATGTGTCAAACTTCACGTCCTTGAAAGTCAGAAAGATCACCGGATATCTGCCTTGGTAATCTCTATACTTTTGTCCGCAGGACCATATTTTTTTATCCCGGAAATACACAGAAGTATCTTTATCACTTCTTTCAAAATAAGTGCGCAGCATATCCATATTGAGTGTCTTGCCAAAACGCCGGGGGCGGGTGAAAAGTGTTACCATGGGGCGTTCATCAATAAAGTCTTTTATCATCATCGTCTTGTCGATGTAATAGTACTCCGAAGCCGCAAGGCAATAGTTAGACACACCAATAGGCAGCGGGAGCTTCTGTTCACACTCCCATGTTTGTCCAGGATTCATTTCAGCCATAATGCGATACCTCCACGTATCATTTTACAAATATAGCTTACCTATTTTACAGGACTTTGTCAATTAAGGAAGAAGCAGCCCGGATCTCTTCCGGCTCCGGCATAGAACATAACGCACCTTTTCTGGTAACAACGATGGATGCGGCAGCATTTGCAAATAAAAGCATCTCACGTATATCCTTCTCTGTCAGGGCATCTGTCCCTAATTCCAGAATTCGGCTTAAGACTGCCCCGCAGAAGGTATCTCCGGCTCCGGTCGTATCAACGACATGCTCCTGATGGATCCCCCCGCAATATATTTTCTCATCCTTATAATATGCTATACTGCCTTTATTCCCCAATGTAACAAACAATATTTTTATGTCAGAGTTGTCCCGGATAAAGGAAACACCTTTCTCCAGACTTTCCTGTTCCGATACAAAGGCAACTTCCTCTTCCGATATCTTCATGATATCACATTGCTTCATCCCATACAGGATCCTCCTTCTGGCTTCTTCCGGTGTCTTCCACAGGGAAAGCCGCAGATTGGGATCAAAGGAGATCAGGCATCCATTGTCTTTTGCCACCTGAATGGCATACTGTGTTGCTTCATAATTTTTATCATGCGTCATGGACAAGGAACCATAATGGAAAATTTTGGATCTTTTTATCAGTTCTCCGTCCACTTCTTCTTTCCCAAGCATCATGTCAGCACCGGGATTGCGATAAAAGGAGAATTCTCTCTCTCCATCTGCTGCTGTATGTACAAAGGCAAGCGTTGTAGGAATACAGGTATCCTTAACCAGTCCGTCGGTCAATATTCCTTTACTCCGGATCGTATTTTCCAGGAAATCCCCAAACATATCTTTCCCGACTTTGCCGATAAATGCAACGTGTTTATCCAGTTTTCTTAACATAGCCAGCACATTGCAGGGTGCCCCTCCCGGATTGGCTTCGAACAGCATATGATTCTGTCCGGAAGTCCCCGCCGTAGTAAAATCAATTAACACTTCTCCAAGTGCTGCTACATCCAGATCTTTCTTCATAACTATGGTCTCCTCTTAATTAAGCATCAAGAAGTGTCTGAAATTTAAGCTTAAATTTCAGACACTTCATATTGTCAGGCTTCTGTTTCAGGGAACAAATCCGGTCTTAAATGTGTCATATCGGTAGGATTCTTCTCTATGCGTTCAATAGGATTCGGGCAATAAACATTATATGTTTCCCTTGAGTTCATTTTAATAAACGTTCCGGGATCATTCAATGCTTCTTCCTCTTCCTTTGTAGGTCTGTGCGGTCTCGTATATACATACGCAATGTGGGGATACAGACTGTCTCCCGGGGTCTTTCCGAAGACACTCTGTTTTGCATGGAAATACAAAGCCGAATAACCACCTGCATCAACATGTGCAAGTCCTCTCGGCAGAATAACCAGATCCCCTGCCTTAAATTCATAGTATTCTTCCTCACAGGTTTCATCACCTACACCAATAGTAACACTGCCCGACCCGGATAAGATGAATTTATACTCTTCTATATCCGGATGTGAATGAGAATCGAACGGTCTCTCTTCATCTGAGGATGCTAATTTTTCTGCCAGATTACAGATAGCAATATCGTCTGTCCATGTCAATGGATAACTGGATTGCCTAAGTCCTGCATTTGCATTATAAACAGGTGGTGCATCTTTACGTTTCAGCACTCTTGCTCCCAATACTGTGGCATTCTTTTTTGCCTCTTTTATATTGCTGATGATATGTGTCTGCTCATCTATAGGTGTTACTTCAGCATACAGATCATTAATATCATAAGTTCCGCTTTTCTCTGTATAATCGCTCCTGACATTCTCAAGGTTAATGTATTCTGACCTTTTGCCCGACACATTTCCAAAATCCAGTTGCCGCGTCATTGTCTGATCATAACAGGTATAATTTCCCGGTTCTTTCTGATTATTACTTTCAGCTTCCGTTGGTCTGGAAGGTTTATTTACAGTAACCACCGGATGAGGGTAACGATTCGTTCCGGCTACCGTTCCAAACACTCCCGTCCTGGCATGGAAACAGATTGCTTTCCATTCTCCCTCCATATAGTAAGGCACTTCTCTGGGAATGATTACCACTTCCTGCTCGGTGAAATCATATACTTCAGTTTCAAAGCTTTTATTATCATCTCCAAAGATTACTTTTCCACTTCCCTCCAGAATGTAATAATATAAATTTACATCCGGATGATATTGGATTGTCCATGCTCTGTCATTATCTGTCTTTGCTTCTTTTTCAATATAAGTGAACATTCCCAGGTCATTGACCTCAGATAATGGATAAAACCACTGTCTGCATGCTGATTCATTGACATATACCGGTACCGCATCTGCACCACGAATAATTCTGGCTCCGGGAACAAGCGGATTTTTTGCTGCCTCTTTCATATCCTTAGCACATTGTAAAATATCTTTTTCTTCTCTGATTTTTTTCATATCTATTTTGTACATATCTTATTTCCTCCATGATAATAGATTTACGGCATTTCAATTTCATAATACCCATAACTTATGATTTGACTCCTCCTGCCATAATTCCATCCATGATTTTTTCTTCAAAAATCATGACAAATACTATAATAGGCAATAAAATAACACAACCCATTGCGCTTAGCAAATCCCATGGTACATCATATGCATTTGCTCTCGGCAATGTTGAAATACCCACTGTCAAAACACTGATCTTCTGCGAAAAGAAGAGCGGAATGAAAAATTCATTTAAACAATTTATAAAATTGATGATGCATATCGTAGCAATTGCCGGTTTCAACAAGGGAATAATAACATAAAATATTTTCTGTCCGAGATCTGCTCCATCTATTTCTGCTGCCTCCTCTATATCAACCGGTATTCCGCTCAAATAATTTCTCAATATGAGAATGGAAAACGGAATCAAAGCGCTGGTATATAGAATGATCAGTCCAGGATAAGTATCCACCAGCTTTAATTTCTTAAAGAAATCATATAACGGTCTCGCTGTAACTATTGCAGGGATCAATGCCGAAAATACAATCATTCCATATGCCAGAGATAGCTTTGGTGTAGAAAATCTTTCAAACGCAAATGCTGCTAATACACATATTATTGTTGATACAATCAATGTCGGTATAGTTATCAGCATTGTACAACCAATCTGTTGAATGATTCCTACCTGATCAATAAGTGTTTTATAGCTCTTCAAGGTAAAATGTTTAGGAATCCATTCAATAGGGATTGTAAATAAATCCTCATTGGGTTTAATTGAGGATATAAATATCCAATATATAGGAATAAGTATAATCAACGCCACCATAGCTGTTATCAGCCATTGAAATATCTCAAATGCAATCTTTTTTCTAGTTTTCATACTGTTCACCTACTTCAGATATTTTTTTGAAACGGCTACATTGAGACCACTCAATATTAACATGATGACAAACAATACAACCGCAATTGCCGATGCATAACCGAGATTCAAATTATTAAATGCCTCTATTAAAATCTTATATGCTAAAACTGCCGTTCCATCATGTGGACCTCCTGATGTCATTGCATATACAAGTTCAAAATTTGTCACTCTCCACATTGTGAAAAAAATTGAAATTGATAAAACCGTTTTTGCAATATTAGGCAATGTAATACTGAAAAAAGCCCGGACGGCATTAGCTCCATCAATCTTGGCCGCTTCATAGATATCCCCCGAAATGTATTGTAGTGCTGCCAGAACTAAGATTGCAAAATATGGGATATCTTTCCATAGATCAACGATGATAACAGCTATTCTGGCAGAATCCACATCTATCAGCCAGTCATAATGGAAATTTTCCACAAATCTTCCAATCAGATCATTCACAAACCCATACTGCCCATTAAATCCCCAGCGGGCAGCTCTTCCGGCAACAATCATTGGCATTGCCCATGGAATCAGCACAATTGTACGAAGAAATTTTTTACCTTTAAATTTCATATTCAGGATTAAAGCCAATACAATTCCCAAAATAATATGAAAAATCATTGATACCATTGTGAAGATTAAAGTGAAGCCTAATGAAGTGGCAATTTTTTCATCCGAGAGCATTCTCGCATAATTTTGCAAACCAATGAATTCACCTTTTCCACCTTGGATCACATTTAAATTTCTAAAACTGTTAATAAAGGTCATAAACACCGGATAAACTGTTGTTATGCCTCTTATCAGTATTACCGGTAAAATCATAATCCATGGAAGCCATCTTTTCTTACTGACTTTAGCCACTTGCATTACCTCACTTTGCTATGAATATGTGGAAGCTGTAAAATCAAAACTGCAGTCTTACAGCTTCCTTCCAGATTTTTCTACTTCACTTCATCAGGGAAATAAGTCTTCATGCATTCCTGCATCTTTGAAATATAATCATCAAAGCTGATCTCATCGCTGACATATTTTTGAAATTCCGCACCCATCTCGTTAATATACTCAGATGAATTTGCAGGTAACGGACGTACTACCAGTGTAGTATTTTCCAGATACGGCTTTAGCTCTTCAATACCGGGCACAGAGAACTCCGGATCTTCCACGACATCCGTTCTTGCCGGGATTCTGGAAAATGTTTCAGCATATACTTTCTGTCCTTCCAGACTAGCGGCCCATTTCAAGAAGATTTTTGCATTTTCCTTACGTGTTGATGCAGCATTTAAAACGTACTGCCATCCATTTGCATAAGTCTTCTCCTCTCCAAGATTTAACATTGGTGCAATATAAATATCATCTTTTCCATATCTTCCCGCCTTATCATAAGTAGGCATAAAGCTGGAATAATTCAACATGGATGCAACGCTACCATCCATAATTCTCTGGTTTAATTCCGTATACTGATCTGCAATCTGTGACTTGGCGGTCCAGCCGTTATTTACCATTTCTTTTAAAAACTTCACTGCCTCCTGAGTCTGTGGATTAGACCAGTCATATAAATCACCACCAAATAAATTAATAAATTCACCGATATCATTCCAGACATATGTCTGTTCCCATCCTCCGCCATATCCATACACATTGTCCTTGGATACTTTTTCACAAAATTCCACAAACTCGTCCTTGGTCTGAATGGAATCCATGCCTGCTTCTTTTACATATTTGCTGTTGAGCCAGAAACAAAAGATTTCCATAAACATAGGAACACCTTTTCCGTCACTCATTTCGATAAAGGATTCCGGATATGCCGCTTTAACTTCATCCGTGAGCACATCATCCAAAGGCTCCAGATATCCTGCGTTAACAACCGGAAGCAGCATTTCCTGATCAGCCGAAATTACATCGATCGTATCATCTCCCGATGATAAAATTGTCATGAATTTAGCTGTTCTATCTGCGGTATTTGTAGGCATGGCAATAACTTCAATATCAAGTCCGGTTGCTTTTTCTGCCGCATCCAGATAATCCTGGAAATTGCTTTGCGTCGCAGCATCATCTAAAAACATGGTCAACTTATTATCTCCGGTTGTCTCACTACTGTTGGTTGTCACTGATCCGACTGTTGCTGATCCAGCTGTGCTTTCAGCAGGCTCAGAAGCATTTCCGCACCCGCTCAGCACTCCAACAGTCATAGCAAGGCACATTAACATACTTACAATTTTTTTCTTCATTTTCTTATCCTCCCTAAATTAAACGTTTTGCCACTGACCTGTCTGATTACTTTTCAAACAGGCTTCAACAATTTTAGTAACATACCATCCTTCCGCAAAATCCGGACTCTCATAAACAGCCTCAGTTTCATTTAATATGCTTCCGTAGAAAATCTCAAAGCCTTTCTCAAAGGCATCCTTCCATCCTACCGAATGTCCATCCGGCAGATCTGCAAAGCATCTGATTTTTTCAGATAAATTATTTTTACCTGCATAAATAATCTCATTCCCGGAATCCTTGTGGCCTATCCACAAATTTGCCGGTGTTTCCTGCTGCCACTCATAGGCTTCCTTTGTTCCACTGATTAAGATTTTTAGATTATTCTTTTTTCCGGCGCATACCTGTGTGACGTTTATGTTTCCTACCATCCCTCCTTCCAATCTGAATAGAATAATGGCTGCATCTTCATTTTCAACCGATACCGGTTCTCCTTTACTATCACAGTCAATCGGTCGTAGAGAAAACGTATCTGCCTGCTTTGTCATATATCGCTTCTGATACTGCTTATGGAACATCGCATATACGGACACAATCTTCTCTCCTGTAATAAACTGGATCGTATCAAAGCAATGAGAGCCTATATCTGCCACTGCCCTGGATTCACCTCCTTTATCCTTTTGGACTCTCCAGTCAAAATCTGTGTCATATAACAGCCAGTCCTGCAGGTATTCTACCTGAATATGGCTGATCATACCCATTCGTCCATTTTGAATTCTTTGTTGTATTTCCTGTACCATCAAATTATTTCTGTAGTTAAAATTAACAGCTGTCTTTAGTCCCTTTTTGTCTGCAAGTTCTATCAGACTTTCTCCCTCGACAGATTTTATTGTCAATGGCTTCTCACTATATACATGGCATCCTGTCTTCAAGATTTCACAGCTTACTTCATAATGAAAATTGTTTGGTGTGCAATTATGTACAACATCCATGTTTTCATTTGTCAGCATTTCTTTATAATCTGAATAATATTTTTGAATTCCATTTTTTTCACACCATTCACGCATGCTCAGGTTACTGTCGGATCCCGCTACAATTTCAATATAGGGAAGTCTCCTCAGTGCCTCTACATGCTGTTTTCCAATGAATCCTAAACCGATTACTCCAACCCTAATCTTCTTCATACTTTTTACCCTTCTCCGGAAAGTTAATGAATTGTTTCAAGTATTGCCGGCTGATCTTTAATGAATTTTCAATGCTCTCCTTATCATTCTCAAAAGATTTATCTTCAATCTCAATACATGCAGCTCCTTTATATCCTGTCTCTAAAAGAACTCTTATATATTCTGACCAGTCCACATCGCCGTGCCCCGGTATGCAGGGAAGCATATACGAAAGTGGCGTTGCTAATATTCCGACATCATTTCTGGCATCTTTATTCACTTTGATATCTTTATAGTGAACATGAAATATTTTATCCTTAAATTCATATAATGGCTTGATATAATCCATCTCTTGCCAGATGAAATGGGAAGGATCAAAATTCAATCCAAGCATATCACTCGGAAGACGCTTAAACAGTTCTCTCCAGATAGCTGGTGATATTGCCAGGTTCTTTCCTCCCGGCCATTCATCCTCAGTAAATAGCATCGGGCAATTTTCAATAGCTATTTTCACGCCCCTATTTTCCGCATAGTTTAAAATCGGCTTCCATATTTTTTCTGCCAATGCCAGGTTATCTGAAACATTTAAGTTCTGATTTCTTCCAATAAAGGTAGTAACCATGTTAACCTTCAATTCCGCTGCTGCATTAATTACCTGCATCAAATGATCAATACTTTTCTTCCGGCATTCGTCATCTTCATCCAGAACATTCGGATAATAAGCCAAGGCCGAAATTGTAACTTTTCTATCCTTGCAATATCTCAATATCTCTTCTGCTTTGAAAGAATCGAGGGTGGATACATCAATATGCGTTACACCTGCATATTTACGTTCCGCTTTTCCTTTGGGCCAGCATGCAACCTCCAGACACTCAAAACCATTTTCTGATGCGAAATCCACCACCTGTTCAAATGAATAATCTGCCATCACCGATGTAATAAATCCCTGTTTCAATAAGCTTCCCTTCCTTTTCCTATTTGTTTTCATGTAATTTACATTTTTCATTATTTTTTACATTTTTATTATACAAATCATTGACTTATTTTTCAATACCCTATATAATTTTCATAACAAGCGATATATTGCTTTTTCGTTTTTAGTGCACTTTTACTAAGTATTGTGAAAATTTTTCATGCAGGAGGGGAATATGGCTATTTCCAAGGATGTAACAATTTCAGAAATTGCAGCAAGAGCCAACGTATCAATTGCAACCGTATCACGCGTCATCAACCAGGCCGGAAACACCAAAGCCGAAACAAAGCAAAAAGTTCTTCAGGCAATGGCAGAATTAGGACTGAATCCCAGTACTTACTGTGGTATTAAGGCCCCCGCAGACTCACGATCCATATTAGTCTGCCTTCCCAACTTTCAAAATCCATTTAATGCTGATGTTATTGAAGGTATCCAAAATGCAGCTATGGCTCGCGGCTACAGAACTTTTTTTTACGCAGCTTCTGATTTACGCTTTTCTTTATATGAATACGAAAAAATTATTGATCAGAACAATTTTTGCGGTTTATTATTAGTACACAATGTTTTAGATACAGAACAGTTAAACAAAATAAAATTAAAATACCCAGTAGTCATGTGTTCAGAGCATTGCAATCTGCCTGATGTTTCTTTTGTCTCCATTGATGATGTTTATTCATCGCAAATAGCAGTCAACTACTTATTATCTATCGGGCGCTCTCGGATTGCCCTGATTAACAGTCAGCTGACAAATGCCTATGCACGTTTTCGCGAAAAGGGCTTTCTCTCCGCCCTGCGCAAGGCCGGTCTGCAGGCAAATAGCAATTGGATCCTGCATATTACAGAAATTGATTTTGACATTGCCGTCTCTGTAATTACTTCTTTATTGAAGGGGTCCGACCGCCCGGATGCAATCTACTGTGTCTCTGACGTATATGGGGCTGCAGCCATCAAAGCAATTCAGAATTACGGTCTACGTGTTCCTGAGGATATAGCCGTGGTAGGCTTTGATAATATCAGTCTGTCAAAAATGGTTGTGCCCGCCTTAACTACCATTAATCAGCCCAAAAAACAATTAGGTCATCAGGCTTGTGAAATTTTGATTAATCTTATCGAAAATCCTTCGACACCTCCACAGCATATTTTGCTGGATACGGAATTAATCGTCCGATCCTCCACCTAAAACATAATCTGAAAAAGCAGGGCAACCGTCCTTACAGACGGCGCCCTGCTTTTTCAATTAGAATACTCATATCTTGAAAATTTAATTTCATCACAGCATCTCACACAGCTCGATCACTTCATGATTGGGTCCTTCCACCTTGAAAAACCGGATGCCGGATTTCCAGTATGGCAGCTGCTCCACTTCCGTGCTACGGAGCCGGTATACTCCCTGCATTTCACGGAACAGTTGATCCACCTTCTCCACGGATAATGCGATATGATCGATGCTGTCCGTGGCATCTGCGGTAGTCTCGCTTTCGTACACCTCCAGCATCACGTTGTGTATTCTCAGGAAAGCCACTCTGTGTCCCTGATAATTCTCCTGATTTATGATATCGAATCCCAGAGAACGGTAGAAATCCAGAGTCTCCTGATATTTCTGTGTAGGGATCCCGATGTGCTGGATCCCCTTTATGTGTAATTTATATAAATATTTGTCCATGGCTGATGCCCCTTATCCCTCGATATGATATACTCTTGCTTCATAGGGTTGCAGATGCAGAGTATCTGTGATCTTCGTCCCCGGGTAATTGGATATCAGCAGTTTTGTTGACTTTTCAACGAATTCCGCAGGAATTTCCAGATCCATAGCTTCTCCTGCAAAATTACATGCAACCAAAAGCTTTTCCTGTCCCAGGATTCTCTCATAGGCATAGATCTCCTTCAGTTCCTTGAAGGAGCTGTTTAGCAGTAGGAGGATCGGAGACACAAAGATCAGGGATAATGCCAGCATCAGCAGAATCAGCATTGCCTTTTTCCAGGTTTTCATCTTCATTACATCTCCACCTCCTTACGCCTGCTTAAGATCAACTGTGTTACAGAAATCACGACCACTACGATCAGGAACACCACTGCTTTTGCCTGTGCCTGTCCCAGCTTCGATTCCTTGAATGCCGTATTATAGATATTCAGTGCGATCATTTCCGTGCTGTTGGCTGGACCTCCTGCTGTCAGGGACAGGTTCTGGTCGAACATTTTAAAAGAATCCGAAATCGATAAGAACAATCCAATGGCAAATGCCGGTGCCACCAATGGCAGTCCGAAGCCCACGGCATTAATGCAAATCACAGAGCAGATTGCAAATACAAAGGTGAACAGAAATGAATTCCAGAATCTGCTGTCGCTCAATAATTTCCCATAATTTGATATTCCTACAAATACGGCATTTTTACCGATTCCGTTCCAGTCGGTAAAGGAATAGTAAAAACCCTTTACCGCAGGAACCAGAACCACCAGTACAAAGGCGAAAAGTGCCGGAAGGATGAACAACCAAAAGCCTGTCTGTTATGGTGTGGATTATTCGAGATGGACCGGTGCCAGAGAAATGTTTGAGGAACTGACTGCCGGAAACAAAGAGAAAAAGATACGTCTGATCAATATCGGTGAGACCCAGATCACCAGAGAAAGCTTCTATCAGCAGCTACTGCGTCAGATTCCCTTTCCAACGAAGACGGCGGCTTTCTTTCTTTCAGATTATTTTGCCATTGAGGCCATCAGTTACTTAGGCTCCAAAGGTATCCGGGTCCCCGCAGACCTGGGGATTGCCGGATTCGATGATATCAATTACGCCCACCTTACCGTTCCGAAGCTGACTACCATCCATCAGAATATGGAACGGAAAGCAGAGCTGGCTGTAACAGAGCTGCTATCTGCCATACAAAATCCTATCTACATGGGCAAGGAGGTATTACTGGATGTCATGCTGATTGCCCGGGATTCCATCTAATTTCTGTGCATCCGGCTACTGTTCTTCCAGTTCCTCATAGAACCGGTAATTATTCTTGCCGTTCTGTTTGACATAATACAATGCTTTGTCCGCTTTTATATAATATTCTTCAAAGTTGTCTCCCTGTCTGCACATGCACAGACCGCAGGACAGGGATGCCGCTGAAGTCTCCGCCGCAGCATTTTTTGCCGCACGAAAGCTGTCAAACAGCTTTCTCACCCGCATGTTTATCTCTGCTTCCGATACCTCCGGCAGATAGAACAGGAATTCATCTCCTCCCAGCCGGCAGACCACGGCATTCTCCATGCACTCTGTGAGCACCTCTCCTACCAGTCTGAGGGCACGATCCCCCGCCTTATGTCCATAGACATCATTGATCTTCTTCAGATTATCCATATCCACAAATCCCAGACAGCCACCCTGCTTCTGCATTTTCTCAAGGATCAGTGCCTCACCCTTATGACGCATAGGAAGACCTGTCAGATAATCCAGACTTTCCCTTGCCTCTCTCTGCCTGGCCAGCTCCAGCTCGCGGATGCGGTCCATCGTCTGGATCAGAGTAACGACCAACAGGACCACCAGTCCGGTTGCGATAAAGATTCCGGACAGAGACACCACTCGATACACTGCTGTCACCTCCAGCATGACTGCGATCATGGCAGCCACCAGTCCGATCAACGGAAGCTTGTAATGTTTCGCTGTTCCCTGGATAAGATCCCTGCAAATGGTGATAAAATACCGTCAGGAAGGTTCCTGCGATCACCATGTGGGACAAAAACATTGTCGAGATAAAATCTGCGATATTCAGTACCTGTAAGGCCGTGCATAGTACCAAATTCACACAAGTGGTACACTCTGCCACATGATAGACCTTCCGGTATCTTCCCTGCTGCACACTGTCAATATAGAACAGGATCGGAATCGGGCAGATCATCACAACAAAGAAGCACATATTCGACAGAATAGAAGCATTGGAAACAAACAGCTGGCGCAGCTTCGATTCTCCCAGCATCCACACTGCTCCCAGGATCATGCACCATCCCAGGTACTCGAGATCAAATCTCGTCTTGTATACAATATCGAGCACCAGACTGATGATCAGCACGACCAGTCCGGCAAACAACATCGTACAGGCGATCAAAGTTACCATAAAATAGCAGTGGAACATATATGCCCAGATATCTAATTTATCCCCACAATATACCGTATTGACGACACCGGAATACTTGTGGGTAAAGGACTGCAGTTCGATCCGCACTTCCTTTCCCGCATCCTCTCCTGATGTCTCGCAGAACACATACCGGCTGGCAGAATTTTTCCCAAAAGGTCTGGTATTCTCCGTATCATACACCGTCCTCAGTTCCCCTCCGATGTAAATACGCACATTCTCCAGGGAGGACCTGATGGCGATCGTATTTTCCTTATAATCCTGTGGAAGCACTGACCGTTTGACCAGAAGCTCTCCTGCAGGCACATCACATCTGCCCGGAACTGGAATCTCTTCTTCTGTTCCGTCTGCCAGCACCCGGTAAAAGGTTCCCGTAAAAGTAATGCTTTCCTCCGTGACCGTGTCCCTCTCACTGGGGTAAATGCGCTGCCCTAAAAAAAGGCTGCAAGCAGCACAAGGATCACCACATAAAATAAAATTCTTTTATACTTTCGGATCGTATATTTCTCTTCTGTCAACTTTTTTAACCTCATTAAATGATACCGGGGCAGCCCCCGCTTTTATTCCCTTATCGGAGTTCTGTCCATGATCTTTTACCCACTTATCAACAAGTTTATCACACGTAGCTGAAAAAAGTAATTATCTATTTTACCTCGTAAAATGTTTATGGAAAATTCATTCGACAAATCATGCTTTCCGAACTAAAATAGGAATGCGATATGATAATTTCATGATCCTATGAAAGGAGACAACATGATATGAAGAATAAAAAATATTCCATCCTTTATAGCAGCTTAACAGGTAATACCAAGGTGCTGGCTGATGCGATCCACGAGGCATTACCACAGGATGAATGTGAGTATTTCGGTGTGTCCGACACAGTGATCCCTTCTTCCGAACTGCTCTATATCGGATTTTGGACAGACAAGGGAAATGCAGATACCAAGACATTACAGCTATTATCGCAGTTAAAGAACAAACAGATTTTTCTGTTTGGAACTGCAGGCTTTGGTGGCAGTGATGTCTATTTCCGGAAAATCCTGAATCAGGTTAAGCAGTTCGTTGACGCAAGCAATGTTATCGTCGGAGAGTATATGTGTCAGGGCAGAATGCCGCAGTCTGTCCGGGAACGCTACTTGAAAATGAAGGAAGCTCCTGATCATCCGGCAAATCTTGATGTATTGATCCAGAATTTTGACTGTGCATTGTCTCACCCTGATGTAGATGACCTGGAGAGACTCAGACAAGCCGTTAGGAACTCATCCTTCTGATAAGACCATAAAATAAGGCAGCCCCACATAGCTGAGTCTGCCTTACTCTCTTTATTTAACATTGATGCCACTGGCATATTGCTGTAGAAACTGTTCCTTCCCGCAGGGTCTGCCAAAATAATATCCCTGCAGATAATCCACCTTCATTTCTTTCATTTTCAGAAGCCATTCTCTTTCCTCGATGCCTTCTGCACATATTCTGACATTAATACTATGTACCATGGGGATGATATTTTTATATAATTCATAATCCCTGTCACTGTTCATCGCCTTGGCAGTAAAATCCCTGTCCATTTTCACGTAACTCGGATTCATATCACGGATACAATGAAGGTTAGAATATCCTGTTCCAAAATCATCGATCACGAAGGAGATCCCGTTCTTTTCCAAGCTTTTACGGAATTTGCAGAACGAAGGTGTCATATCCATAAATCCGCTTTCTGTCATTTCAACGCATAAACATTCCGGCTTTAAAGCATACTTTTGAATCACATCCAAAATATCCCGCTCCACATTGCCCTGCAGGATCTGAACATAAGAAACATTGACATTTATCCTGAAATCCGGAATATATTTCTGCATTTCACAGCACATTGCTGCAGCTTCGTTCAAAATATATCTTCCGGCGGGAATGATCAATCCGGTCTCTTCCAATAGTGGGATAAACTCCATCGGTGAAACAAACTCCCGTCCTTCTTCCGTTATCATGGAAAAACGCATCAGTGCCTCTGCTCCAATGATCTGTTCCGTCTGGCAATCCACGATCGGCTGATAATTGACTTCAAATCCTTCATAATTGTTTACAATAGCATTACGAAGTGCTGCTACAATTCTTCCTTTTTGCAAAAAGACCTCATAGTCATCCTGATCAAAAACATAGAATCCGTTTTTACCCATGCCCTTTGCCTGTTTCAAGGCAAATTCAAATTTTTTGCGGCATTCTTCGGTTCCCTCACAAAATGTTGCTGCATCTACAACACCGATAGAAATGGAAAATATAGCTTCATAATTTTCGGTTACTATGAAATTATGAAGTTTATCTGTGATCTTTTCTTTCAGTGCCACAGCGTCTTCTGCGGAGGAAGCTTCCAGATCCACGATCACATACTGATCCGCTACCAGATGGTAAATTCTCTGCTTGTCTGAAAGGCATTCCTTCATACAGCCGGCTACGCTTTTCAGGATATAATTACCATAATCCGCTCCCCTGGAGCTATTGATCGCTCCGAAATCATCAATTCCTACATGCATCAAAAAACCCTTGGAAATAGGTGCTTTTTGTGAACACAGGTAAGCGAGGAATTCCGGCCCGCCAAGCAGTCCTGTAACATTATCGGCTCTTCTCTTGTTGCCGGTCTCGTTCAGACATCCAATCAGATACTCCGCATTTCCCTGCTGATCATTGATCACGATACCACGGCAGTTGATCCAGACCGGCCTACCTTCTTTATCGAGCCACCTGTAATGAAGATTATGTACCTTTTCTCTTCCTTCGCATATATCCGCGAGATGCTTTGTAAGCATCTCACGGTCTTCCTCATACACTACCTTCATAACTTCATTTGCAGCATCTGTCAGAACATTTTTCGACATATTAAACCGTTCCACAGCTGACTGTGAAATCTCAAAGATATTATTCTGCAGATCAAATATATACAGGTAATCATCCATACATTCTGTAATGATCTGAAATAAGATTTCTGCTGTCTGCTCTCCAAACACTTTAAATATATCATTAATCACAACAAGAACCTTCCTTCCGACAGCTTCACTCTATTCCTGCCATTTTTCTAGGATAACGGTTTCTAAATAACTACACCATTCACGTAGAATATTTTTCTGAGAGTGCAGGATAAAAAACGTAGGCGTAGCGGGCTACGCTGAGGATTTTTAGCCTGTGCTATCGGGAAAATAGGCAAGTGATATGGGGTAGTTTATTTAAAACTGTTATACTAGAATAGCTTAAAGATCTTCACACGGTCTTGCATCTTGGCTGCTCCCTCTGCCAGATTAACACTGATCGCGGTATTCTCTTCTGAGGATGCTGCATTGCCTTGTACCACGCCGGACAGCTGTTCAATTCCCTGACCGATCTGCTCCAAGGACTCTGCCTGGGAGTTGGCTTTCTCCATGGTGTTCTGTGCAATCTCTGCAAAGGACTCCATATCTGCAATGATCTGATTGAATGCGTCTGCTGTTGTTCTTGTAATGTTATTGCCCTTATCGATTTCCACTAAGGTCTTATCGATCAGATCTCTCGTATTTACAGCGGACTTTGCACTATCCGCTGCCAGCTTGCCGATCTGATCTGCAACCACCGCAAAGCCTCTTCCTGCTTCTCCTGCTCTGGCAGCTTCAATGGAAGCATTTAGGGATAACAGGTTGGTCTGGGATGCAATATCCTCGATATCTGTGATAATATTACCGATCTCCTTGGAGATTTCTGTAATGTGCTCCATTTCCGTGAGCAGCTCATTCATTTTTTCTTTTTCTTCGTTTGCCTTATTTGCAGAGGCTTTTACACGTGCAGATGCGCTCTGCGTTTCCTTCGCTGTATCTGCAGCCAGATCCACGACAGTGTCAATGGTGGCATTCAATTCCTCGATGACTCCTGCCTGCTCTGTTGCACCATCCGCCAGGGATTTTGATGCATTTTCCACCTCTGATGCATTTGATGATACCTGTTCTGCCAGATTGCTGATCTCGGTCAGGGTACTGTTAAAGCGCTTCAGAATATACAGCAGTGATGTCTTCAATTCTGAGAAATCGCCCAGGAAATCCGTAATGTCATCACCATTTCTGGTCAAGTCACCCTGTGCGATTGCCTTTACCTCCACAGAGATCTCGCTGACATAATCTGCCAGAATACCCATGGCTTCTTTCAGATTCCTGATGGTACCACCCAGCTCATCCTCAGACTCATAGGTAAGCATTTCTACGTTGGACAGTTCGCCCTTGCGCAGGCTGGCAACTGCTGCCTCTATCTGTTCTACCGGCTCTGTAATGGAATTGGTAATGATCCTTCCGATCAGTGTTGTCACTACAGCAATCGCAAGACCCGATGCCACGATCACAACAAATATGATGATGGTGCATACATTGGCCATGGTCTTTGCCCGGTCTAATTCTACCTGGAACTCATTACGCAATGTAGTTAATTTCTCAGCAAATGACGTATACTCTTCATACACCTCTCCGGTCATCAGTTTCGCTGCTTCCTGCTGTTTGCCCTCACGGCTTAATTTCAGAATTTCATCCGAAGCAGCCCTGTATTCTTCCCATGCAGTGTTTGCTACGTCATAATCATCCCGTCCTTTTTGAGCATCGCTGTCTGCAGACATGATTGCCTCCAAGTTCGCATCGGTGTCCTGGATCTGACTCTCCAACTTCTGAATTTCTTCTTCGCAGGAGGTCATAACAGCATCATCTGATTCTACCAGATGTTGATACTGTTTGATTCTATATTTCGCAGTCATTGTTTCCAACTCCTGCAGATCTTCCAATGCCGGAGACCAGACCTCCGTGATCTTCTCTATATTTGAACGGATCACTAATGTCGAGATCAGTGCCACTAACACTAAAAATAATGTCATAACAAGCACTGTCATTCGATATACTTTTAATTTTCCTGCGACCTTTAAGTTAGCTATACGCTTTTTGATCTTTTCCATGATAGTTTTCCTTCCTTTGTAAATTTTCAATTCAACTTCTATAGTGCTTAAACGTTCTTATTATAGCACAGTTGATTGGAAAAATCTATTAAAAAACATAAATTCTTTTTACTAAATATTAGTGATTCTGTTGCAATGAACTGGTGAAAATTGACCAATTCTATCTTACATATGATCTTTTTCGGTTATTTTACGAATAACACGGCATGGGTTTCCGGCCGCCAGACTATAGGGAGGAATATCTCTCGTCACAACACTTCCTGCTCCTATTACGCATCCCTCCCCTATGGTAACACCACCACAAACAACCACATTGGATGCCAGCCAGCAATTATCTTTTATAGTGATCGGCTTCGCATACTCAAGAGTATAAAGGCTGCCATCTTCTCTTTTCCTGACATTACGCTCCTCAGGCAATAATGGATGCATAGGAGTTGCCAATGTAACATTAGGACCGATCATCACATTATCCCCTATATGTATTTCACCTACGTCTAAGCATGTGAAATTAAAATTAGCAGAGCTATATTTTCCGAAGTAAGTATGACATCCATAATCAAAATAGACCGGTGCCTGCAAATACGGAAGCTCCTCTGTTGCCGGCAATAATTCTCGCAATATCTGTGCCTGCACTTCTTGCTGATCTTCATCTGTTAAATTATATCTTCTTGCTAATTTACGTGCATGCAAACGTAATTGTTCCAATTCGTTATCCGATGAATCATACAACTCTCCGCTTAACATTTTTTCTCTTTCCGTCATTTCTGATAGCCTCCTGATTCCAATTTTCCTATTGTTATATTCGCTGATCAAGGTCGCTCATCTTCAATTGTTTAATATACATCACCTTGCTGGCTACTGCAAGCAGTACGGCAGCTATACAACCTGTGACATATAGTATATCAGCTTTGCGATCTCATTCCGGTTTTAATTCTGCCTGATCCATAAATTGCTGCTTCCTTACAGCATATTCCTGCTTTCTTTCATCCGGAAGCTTTCGATATATCTCTTCAAAGCCTGCTTCCGCATCCTCTGTCCCATATACAGGCCGCATCACTTCACTGTAAAGCCACTCATCCCACAATGCTTCAAACAGTTCTTCTGCATTACGATATACCTTATTTCTATCAAAGCAGGATTTCTGCTCCCTATAATATGTTAAATATACAAATCCAAATTCACCTGCATCCAGGACACAGGTATCACCTAATATATCATACAATTCCTGAAACACTTCTGCAACTTTTTTACATTTGTCATGATCTTCTTTTGAGTACTTTTCTCCCATGCATAAATACCTCATTTCTTGGAATATCTATCATTTAACTTTTCACTATCATTATTGTATTTATTCTTTACTGCATGGAATAATATATGTATAATTATATCGAAGAATTGATATGAAAGGAAAAAGGATAGCGCTTCCCGCCTTGCGGCTACGCTATCCTTTTTCTATACATTTCTATACATGATTGTTACCGGGGATACAACCCCTTACTTTTTTGATGAGTATAACTAACGGACGCTCTCAGCCTCCCACTCCACTACGGCTCCACTGGATGCATCGATTGTAAAGTCATATTCCGTTCCGCCATAGATGATCTTGCCTTCGTATTCCGGACGTCCATCGTCATAATCGAATTGCCATTCGTAGATGTCCTTTTCCGTTGCACCACTGACACGGCCAAGTGCTGTCTGCTTCGCATCTGCCTCACTGACAGTAACGTTACTGCTATTGCTGACACTCCATCCGGATGTTTTTTCATCGTATCCGGAACTTAAAATCTCACCGGTATCCACGGCTATTTCATAGTCGTACTTTTTACCGCCTGCGTACCATTCAATTTCATATACCTGGCGTCTGCCTTCATAGTCCAGCTTTGACTTGGTGATCGTTGCATCCGTTGCCTTCACTCCGGCATGCTCAAGAGCTATCTTCTGTGCCATTTCCTCATCCACTGTGCCGGTTACCGTCTGCGCAGTAGCTGCGGCAGAACTCTGCGTTGTGGCAGAATCGGCAGCGGGGGCTGTCGTCTCCGTCTGTGCCTGGGTATCTACTGCATTCTTCTCCTGGCTGCTTGGCTGCTGATTTATCACTGGTTTACCGCCACATCCGGTCATAGCCACTGCCAGGGACAGTGCTGCGCCGGTTAAGATCAATTTACGTTTCATCATCTATCTTTACCTCCTTCTATTCAAAGTGAATTGCGTAGATTGTAGCAGGCAGCCATATCCATACTCATATCAGCAATTCACATTAATCATTTTCGTTCAAATACATATTCCGATTCAGATGACAAATCTCTTCTGAAAGTATATCCAAGTCTGTCAAATTTTCGTATCTCTTCAGGATTCTCAATTTCTCTTTCTGCCATGAACCGAACCATCTCCCCTCGGGCCATTTTGGCATATGTCCCTTTCGTTACCAGTTTATTTCCCGATAACTCACAAAAGGAGACCGTAATATAGGTATCCTTAGGTGTCAGATACTTTTCTATGCATTTTGAGTATTCTTTTGATGCCAGATTAATGATAACCCTGCTGTCATCAATCACTGAACGATATAATCTCTCCCCCCAGTAATCATACAGATTTTTTGAATCTCCTATCCCGACCTTTGCCTGCATTTCTAACCGGTACGGTGTCACCCCATCCATTGGTTCCAAAACACCATAAAACGCAGACAGGATTCTCAAGTGCTTTTGTACATATGCAAGCTGTCTATCCTCAAACACAGCTGGTGCCATATACTGAAATGCGATTCCTTCATAGGATAATACTGCCGGAGTAAGTCCACGGTACAGATCCATAGTTTCCAGTCTGTGAAAGTTCTGTTCGGCAATTTTATCGTTACATTTCCAGACTGCTTTCAGCTCCTCTTCGGACTGACTCTTCATAAAACTCAATATCTCTGCTGTCTGATCCATATGTTTTGGCACGTTAACCGGTGCAAGGCTGTCCGTATCGCTTACCATCTTTTTTGCAGGAGACAGTATGATTTTCATCCTTCTAATTCCTTAAGCATATTTTCAGGGTCATCTGTTGCTTTGACTTTATCATTAGCCTTGATGATGACTCCCTGTTCATCGATAAGATATGTGGTCCTAACAACGCCCATAGATATTTTTCCATAGTTTTTCTTTTCTTTCCAGACATCATAGGCTTCAATGACTTTACGTTCCGGATCAGCTAAAAGTGTAAATGCCAGACCATATTTTTCCTCAAATCTCTTATGAGAAGCCACGGAATCTTTACTGACTCCAAGAATGACCGCACCCTTTTCCGCAAACTGCGGATATCTCTCTGAAAAACCGCATGCCTGTTTCGTACATCCGGGTGTGTTATCCTTTGGATAAAAATATAAAATCACTTTTTTCCCTGCATAATCACTTAATTTATGCATTACACCGTCCTGATCCGGCAATTCAAAATCGGGTGCTTTTTTTCCTGCTTCTAACATATATGCTTCCTCCACTTCCTTATCTAATTTGGTTTTTACATTATAATACATCACCTTGCTGTGATAAAGTCTTTTTTGATGTCAAGAAATGCTTTCATGTCTTCCAGGATATGATACAGCATGGACCGGTTTTCAAATTCCTGTCGTGTGACCGGGAGCTGCTGCTGTTCATAATGGTGGTGCAGTCTCTCTAACTCCGACAGCAGGGTTTCCACGTTATTTTGTTCTGCAAACTCATCTGCAGTCTGACGTATAAAATCTGCCAGTGCTTTTCCCTGCTCCGGCGTAGTGGTCAGGCGGATGATGTCCGCATATATTCTTTTCAGTATCACGCACTGTCTCGCTCTCATCTGCATATATTCATAATAGTAATCATCCTCTGTGATCAGATGATTATTCATATATCGCAATGCCTCTTTTTTCAGATTCACAAGCATTGCATCCAGTTCATCAAAGCAGCTTCCGGTATAATCCGTCTTATCCTCCAGTTCTATGTAGATCGCCATTCTGTGTAAGATGTATACGATTTTGTCATCCACGGTTTTCTGATACTCTAACAGTTGTCTTCTGCCATCCGGCATATAGAGATTCCACAGTGTGCCTATCCCCGCTCCGATCATAAGAATCAGAAATTCGTTCAGGATCATGGACGGACTGCAGCTCTTTGCTGAAACATAATGCGTACAAAGCACTGCAATAGGAGCAATCGCTTCCTTCATGTCTAATGCCATGCAGCTAAACAGATATGGGATCAGTACAATACCGAATGCCCATACGTGATATCCGGCAAGCGGAAAGATCACTGCTGACAAGATCGTCATGATCACAAATATGATCATGCGCTTCGCTGTTATCCGCACAGTTTCCTTCTTCGTATCCTGGATCGTCAGGAGAGTGATAATTCCTGCGGCATACGCAAACTGAAGCTGCAGGGCTGCTGCAAGCAGTACGGCCGCTACGGAGCCGGTAACATATTTGATAAGTTTTATGGTTTCCTCAGTTTTCATTTTACTATCTCGAATCTTTGATCCTTTGCCATTTCTGTCTACCTCCGAATGATTCCTTTATAAAATGTTACCGCATCTGCTAGATCTTTGTCATTGGGATGTCCCTTTGCAATCCCCCCAACCAGCTTGAACGGTCCGAAGGTATCGTACCCCTTACAGGAAAATTTCCCGGCAATCTTCCCCTGCTTGCTTTTTACAATTTCTTCTATTGACCGGAATGCCGCATTGCCGCCACAGGTGCAGATCAGAAAAACATCTTTATCTGCCGGTAAATTGACAGAAGCAAAATTGAGTACTGTCTGATGAAATTTTCCATAATACACCCCGGAAGCAAAGCCGATCAGGTCATATCCAGACAAATCTCTTTCTTTTTCCTTCGTGGCATCGATCAGATCTACCACGTTTTCACCGGCGATTGCTTCCACCACCTTTTTGGTATTTTCATGGTGAACCGATGCATAAATAATTGCTGCTTTCATGTACTCATTCTCCCTGATAATTTTCTCTGTTTATCATGCTATTTCATGTTCTAGCAATGGTTTAATTTTACTATAAATAACCGTCCCCTGCCGCCTGTCGCAGTTCCTTTTCTTTGTGCCATGTTTTTTCGACCATTATAAACTATCTTTCTGACTTTATCTTATCATGCTAAAAATACCAATTCAATGAAATTTGAACAGAATATCCGGACAAATGACCGCCAGTCTTCAAAAGGAAATCAGTTAAAATGGGAAAACGAAGGTATATGGTATAAAGCTGATTATACCGGATACGAGGGTCTGGTCGAATACATGATATCCCATCTGTTAAAAAAATCATCACTGGCAGAAAATGCATTTGTTTGTTATGATCTTGAAGAAATAAAATATGGAACTGTGATTTATAATGGGGTAAAGAGTCCTGATTTTTTTGGCAAAGGTTGGCAGATTATTACTTTATAACGTCTATTCCGGAACTTTTTCGGAGAAAGTCTCCAAATGCGATGGATTGAATAGTACAGAGAAAAGATAAAAAGAAGAAAAGAGAGGGGCCTCGGCACCCTCTCCCGATATAGAAGATTATGCTACCTGTGGATAGTCAATAACTGCAATTTCCTGCATCAATTTCTTTGCCATATTTACAATCGTTTCAAGTCGCTCAGCAACTTCATCCGTATAATATTTTTCTCCACACTGCTCACATTCAAGGCATGGAACATTCTTAATTACAATAATGCAATTTTTATAATTTACGACGTGTGTTGTTGTACTATTTACGGTTGTACTATTTTTGCAATACATACACATATCCATCACCTCTTTCTTCGTGTCTTTAAATCATCTTCAAATTTCTTTGTATCTGGATAATCCTCTATGATTTCGCCGGTTGCAATTCCATTTTTTACGTCGGCACGACTGATATCTCTTTCCTGCATTCGCTGTAAACAATGCTGTGTCCAGAGAATTTTTGATTCAGCACACAATTGTTGATATATTTCTAAATTCATTCGTTCCCTCCTTAACATTGTTGTAATCTATAAATATTATACATCAGTTTTACCTCATATAATACCTAAATCTAGTTTACTCTATCTTTAGCTCATATCGTTACAAAAACCTTATATCTCTTGTATTATAATTATAAGGCGTTAACAAATCGGATTTTAATAGGGGAAGGCATGAATATGATTATAGTAATGGAAAAAACACAACTTCAGGACTTGCTTCGAGCGCAAACTATTCAGCTTTTATTGTTGGATTATGATGAAAATCATATATTTTTCCTTTTCATAAAGCGTAACATAATATTACCTATGTATTGTTGCAAAAATACTCCGGAAAATCAATAGTCTTTTGTGACACAACATTAGCACTAAACTGTCCTCGCATGGCACGGCTTTGCGATTTTCACTGTCGCTTTACTATGCTACAATCCCATCTTTGGCTCTATAAAGTGTCAAAGATGGGAGAAGGAGATCTTGTCTTGATGAGTATTGATGCCTTTGAAAAAAGGGAACAGACACTGCAGCTACATGCAAATGTCTTACAAGCCGAGCAGGAACGCATAGACGGTGCTCCTACCCTCAGTGTATCCGAAGCCAGAAAGCAACTCAGGGAGCGCATGAAAAATGTATAATGTTAAGTGGCGTACATATAGCAATATAAATTACGAGACAATTGTGATTTTGTGTAATTGGGTGGATGGATTGAAAAATGTTTCCCCCTCTCATAAGTTCTACCTTCTACCTTTTTATTGTCTCAACAATATGAATCATTTTCTCTAAGCATTGTTCAAAAAAGAAACGATAGCTTTCGCAATAATAATTTGCATATTCTCCTTTAGCAACATCAAATTCCCTATTTCTTCGACAGCCCCCTCTGCATAGTGTATGGAACTTACATTCTATGCAGTCTTTTGCAGACTTTTGCGACTGCTCCACAAATGCAATTGATTTTCGCTTTTCATCAATCTCTACCAAACGGTCACTATTAAAATTGCCTAGTCTGTATTCATCTAACATATAAAAATCGCACGGATACACACTACCATCGGCTTCCACCACATTCTGTATACCACAGATTCCTCGTTGTTCGCAGGATTCCGGCTGATATCCAAGCAGAATTCCTATATAGTTTTCAAATTGTCTTATATAAGGATGTTCTCCATTTTTCCAATCCTCGTACCATAAGTTAAACAACTCTACTAAAAACCGTCCATATTGTTCAGGTTTTAAGGCAAATGAACTTTTCCCCCTAATTTCCCCCAACGGATCCAAACATGCAATATACTGTTGATATTTCCACCCCTGCCTCTTATAATAATTATATATTTCCGTCGCATGATAAGCAACATTCTGTGTTACTACCGTCAGAATATTGTAATCCACTCCATATTGATCCATAAGATCTGCCGCAGACTTAATCCGATCAAATGTAGGATTTCCATTTTTGTCATGACGGTACATATCATGAAGCTGTTTTGTACCATCTATTGATAGCCCAATTAAAAATTGATTTTCTTTGAAAAATTTACACCATGCATCATCTAGCAGATATCCATTCGTCTGCAAAGCATTATTCACCCGTATTCCATGCTTGTTATAATGCCTCTGGTATTCCACAGCTTTTTCAAAAAAAGTAAGTCCACGCAAAGTAGGCTCACCACCTTGATATACATAGCTTATTAACCCTTCAGCATGAATCATAGTCTTTCTAATAACATTTTTTAGTGTTTGTTCTGACATAAACCCATACGAATCCTGTGACCTTTTTTTCATTTCATCACAATAGAAACAGTAATCACATTGCATGTTGCACATCCCTGATGCAGGTTTTATCAGTACGCTGATTGTCGGCATATCATCCTCCCTATATTTTTCTTATATAAGTGCTACTAATACTTTTAATACCCCAGCCAATATCATCACAAAAACAGGATTCCATTTTGTTTTCCTAAGCAGTACCACACTGATTGCAAAAATCAGCACCATGTCCCATTTAACTCCATCAATGTTGATAATACCACTTCCCCAAAAGGTCGTGCAAACATCAGCCAATGACACTCCGCTCCCCAAGTTTGAATGTCATTACCGGAGAGAACTGGCTTGTGCTGCCACCTTCCCAGATTCCGTCCTTTTCATGATAAAGTGCTGGAGTAAATTTTTCAGATTTTTCTAGTTTAGAGTAATCAACATTCTTCATAGAATCATATGAAAAAGATGTGGAGATGCATGACATTTTCCAGTTATCGAACGCTATTCCTCTTTTGCTTTTGCTATACTGACGATATCTCCCACTCCATTCAATACCATTGTCGGAAGATAAGCATAAGTTTTGAGTGTGTCCTTCGTTGAACATCCAGAGAGAACCAATACAGTAGACATACCACTTTCCATTCCTGAAATCACATCTGTATCCATACGGTCCCCAACCATTACTGCTTCTGCTGAATGACATCCAAGCATATTTAATCCTGTTCTCATCATCAGTGGATTGGGTTTTCCACAGAAATATGCCTGTGTTCCTGTTGCCATTTCTATCGGTGCAACCAATGCACGACAAGCAGGAGCAATGCCGTTCTCAATCGGTCCGGAAACATCTGAGTTTGCTCCGATCAGCTTTGCACCTTTCAGAACTAAATTCGTTGCTTTTGTTAATGTATCCAATGAATAGGAGCGTCCCTCTCCCACAACAACATAATCCGGATTTACATCATTCATTGTGATACCTACATCATAAAGTGCATTTAACAGGCCGGCTTCTCCTATCACAAATGCCGAACATCCTGCCGCCTGTTCCTTTAAAAAAGCGGCTGTTGCCAATGCACTGGTATAAAAATGTTCTTCTGGCACATCAAGTCCCATCCTAGCCAGTTTCTGATTTAATTCTCGTGGTGTATATCCACTGTTGTTTGTCAAAAATAAATATTCTTTCTTTTCATCATGTAGCCACTGAATGAATTCCGGAACACCTGGCAATATCTGATTGCCATGATAAATTACACCATCCATATCACAGATAAAGCCTTTTTTCTCATTAAAATCGATTATGGATTTTCTCATGTTCATATGCGCCCTGCCTTTCTTGTTTCTTTAGAATATACCTTGCTCTTTTCATAATAAAATAAAGCGCTATTTTCTACAAATATTTTCATATTATATCATCCACACATAAAATCAAATACATAGTACTGTGAAATCGAAGTAAATATTTCTATCAACAGAACCTTTTATGACAACATCTCTTTCACACAAGTACTCCGATAATCACTCGGTGATATTTTATATCTTTCTTTAAATACTCGGTTAAACGTTCTCTGACTTTCAAATCCACTATCCAGGCAAATGTTTGTAATAGAATCACTCGTATTTTCCAAGCGATGACATGCATAGTTCAACCTTGCATCATTAAGATACTGATTGAAATTTCTATGAAAGATTTTGGAAAAGAGTCTGGATAAGACATATTTACTCACACCCAGGTCTTTTGCCATTTCTTCCAATGATAACTTTTTCTTGAAATTTGCTGATATATAGGAAACCGTCTGGTAAATAAGGTCTTTGCTCCCTACATGACTCTTCTCTACCAGATTCAGTTTTCCTATGCAGCGCGCAAACACAATTTGAAGATATGCCTGTGCAACAGTAATATCCGACTGTTCTGTCTCTAAAATTGCATTTATAACCCTATATACCTCTGATTCAACCTTTTCCGCTGTGATGATTGGGTATTCAGGAGCCATGGATTGCATGATATCTGCAAATTTGGCAATCGTAAATGGCGATGCAATCAGATAAGTCACTGTATTTACCCCTGGTGTCAGTACCTGATAGTGATGAATAACATTTGGAAATACAAAGCCTATATCTCCTTTTTCCATATGGTAAAGCTCCTGTCCGACACCAAGCTCTAATGTCCCACTCGTTACGCAAACAATCTCCAAAGCATTATGAAGATGTGGCTCAATATGTTTTGACTTCTTATTTACTGCTATGATCTCCTCTTTTGTGTCAACATATTTTAACTGCATGAAATACTCCCCTTTGCAACATTTGTCTATACCTTCTTTCGATTTGGCAAGCAATTCTTTTACACCTATTTTATAATCAACTTGTAAATAAGGAAAGGAGTAATTACAATTCTAATTCATGTCCGATTTATCTGTTACTTCATCTGCAGCAATTCCTTTTTCTGCTTTCAGTTTTTTATTTGCATCTTCAACATTCATTCTTGAAAGTGCAAACATAATCAATACATCAAAGATTAACGGAAGCCAAAGATACATGAACTGCATCATATCAAGTGCAGACTGTGGCTGAGTTGCATTTGTTCCGACATATCCACTGAGTTCAAGCATCCATCCAACAACAGCGGTTCCAATACCTCCACCGATTTTTACACCAAGAGAAGTACAAGAGTACATCGTTCCATCAATTCTCTTTCCCTGTGTAAGATAAGTGTATTCAGAGCAGGATGCAATAACAGCATTCATATCTCCCTGCCATGGTCCCTGACCTAAGGCTGCAAGAGCTGTAAACGCCATCATCAGCGGAACACTACCCATATATCCGGCAACAACAACAAGTGCTCTACCGATGACTGCTAAGACATAACCTCTTAAGTTCAGTTTATATATGCCTTTCCACTTACCAACTAATGTCGGTGTAAAAATCAGGGCAATAATCAGTGGAATATTTACTGCCCATGCAAATTGTCCAAACAAATTCTTATTTTTCAGTACCCATGTCATGTAATAAATGCCAGCTCCAATCATGGCACCATATAACTGCTGTAAAATATATGTTCCACAAATCATCATGTAATATTTGTTTTTGACAAGAAGCTTGAATGCCTGTACCATTCCATACTTTTCATTATTATTCTTTACTTCTCCTTCATTAAGTTCCTCCTCCGGAAGTTCCTTAACAGAAAGTGCTGAAATCGTATTTACGACCAGACCAATGATTGCATAGATAATAGCAACCGTTCTCCATGCTGCAGCATCTCCACCACATTTATCTACAAATCCAACTGTAATCGCCTGAATCAGAAGACTTGTTGAAAATGCAAAAATAAAACGGTAAGATCCCATCTGTACACGCTCTTTGCTGTTCTTTGTAATCAGTGACGTAAGTGCTGAGTAAGCAATATTGTTTGCTGTATAAAACACACCATTTAACAGTGTATATGAAATAAAGAACCATGCATATTTAGCCGTTGTTCCCAAACTGACCGGTACTGTAAAGCAGCAGACCAGCGTAATGGCACAACCAATATATCCGTATAGCATCCATGGCTTCGCTTTTCCCATTTTACTGTGTGTTTTGTCAATCATTGATCCAAAAAATATATCCGTGAAACCATCAAATAGTTTTGATACGGCAATCAGGGTACCTACAACACCTGCAGCAAGTCCTACTGAGTCTGTCAGATAGGGCATCATGAAGGATGTCAGGAACGCATAGACCACATTTCCTGCGATATCACCCGAACCATATCCGATTTTGTTATACCATTTCAAATACTTTTTTTCTTCCATAGGATTCTTTTGCTCCTCATATTCATTGCACTTAGAATCTCAAGATGCCTAATTCTAAATTTTTCTTTTGTTTTGTTTTTGTCTGATTGTTCTGTATATCCGGATCTTGCAGAACAGCCAGACTCTTTTTCCTTGTTTACGAGTTACTTGAAACTTTATTATCCCTTTACATACGGAACCAGAGTAAACTGGAACCGGAATAATACATCATCAAATCGGTACTGCTCCAATACAACCGGTCCACAACTATTAGAACCAATGCCATTTAATGCGTAGTCAACACAAAATACCACACTATCTGATTCTATTAATTCATAATTATGCGTTTTCTTCTCAAGTTCTTCCTGTGTATAATAAGAAGCATTGAATGAAAATGCCTTTTCTGCGGATGCCACAATTCCATATCGGCTGTTGTTAAGCTCTACATATTCACAATCGTAATGGCTTCCATTTTCCTGTGGACGGATATAGTCCTCATGTAAATCCCCTACATTTGCCCGGTACAGACCGTGACTTGCTGCCTGATGCTTGTCACGATAGCTCTCCTGCGGTCCCATTCCAAAGTATCTGATATCTGCAAGTTTCTTATCCAGGAACATCCTCACACCAAATCTTGGCAAATCTGGGAACTCTCCATCTTTTGTTGCTTCTATGTCTGCATCAATCTTTCCTGAAGCATCTATTTTCCATGTAATCGTCACATCAAGAATCTTCTGCACTGTCTCTGCCACAACAGAAGCATGGCTTACAATCTTCACACCATGTTTTCCCTGCACAACCTCTGTCGTATAAGCTCTTGTATAAGCCTTGTCATAGTGGGCTTTTTTCCATTCAGCTTTGATATACATATCGTTATCTGTTGGTGCTCTCCAGATATTTAATTCCATCGGATGGTTCAAATATTCCCTTCCTGCAAATTTCATCTCTGTAAAGAGTGCAGTACGTCGGTCGATGGTATACGCAAATTCACGACCTTTGATGTGAATCTGTGTATCATTTTCATTTACCTGTAATTCAGAGTCCACTGCTGTCTTTTGCATCCATTTCTCTGCAAGTTTACATTTTGCATCATCTTTACTTACCTCAATTTCATCAAATCCAAGAATATGGTCTTCATCCAACAGTGGCAATTCTTTTTTCAGATGGTAAATAAGTTTTAAATAACATTTCCCATTCTCTGGCACACTGATCTTCAGGTTTGTTTTTCCTTCCCCGTGTGGTACCACAGAAAATTCCGAAAGTATGTCTTTGCTGATCACAAGACCATCCTGTGTCAGTTCATAACTGATCTTCACATAATCTTTCAGGTCATCAAAATCCATGTAGTTGTGAAGCACCAGTTCTCCACTTTCTTTATCATAGGAAACAACTCTTACAGGGCGGTATACATTCTTGTATTCCAGCAGTCCTGTGTGTACAGTTCTGTCCGGATATACCAATCCATCCATACAGAAATTGCCGTCATGGATCTTTTCTCCATGATCTCCTCCATAAGCATAGATTGTCTTTCCATTCTCGGCAGTACCATGAGCAATTGCATGGTCACACCATTCCCAAACAAAACCACCACACATTTTATCGTTGTCCTGAATCATTTGGAAATAATCTTCAAAATCTCCAGGTCCATTTCCCATACTGTGACAGTACTCGACTAGAAGGAATGGCTTGCTTCCGTCCTTGTCCAGATATTCCTGAATTTCGGAAAGTGCCGGGTACATCCGGCTGTACATATCCAGATTGCTGTAATCATATGTTTCATCATAATTACGGTATCTTGCACTCTCATATTGTGTGATGCGGTCTGGATCATAATTCTTTGTCCATTCTAGTGCTTTTTCAAAGTTGCAGCCATAAGCACTCTCATTTCCCATTGACCACATAACAATACAGAAACGGTTTTTGTCACGTTCCACCATGAGTTTTACACGATCAACGATTGCCTCTTCCCATACCGGATCATCTGCAATCTTCTCATTCCATCGCTTGAACCGATTGTAATCGGTGTCTTCTTTTCTGTAAATCATAAATGGACCATGAGCTTCAATATCTGCTTCATCTATCACCATGAATCCATACTTGTCACACATTTCATAGAAAAATGGTGCGTTCGGATAGTGGCTGGAACGGATCGCATTAAAATTATGCTGCTTCATTAACGTAAGATCGGTTGTGATCTGTTCCAGACTGATTGTAAATCCCGTAACCGGATCGGAATCATGTCGATTGACTCCACGGAATTTAATCTTCTGTCCATTTAGATAAATGACCTGGTCTTTAATCTCTACCTTTCTTAATGCAATGTGATCCACAATTACTTCATTTTCTGTTTCAAGAATCAGTTTATACAGATATGGATTTTCTGTATTCCAAAGTTCCGGACTTGCAATTTCTAATACAGCTGTTCCTTCTTCATCAATACTTCCTAGTGCTACAACTGCTCCATTTTTATCTTCAATCGAAATTTTTACATTTGTTGGAGAGTAGAATTTCACATCAAGTTCTACCTTTGCAAGTATATCCTCAATCTTTGATTTTATATGATAATCGCTGATTGCCTGCTCTGGACGTTTCAAAATGTACACATCCCGGAAAATACCACTCATACGGAATTTGTCCTGATCTTCCAAATAAGAACCATCACACCACTTCATTACCAACACTGCCACCGTATTTGTTCCATCCTGAAGTACATCTGTAACATCAAACTCACTGGTCATATGGGAAACCTGGCTGTATCCTACATAAGAACCATTGATCCATACATAAAAGCAACTGTCTACTCCTTCAAAGTTCAAAAAAGCTTTTGATGCCTTCTCATCTCTACTGTACTCAAAATTATGTACATAGGCTCCACACGGAATATCCTGCGGCACATATGGTGGATCAAATGGAAACGGATACCGGATATTTGTATACTGATGTGTATCATATCCTGCCATCTGCCATACACTTGGAACCCGAATCTCATCAAAATTTTCTGTATCATAATTCTTCTCAAAGAAAGAATCCTTAATATTATAGATGCTGGTAAAATACTGGAATTTCCAAGTTCCGTTTAATAACTGCATACGGTCTGATTCTTCCCTGTGTTCCACCAAATTATCCATTCTTTTGGATGCTGGAATATAATAGGCTCTGGCCGGCATTGTGTTTTCGTGCAGTACGTTTAAGTTTTCATAATAACGTGGTACAATCATAAATAGCTCTCCTTCAATACATATACTTTTTTGTTTTTTGCTTTTCTAAAATAAACCTTAATGCTTTACTTATATGCTTGCATTCCTTTGTTATGTTATATATAGCTTATCTTATTCTGCAAAATATGTCTATGAATTGGATTGGATAAAATATGCACTAAATGATACAATAATAAAAAGTGTGAAAAGAGGTGCTGCTCTATGTATATGAATACCGGTTATCTGAATCACTCCCACATGGATTTCAAAAACAAAAGTCGTCCACTGATTGTAGGAAGCTGTGGCACTTATCGCCTTTCCAGCTATCCAAAATTGCCAACCTACCGTCCAAAGGGACGCCTGGATTATCAGATCATCTATATCACTGCTGGTTGTGGGCATTTTCATTTTGACAATGTAGATAACGAAACGATTGTTCCCGCCGGTAATATTGTGCTGTACAGACCGAAGGAACTTCAGAAATATGAATATTATGGAGAAGATAAGACAGAAGTATACTGGATTCATTTTACAGGTAGCAATGTAAAAAATATCTTGCGTCAGTATGGATTTCAGGATAAAGAACGAGTTTTCCAAATCGGCACATCTATGGAATATGAACGGATTTTCAAGCGTATTATCATAGAGCTTCAACACTGTCAGAACGACTATGAGGAAATGCTTGTTCTTCTGCTTCGTCATCTGCTAATCAATTTCCACCGAGAACTGACACGGGAACATATTCTGAAAAGCGAATACCTGGATCAGGAAATGAACACTGCAGTTACCTATTTCAGCGAAAATTATAATCAGAACATCAACATAGAGGATTACGCAGCCTCACGAGGAATGAGTGTCAGCTGGTTTATCCGGAATTTCAAAAAATACACCGGTTCCACACCAATGCAATTCATCGTAGAAACCCGGATCAACAATGCTCAGATGCTACTTGATGCAACAACCTATTCCATCAATGAAATCTCTAAAATCGTCGGATATGATAACCAGCTATATTTCAGTCGGCTTTTTCACAAGCTGAAAGGATATTCACCGAGAGAATACCGAAAGCTGAGAAACAAATTCTGAAATCCACAAAGAGGATACCATCGAATCATCAAAACAATGATTTGTGGTATCCTCTTCTCACTTTTGCAATTCTTATTTTACAAACTCACTCCTTTAAATGTATCTTTTGCTACATATTTTGCCGGCACCAAGAAGATCAGTGTCCATGCTGCACTATCCATACAATTTCCGGAAGGTTTCCCAACAGCTTTACATTTGTCATGCTCTTCTTTTGAGTAACTTTGCACCATATAATGATGATGGTTTTATAAGTACACTAATCGGTGGCATATATTTCTCCTGTCTGCTTTCCTATATTAATACTGACATAGCTAACTTCATCACTCCTGCCAATACCATTACCCAAATGGGGTTCAGCTTAGTACTACGCAGCAGCAATATACATATTGCGAATATCAGAATCATGATCCATTTTGTTCCAAATAGGGATATTTCTATTCCATTTCCCCAAAAGGCTGTTATAAGAATCTGGACTCCGGCCGAAGCGATCATTGCCACCACCGCTGGTCGAAGCGAATGTAATACACCTTGAAGCATATCCATGCTCCGATATCGCAGATATAATTTTGCAAGAATCGTTACAATAATGCAGGATGGTAAGATACATCCTACCGTTGCTACTACTGCTCCGGGTATTCCTGCTATTTTAAGTCCTACAAAAGTAGCCGAATTAACAGCAATCGGTCCCGGGGTCATCTGAGATATCGTTATAAGATCTGTAAATTCCGACATTGTAAGCCATCCATGGCTGGTTACAACCTGCCCCTGTATCAAAGGCATTGCTGCATATCCTCCACCAAAGCTGAACAACCCTATCTGTAAAAAACTCCAGAATAACTGTAAATATATCATTTCATCTTCCTCCTATTTAACAGGAGTGTACGGATTATGCCAATTATTCCGCATACGATTACGATATACACAACATTTATACCAAACAGGCAGGCTGCAACAAACGCTCCTACCATTATAATCAGCGACACGGCTTCCTTCTCTTTCACGATTGGAATCCCCATATCCAACGTGACGGATGCAATTACCGCTCCGACCCCAGCCTGCATGCCTTCCAGAAGCTGACTGATTAACCAGTTATTTCTAAAGGCTTTATAAAATACAGATATTACTGATAAAATCACAAACGGAGGCAGTACCGTCCCAAGGATTGCTACCAACGCTCCCAGAATGCCTGACAGCTTATACCCTACAACAATGGCTCCATTTACTGCAATCGCTCCCGGAGAGGATTGTGCGATTGCCACTAGATCAAGCATTTCATTTTCTTCTATCCAGTGATATTGATCTACAAATTTTTTCTTCATCAGTGTAACGATCACATATCCCCCACCAAAAGTAAATGCGCTCAGATATAAGGTAGATAAAAACAGTTTCAATAGCATTTTTTTCTTGTTTTTTTCTTTCATGGCTGGTCTCTCAATATATTTTAAAATACTACATTACCTATATGCAGAAAACGATGCGATTTCCTTTATAACTAAGTCATCGCATCATTTTCTGTACTCTCTTAATTTATGCACTTACTTCAATGTCTCGTAATCCGCATCCGTGTAGTCTTTCGTCGCATCCCAGTTAGGAAATTCCAATGAGCTATAGTCCATTCCAACTGCCTCCGAAGCACGCTTCCACTCTGTAGTTGTATCATTTGCCAGTGTCTTTAATGCACTGTCATAATCAGTAATACTCTGGGAAATAATGCCCTGCACAATTGCTCCTAAGCTAGGCTGTACATCCTTTACTTCTGCATAAAAATCATTTGCTTTCTCATCTCTCTTTACTAAAGTAGGAACTACTCTGGATGTTTCCTCTGCAATTGTGTAGTATTGTTTCATATGCTCATTGGTCATGTATTTTTCATTGATTTCCGGAATACAGGACACAAAACTTCCACTTTCCACATTGCTCTGCTGATATCCATATTGTTCATCATACAGTGCCATTAAATATTCAGCTGCTTCCTTGGGATGTTTGGACTGCTTATAGATACCCATCCACGGAGATAATTCACCTGCCTGAACATAAGTGTTTGTTACTCCGTCAGGAACAGGAACTGCCATAACTCCATAATTCAAATCCGGATAATTTGCATCCCACTGGGATACACACCACATTCCCTGGCAGAGGAATGCCGCCTGTCCCTGTGCAAATAATTCTCTTGCCTCCGGAGCGCTTATATTAATAGTATCCGGATGAATACTTCCATCATCTACCAGACCTTTAATAAATCCAAGTGCTTCTTTCATTTCTTTACTATCATATGGAGCAACTCCGTTGTCCGTCAGCACTTTCTGCGTTGCAGCTACCTTACCACCAGCTGCTGCAGCCAGGGATCTTGCCATAACGTCCATACGGTTCATCTGTTTTCCGCCATCAATCAGACCATAAACATTGCCATTCCCCATCTCTGTAACTTTTTTACAGGCTTCTCTAAACTCTGAATATGTTGTGGGAACCTCCGTAACACCTGCCTGGTTCAAAATATCCTTATTATAGAAGAATAAGCACTGAATGATTGGCATCTGTTCTGTAACTGTATACCAGTCATCCCCAATATCAGTAACTCCCTCTGCAAAGGCATCCGGATCAAACTTATTTCGGAATTCATCGGTTACATAATCGTTAATCGGCTGGAACCACCCTTCTTCTACCGCTGTATTTAAAGTAAGTCCCACCGGAATCGGAAACAAATCAGGTCCCTCACCAGATTTAATCATAGTAACAATAGTATTTTTGAATTGATCTACTGTAAGCATAGTATATTCAATTTTAATATCAGGGTGTGCTTCTTCGAACTTCTTATGAAACTCCTCTCTTTGTGTAGCAGATCCATCGCTCCAGTCAACAACCCGAAGTGTTATTTGCCCATCGGTGTCCTCTTCTGTTGCTGCTATGACACTTGCATTTTCGCCTGTTTCATTTCCATTACCTGTTGAGGGCATTGCACCACATCCTGCCAGGGTTGTTGCTGCAATTATAGCAGTCAATAACAGCGTACCAAGTCGTTTTAATTTCATTTCTTTTTCTCCTCTCTTTGATATAAATTATTGTTTTCAATTAACTTTTAACAGCTCCGGCAATTCCTTCCACAAAATGCTTCTGCATTAAAACAAATAATATAATAACCGGGATTACAGCTATAGAACCTCCGGCAGCAATGCCTGTCCAATCAACAGTATTTTCTCCTTTGAATGCATATAGCCCAACCGCAAGTGTTCTAGATGACGGATTATTCAAAGTTAATACCAAAGGAAGCATGAATGCATTCCAAGCCCAAATGGTTTCCATAATGACTACTGTCGTTGCGACAGGCTTACACAGTTTCATCATAATATAGAAAAATGTCTGAAAATAATTGCACCCATCTATCTTAGATGCCTCTTCCAACTCATTTGGTACAGATTGAAAGAAGCTGGTAAACAGAAGCAAAAAGATAACATGCGCTCCTCCTGCCTGTGATAAGATCAATCCAAGCTTGGTACCTACCAGATTCATTCCTTTGACTACTTCATAGGTCGGTATAATTGTACTCACCAGCGGAATAGCAATACTGGCCAAGAAAACTGCCATGCATAGGTTTCTGCCAAGAAATTTATAACGTCCCATAGCATATCCCGCCATCATCGTCATAATCAGCACAATGATAACCGAAAATGCTGTTACAATAATTGTATTGATAAAATAAGTGCCAAAATCCGCTTTCTGCCAGATACGAATAAAATTGTCGATTGTCGGCTGTACCGGAATCAATCCCATACGGTTTTGGAAGAACTCATTCTGGCCCTTAAACGAGGCGGAAATCATCCATAAAAAAGGATATATCCAGAAAAATCCAACGCAAAGCAGCAAACCATGTTTAATCACAGATTTAACGATATGAATCTTTTTTTCTTTGCTCATCTGTTCCACCCCCTATTGTACATTCTTCTGTAGACGGTCTTTCATTGCATTCAAAAGTATTCCTATTATTATAACGGCGCCTCCAAAGAACAGAGCTGCTGCACTTGCATAGCCAAGTCTTGGCATTCCAATCTCACTTGAAAATGCGGTTCTATATACATACGTTGCGATTACATCTGTTGCATAATAAGGGCCACCTTCCGTCATTGTTTTCACAATATCAAATACCTTCAAAGAATTTATGGCACATAATATTGCAATAATTCCTCCTGTGGGTGCAATCAGAGGCAACACAATATGGAAGAACGTTTGTCTTCTGTTTGCACCATCAATGGTTGCCGCTTCATATACATCTTTCGAAACTCCCTGCAGTCCTGCCAGCCAGTAAATCATATATGTTCCGCAATCCTTCCAAAGCGAAATGATTACCAATGTAGGCAGCGCATACTTTGCGTTTCCCAGAAAATTAATCGGGTTTTTCAGAATATGTAGTGTGACCAAAAGATGATTGACCGGTCCCTGAACTCCCAAAATGAATATCATGATAATTCCCACTACAGAAGCAGTCGTAACTACAGGAACAAAATACATTGTACGGTATAATCCACGTCCTTTCATTTTTTCATCATTTAGCAGATATGCAAGGAACAAAGACACCGCAAGTTCTAACGGAACTATCATTACCATGTACTTAAAACTATTTATAAAAGCATTCCAAAACAATTCATCATGCATCAGCTCTTTATAGTTTTGTAAGCCGATAAACGTTGCATTAGATGTCATTCCCGACCAATCCAACAGTGAATACTGAATACTGCATATAATCGGATACCCTTGGAATAAGATATAAAATCCAACTGCCAGCGACATAAACATCCAACACCATAGATTTAACTTTAATTTTCTTTTAAATCGAATTCTTCTTGTTGCTGCATCGACTGCATATTTTGTCTTTGTCATTGTTCTCCCCCCATTTCATATAAATACTTGCTTCTGACAGCTTCTTTTATAGGTAACCCTGTATCGTAGTCCAACTGACGAGGCTCATATTCCTCATTTTCTCGTTGTCTTGTAAACCCTTCGTTATCCCAGCTTGGAGTAAAATTTTTATTCCAGGGTCTAAGAGACCATTGATAACCACGATAAAGATCTCGAGTTGCATTCATATGGGTGACAAGTTTTCTATGATATTCCAGAATTATCTCCAAGTATTCCGGATTATCTATTTCATTTACCATTTCATCCGGATCCTTTTTTAAGTCGTAAAACTCATCTTTGTCAAGCAGATTAATTGCCAATTTATAGTTCTCCGAAATGACACCTCTCATAATTTGAAGTCCACCAAATCCATCATGATCTATCTCATATCTGGTAAACTCTGTATAAACTTCACTGTTTATCTTAATTGTTGTATCGTATATCTGTGGAAGCATGCTCTTTCCTTCCAGTAACTTCGGAATATGTAATCCAAAATAGTCCATCACTGTCGGAGTAATATCAATATGAGATGCCGGTGTTGTAATTACTTTTCCCTTTTCACCACCTTTAATGATCAGCGGAATATTAGTCACCTCATCATAGATAGCTGCGTTTTTAGAAAACAGCCTATGTGCCCCCAACATGTCTCCATGATCAGAGGTATAGATAACCATAGCATTGGGCATCTTTTCTTTAATCACATCCAGAACTCTTCCCATTTCATAATCAACAAAGCTGTTACATCCCAGGAATAATGCTAATCCTTCGGAACTTTGGTTGATCTGTTTTTCATCTGCTGTCAGCTTATCCCCAGCCCAAAGTTGTTGCATTAAAGGTTTATTTTTCAAGTCATCTGTAAATTTAGCAGAAGGCTCAAATTTAAAACCTCTGTACATGGTATTATAAGGTGCAGGACATAACGACGGTCCATGAGGTTCGTCATATGATACCGTAAGGAAAAAATCTTCTTCTTTGTATTGATCCAAAAATCTGATTGCGCGATCCGAACATCTATGAGCATATGTAAATTCTTCTGAAAAATCCGGTTGAAATGACTCATTTGGTTGCCTCGAACATACACGTTCATTTTCACTCAGTTCATTCAGATAGCATTTCATATCATACCAGTAATCTGCATCCCAGCCTTCGGGACAACAACCTAATCCAAAATAATCCCCACCATCCAAATGCCATTTTCCTATATATCCACATTTAATACCATTGTCCGTCAGTCTTTGTCCAATAGTCTTTACATTTGCCCCCAATGGAACTCCGTTCGTTACCATTCCATTTGAATGAGGAAACGTGCCTGTAAAAATTGCACTTCTTGCCGGACCACAAACCGGTTGACAAGTGTATGCATTCTCATACCGAATTCCCTCTTGCGCCAGTGCATCTAAATTTGGCGTAAACATTTTTTTATTACCATAACATCCCACCATGTCTTTTCTTGTGGTATCTGTCATTAATAGAATTATCTGTTTTTTCAAAAGGTCACTCTCCTTTTCTGGATTTGCGCTGTTTTATATAGATATATTAGCATATATTTATTTACATACTATTAACATAAATGCTTTTAATATGGATTTTTCTGCATTTGTATGTTATGATTACGTTGTTTATAAAGGATGGAGTTGATGTAGTCATATGATAAATATTAGCGGTCATTTAAGAGAAGAAAGAAAAATTACAGGTTATTACAATCAAGATGTTCCTCTGATAGTGAATTGTTGTGGGAAGCAGGTCTTTCAGACACAGGATTACTTCTGCAATCGTAAAAATGGCAGACTGGATTACCAAATAATATACATTCACCGCGGAAGTGGGCATTTTTATTTGAATAATGAATGGATTACCTTATCGGCAGGAAATATTGTTTTATATCGTCCAGGCATACCACAGTATTATTCCTATTATGCAAAGGAAAAACCTGAGATCTACTGGATACATTTTACTGGTAATGAATGTGAAAATATATTAAAACAATACGATATAAAGAATTGTTATATTGGTGAAAGGCTATATTTGAAATTACTCTTTCAGGATATTATCACCGAACTACAACTAAAAAAAATATCTTATGAAGACATTGTATTGCATAATTTTTATATTCTCCTATGCTTTATTCATCGTTCCTTTTATAGTATCTCCAGACCTTTGGATAATGATTTTTCCTTTGACAGGCTACTACTTGAATTAAACTCTAAATATGCAAACAAATGGTCTGTGGCTTCCATGGCTGATTACTGCAAACTAAGTCAAAGTAGTTTTTCACATATGTTTAAGGATCGTATGGGGATGTCCCCCATGCATTATCTAAATTACCAGCGCATTGAGAAAGCCAAAGATTTTCTTTTGTCTAATTCCATGACCATTTCCAATATTTCGCGTTTGGTAGGTTTTGATGATCCGCTTTACTTCAGCCGTGTATTCAAAAAATATACTGGTGCATCGCCACAAGCTTATTACCAAAATTTGGTAAATACTAATACACCTGACTGGTTTCTAAACAACACAACACCACAATGATTTTTATTATTTATAAAAATATTACATCCGACGAAGTACTATGTTTGAGAAACTCACTATTTCTATCTGTATAGTTCACCTAAAGCAAAGGAGGTTACAATGATACTACATTATTCAACGGAGGGCTCTTTATCCTTTAAAAGCATTTCCTCAGAAAGCTTGGTAGTGGCCTGAGGATTACTCAAGAATTCCGCAAGAATGAATCGAGCCTGCGCTTTCATTACATTGCCTCTTGCGATAATCTCATCCTCAGCTGCATTCATCGCCTGTTCATCAAACGTAAGTTCTCTTTCAATGCCCTCTTCCATATAGTGTTCCATTTGTGCAATGGCTGCATCGATTTCGCTAATTTTTTCATCGATCTCGATTTTCTCCAACTCGAGGCACTCTACTTTTCTTCGAATTTCATCATCGCTGACATAAGCAATGGCAAAACCCAACAGCGATGTAATTAAAGGGCTGATTGATAACAGAGTTACCACCGCCATACTTTTTCGCCGTTTTTCAGAAATCTCTTGTACATTTTCCGTACCGTTTTCAACCTTTTCCTCTGATACAGTATTTTCAAGAGTCATACTCTGATTTTCTTGTTCATACATATCGCTATATGCGAAGCGCAGATACACTGTCCCACCATAGACAAGAAGAAATCCTGCCACGAATACAGCAAACATTGTTAATCCGTGTTTCGTAGTCTTGTATATGGCTCCATGTAGAAATTTTGCGATAACAAGTGGAAGGATATTTAACACCACCGCAACACCAAATGCCATCACTATTGACATCAGTGCACTTTGTAAAAAACACTCTTCCATAATGGAGTATAGGACAGTTCCATCCATAGCAGAGAAAATCGGTACCAAAAGAAGATTGGCTTTTTCATTACTCCACCATGGCATTCCTGTTTTCTGAAATTTTTTTCTGGTTTCCTTTCTGTCTGGATATGTAATCATCTCGTTTAAAATCGCACAACCACCATGATTAGTCATTGTTCTCCTCCTCTTCAGATAAGCGGGTTCCTGACCATAGGATAAGTCTGTATTTCATAAGTGCTTTTTCATTTTCTTCTCTGTCTGCAATGCATAGTTCACGCTTAGACATCACTACACAGTAGTCCCCTTTATGCATTGCCATCAAATTCTCTGTTATCAATCGTTCATGATCACATCTCTGAACCCTGATAAACTTCAACGCTTCGACTATAGTCCTCTCTATAATGGCATCCATATAACTGCTATTAAACATATCGGGGTTTGCCGCTTTTAAGAATGCTTTGCATATCCCTTCAAATGTCTCCTCTAGCTCAGTTAACTTTGGTGACAATTGATAGTCTTTAGGAGCAAGCCCCATATTAGGTGCATACATAGGAATTTCTACAGCTGACGTATTCAGTTCATTCGGCTCATTAATACTTTTTTTAGAAAAAATCGGTCGATTAGTTTCCTTGGTTTTTCTTTTTCTCACTTTCATATTTACTTTTTACATCTCCTTTCATAAATTGAGTACACGGTCGATCATCGTGTGTAGCTTTTCCTTATTGGTAACATAGGCTTTCCTTCCAGGAGAATCTTGATATTTGATTTTGGGAAAATTCTCTAATTTATCTTTATCAGGGTTTTGGCATAAAACGCCGCTCCAATACCTACAGATTCTACTATTAAGCAATCTTTCAGCTCTTTCCTGATAGTGAACCAGCATTTCATCAACGATATCTGATTCTGTCCGAATTTTTGCCAGTCTCTTTAAAATTTCCTCTTTGCGTCGCTCTTCCAATGCATAATTTGCAGCTACAGCAGCTTTCTGTCTCTGCGCTTCCTCTCCGCATCCTTCAGGCAGTTCTCCTCCTTTATGTGACTCCATAAGTGAATATTCTACCAACAATGAATTAGCCTCTTGGATCATAGGTGCTAATTCGTTTGTCGTTTTCAAGAGCAGTTTTTCTATGTGTGCGTTATAGCTGTTCACCTTTGCATCAATGAAAGGAGTGGTATGTACTTCTCCATTACTACATACTTGGTTTTGTCTCGCATCTCGCTTTCCAACGCTCTTCTCAAATAGAGTCTTTATTCCCGGAATCCTAATAATTACCGGATCGAGGTAATAGTATTTTTTTCTTTTCATAAGCCGCCTCCTGTATATTTTCTTTCTTTATTATCATTTTTTTATTTCTTCCCCCATATTCGAATAACGGGAATGTTTTATAATTATAGCAATCCTATTATTTTATTTTTTCATCACTACATTGGCACTCTTTTGCACAATACTGGCACGGCTTTGCGATTTTCACTGTCACTTTACTATGCTACAATATGAAATGTGAATAACTGGTATTATTCACACGACGCAGGAAAGACTCCCCCTTTTAACTTTCCTGCGTTATTTTTATGCGGGAGGTGACAAACTTGAACATCAAAAAAATAATCAGATCCGAAAGGGGTGACGTATCCTACATCAGTACTTTTGTCTATATCCTGGTGGCAATGATTATGGTGGCATTTATCTTAAATGTGTTCCACATCATATCCGTAAAGCAGGAAATGGATCATATTTCTGACCAGCTGGTAAAGCAGATCCAGTTAAACGGAGGCACGAATGCTGATACCGGTGCCCTGTTTTCCTATCTGGCTGCACCCCTATCAGAAGTCGAGGGTCTAACCTATCAGGTAACCAGTTGCGGAAGTACCAACAGAATCCAGATAGGAACTCCCTTTTATGTGACAGTAACCGGAAGATGTTATCTGGGTGGATTTTGGAAACTAAACCTGGTTCCGATTGACATAAAAGCAAATGGTGCCGGAGTCAGCGAACATTACTGGAAGTAGGTGAATCATGAAAAGCAGAATCAAAAATGAACGCGGGGATATGTCTTTTTTCTCCATCTTTATTATCCTCGCCATCAATATGCTCCTGTCCTTCGTCCTGCTCTATGCATCCGTGCAGATCAACTGCATCAACATCCGTAATGCAGCTAAAATGGAGTTAAATAACGTAAGTGCCAGGATCTATGCAGATACCTTTCACTCCCAACGAGAAGCCAACCTTACTTCCTATATGTCTGACATCAGCTTAAGTACTGCCTACAAAAATGCTTTGCGAGCTGGTTTTACTGAGGGCATGAGGTCAAGGGTGAAACTTACAAATGATGATTATGATGTAGAAAATATTGATTTGACATTCCGTCAATATTCTGAAAAAATAGAATATATCGCATCGTTCGACATTACATACCGGATCCGAATGTTTGGAGAGTCTTTCCCTCCAATCCGAAGACACGCAGAACTTACCGGATCCCACAATACAAAATTCTAAAAGTCTGTAAGATTTGTACCCCGACTTACGTATATATAATTAAGGACCAAGAAAGGAGCAGCCTATGAAAAAGAAGAATATTGATAAAAAAGTCGCACTTTCCATTGGGGGAATAAGTGTGTTATGTCTGGGACTTCTTTTCGGAGCCTGGTATTTAAACCATGAACCGGAGGAGTCCTTCACTCCTGCCGCTCAGGAGGTGGAAACCCTGGCAGAAACCTGGGATGACAAATTAGATTCTGGTATTCCTGAAGCATCCATCAAAGAGGAATCTCTTTATACCGGTGAAATATCCGACAACACGCAGACTGTAATCTCTGAAGATGAGAACGGATCTAACGTAGATCTATCCGGAAGCGTGACAAAGGAGGAAGCCCAGGAGACCAAACCTACCGAGAAACCGGAGCCCATCGGGGATACCACAAATAAGGACGAAGTGCCTTCCTATCCGGAAGAGGTTCCTGTAACGGCACCAGAAGTGCAGGTTCCTGCTGATAATTCAGAAAGTTCCCATCCCGGACAAGTCTATGATCCGGTATTTGGTTGGATTGATACCGGAAATACTACTTATGATGTGGTTGACAGTGATGGCGACATCAACAAGCAGATCGGCACTATGGGAGAATAACAAAACAACTAAGACATGGTAAGCACGCCATGTCTTTTTTATTGCAAAGGAGATCTTATGAGAGCAATCAGGAAATACTTTTTTCCACTGCTTCTATCCCTAACGATATTTTTATCCACAGGCATTTCTACTTATGCTATGGGTGATGGAAATATTGATGGAGGCGGTGGATCTTTTGGTACAGGATCCGAACTAAACGTCTGGCGAAATAACCAGGATGGTGTTCGGGTTACAGTCGTTACCACGGGAGGCAGCGTTGTTGCTACTCCCATTGATTTATCAAACTGCAACATTTCCTCCACGGTGTTAAACTTTGGAAAAGTGTCCAAACTGCAATATACTGCGGGCTCATCGCTTTCCATTAATGCCTCCTACACCTACTCAAAGCCAGCCGTCGCTCTACCAAGAATCATCAGCGGATCTGTGAACAAAGCCAGCATTGCTGCGATAAAACGCTACATCCGCTCAGAGTATGCAGCTAAATTTATCGCATCCAAAACCGGCATCCCCTTTGAGAATCTGATTAATGGGGATTACAAATTGGTGATCGAACCCATTGCCTACTTCACGCACAATGGAAAAAACTATGCCATGACAGCAACGGAGGCTGCCCTTTACAACAAGTTATCCGGAGGTGCATTAAGAAGGGTGCTTCCCTCCCTGACGCACCAGAACCTGCCACTCGCGTTGTTTTTAGAAAAATCTGATCTCGGATACCCTGCATGGACTGGAAGCACCTCTGGAAAAGTGTCGGATGATGCCATTATCTCTTCCCTGGGCATCGGCATTGTAAGCTACAAAGATGTGCCTTCCGAAGAGCTGGAAGCCCCGGACTATACGTACCGTGTGGATACGGATGTTATTTCCAGCATTATGTTAACCAGTGCCACCGAAGTAAACCCGAAAAATCCGGCGAAAGCAACCTTTTACATTAATGGCGGCACATACACCGTATCCAATATCGTTATGCCTTCAGGGGAGACGGAAAGATCTTCTATAAGAGGAAACTCCCGGACGACAGTATGGACATTGCGATTCTGCTGCTGATCCCGCTTCCGATATGTGCGGCATAAATATGGGTGCGGATCAGCTGGTCAGATAGCACCTTATAGATCTCCAGGGCATCATTGCTGCTTAAACCTTCAAACCGCTCATCCGCTGCAATCCTGTCCTCTGTCTCGATCAGATTGAAAAAAATATTGGTCATTAAATCATTGATGATCTGTGTTCTCAATTGCTACCTCCTGTGGTCCTCGCCCACTGACTTTATGGATGCTGTCGCTCCCTCTTCATACAGCATGAAATGCATCCTCTTACAGTTCTTCTGCGTGCCAAGTACCTTTTGATCTTCCGATGGAACTGACAACTTAATCATAGCAGTTGAACATTAATGCAAACAAAACATAAAAGTCTTAAAAACATCTATCGCTCTACACTATATCTTATCTGAATTTTTTGCAAAAAGCTTTTCCATAATTTATATAAAATTTACGTTAATATTCTTTTTGTACTTACAAATCACTTTGAAATCTGCCATTTTCTGGTGAATCTTGGTAATTATTAACAATTATAATAATAATTCTCATTATCATATTCTACATCCCGGTCTATATCATTTCCGGTCGAAACAAGTTATACTATAAGTGTCAAAATAAATATTTTTTATTAGGCAAAGGAGAAAAGCTATGGAAATTAAATTTTATTTTTGTGATCATTGTAAAAATGTTGCTATAAAGGTTGTAGATCATAAGGTTCCCCTGTTCTGCTGCGGGGAAAAGATGACCGAACTGGTACCCGGCACCGTGGATGCCGCAGTGGAGAAGCATCTTCCCGAATATACGGTAAAAAACGGGATTGTCTCCGTACATGTCGGCTCCGTGGAGCATCCGATGACCCCGGAGCACTATATCTCCCTGATCGCCGTGCAGACAGACCGCGGTGTGCAGTATAAGAATCTGACCCCGGATATGGCTCCGAGAGCAGAATTTGCCCTCTGCGAAGGGGAAACTGTGGAAGCCGTGTATGCTTATTGTAACCTCCACGGTCTATGGGAAGCGTGAGCCTATGAATACTAACAACGTAGAAAACTACAACGAACGTTATTCTCCGGAAAGAGAGACCTATGTGATCAAAAAGGATGGGAGTCTTGAGGCATTTCATGTCCAGAAGGTGATCGATGCTATCGGAAAAAGTGCTTATCGCGCACTTACGAAGTTCACTCCGGAAGAAAAGGAACAGATCTGTGAATGCGTCATTTCTCATATAGATGCTCTGGAATCCACACAGGTACCCATCTCTGTCATGCACAATATCGTGGAAAATGCCCTCGAGCAGGTACGTCCCATCGTAGCCAAAAGCTACCGCGATTATAGGAACTATAAGCAGGACTTTGTCCGGATGCTGGACGATGTCTACAAAAAAAGCCAGGCGATCATGTATGTGGGCGATAAGGAAAATTCCAATGCAGATTCCGCACTGGTCTCCACAAAGCGCAGCCTGATCTTTAATCAGTTAAACAAAGAGCTTTACCAGAAGTTCTTCCTGACGACAGAAGAGATCCAGGCATGCAGGGACGGGTATATCTACATCCATGATATGTCTGCCAGAAGGGATACCATGAACTGCTGTCTGTTCGATGTGGCGCATGTGCTCTCCGGCGGCTTCGAGATGGGGAATATCTGGTACAATGAGCCGAAGACTCTGGATGTTGCATTCGATGTCATCGGGGATATCGTTTTAAGTGCTGCCAGCCAGCAGTACGGCGGCTTTACTGTCCCCAGTGTGGATCTGATCTTAGAGCCTTATGCCGAGAAATCCTACCGCAGAGCCCTGGCTAAGTATGAGCGGCTGGGTGTCGCTGCAGATCTTGCCGAAAAAGAAGCTCTTGCGGATGTGAAGAAGGAGTTCGAGCAGGGCTTCCAGGGCTGGGAATATAAATTCAACACCGTGGCAAGCAGCCGTGGGGACTATCCTTTCATTACCGTGACAGCCGGAACCGGCACCGGACAGTTTGCCAGAATGGCTTCCGTTGCCATGCTGGAAGTCCGAAGGGGCGGCCAGGGAAAAACCGGACATAAGAAGCCGGTGCTGTTTCCGAAGATCGTATTTTTATACGATGAGAACCTCCATGGCCCCGGTAAACCTTTAGAAGACGTGTTTGAAGCAGGTGTTGCATGTTCTGCCAAGACCATGTATCCCGACTGGCTGAGCCTGACCGGAAAGGGCTATGTCGCAAGTATGTACAAGAAATACGGTAAGATCATCTCCCCCATGGGCTGCAGAGCATTTCTGTCTCCCTGGTACGAACAAGGCGGTATGCACCCGGCGTTTGATGGAGACGAACCGGTATTTGTGGGACGCTTCAACATTGGCGTGGTATCCCTGCATCTGCCGATGATACTGGCAAAAGCAAGAAAAGAGAGCAGAGACTTCTACGAAGTACTGGATTACTATCTGGAGCTGATCCGTAGGCTCCATATCCGGACGTATGCTTATTTAGGGGAGATGCGTGCATCCACGAATCCTTTAGCATATTGTGAGGGTGGATTTTACGGTGGACATCTGAAGCTTACGGACAAAATAAAGCCCGTCCTGAAGACAGCAACTGCCAGCTTCGGGATCACTGCTCTGAATGAGCTGCAGATGCTCTACAATGGGAAATCACTTGTGGAAGACGGTGCTTTTGCACTGGAGGTCATGGAACATATCAACAAGCGCGTGGATGAGTTCAAGGAAGAAGATGGCAATCTCTATGCCATCTATGGAACACCTGCTGAGAACCTCTGCGGACTGCAGATTAGACAGTTTAGAGAGCAGTACGGTATCATCGAAGGCGTATCTGACAGACCTTATGTCAGCAACAGCTTCCACTGCCATGTCTCCGAGGACATCACTCCGATCCAGAAGCAGGATCTGGAGAACCGTTTCTGGAACTTAAGTAACGGCGGCAAGATCCAGTATGTGAAATATCCGATTGGCTATAACACGCTGGCGATCAAATCCTTAATCCGCCGCGCCATGGATATGGGCTTCTATGAGGGGGTAAATCTCTCACTGTCCTACTGTGATGACTGCGGACACGAGGAGCTGCAGATGGATGTGTGTCCGAAATGCGGCAGCAAGAATCTGACCAAGATCGACCGGATGAATGGATATCTGTCCTATTCCAGAGTGCATGGTGATACCAGACTGAATGCTGCGAAGATGGCAGAGATTGCCGACAGAAAAAGTATGTAAATAAAAGATATCTTGAAGGAAAAATTGCAATCAGATAGGAAAAAGGATAGCGCTTCCCGCCATGCGGTTACGCTATCCTTTTTCTATTCCTAAATATTTCCATCTGTTTGTGGTTCTAAAATAACCTTCTATCAATAAAAACATAAAAATCGGGAAAGCTATTCTTCCTAATACGTCAAAAATATCACTTATCACAAGCAATATTCCTCCATTTAAATTAGGATAAATCAAAGCCTTATTGACATGATCTATGAGCATAGACGTAAAGGCGATATACTTTAATTGTGCTCCGGATAATATTTTTCGTCTGTTCATTTTCGTTCAAATACATATTCCGATTCAGATGACAAATCTCTTCTGAAAGTATATCCAAGGCTGTCAAATTTTCGTATCTCTTCAGGATTCTCAATTTCTCTTTCTGCCATGAACCGGACCATCTCCCCTCGGGCCATTTTGGCATATGTCCCTTTCGTTACCAGTTTATTTCCCGATAACTCACAAAAGGAGACCGTAATATAGGTATCCTTAGGTGTCAGATACTTTTCTATGCATTTTGAGTATTCTTTTGATGCCAGATTAATGATAACCCTGCTGTCATCAATCACTGAACGATATAATCTCTCCCCCCAGTAATCATACAGATTTTTTGCATCTCCTATCCCGACCTTTGCCTGCATTTCTAACCGGTACGGTGTCACCCCATCCATTGGTTCCAAAACCCCATAAAACGCAGACAGGATTCTCAAGTGCTTTTGTACATATGCAAGCTGTCTATCCTCAAACACAGCTGGTGCCATATACTGAAATGCGATTCCTTCATAGGATAATACTGCCGGAGTAAGTCCACGGTACAGATCCATAGTTTCCAGTCTGTGAAAGTTCTGTTCGGCAATCTTATCGTTACATTTCCAGACTGCTTTCAGCTCTTCTTTGGATTTGCTTTTCATCCAGTTTAATACTTCTGCTGTCTTATCAATATAGACAGGCAGTTCAACCGGTGCTAAGTTATCGGTATCTACTATCATCTTTTTTGCAGGTGATAAAATAATCTTCATTATGCCAATTCCTTAAGCATATTTTCAGGATCATCTGCCGCCTTGACTTTATCATTTGCCTTTATAATGATTCCCTGCTCATCAATAAGATAAGTAGTTCTTACCACGCCCATAGATATTTTTCCATAGTTTTTCTTTTCTTTCCAGACATCATAGGCTTCAATAACCTTACGTTCCGGATCAGCTAAAAGTGTAAATGCCAGACCATATTTTTCTTCAAATCTCTTATGAGAAGCCACGGAATCTTTACTGACTCCAAGAATGACCGCACCCTTTTCCGCAAACTGCGGATATCTCTCTGAAAAACCGCATGCCTGTTTCGTACATCCGGGTGTGTTATCCTTTGGATAAAAATATAAAATCACTTTTTTGCCTGCATAATCACTTAATTTATGCATTACGCCGTCCTGATCCGGCAATTCAAAATCGGGTGCTTTTATTCCTAACTCTAACATTTACTATTCCTCCGCTTTTGTATTTTCCACCTGTTTTCTTGTTCTTTTATTACCTGAAATCATTTTATGACCAGAATAGACTGCCATAGTCATGCATATCAGAGAGCCAAATGCAAAGTATTTGTGTGCTGCTTTTAACCCTTTATATCCTGTATAAAAAGTTCCAACCATTGTAACTATTGCTCCGATTGACCAATATTTATGTGCTTTCATTTTATACCTCCAAATTGATTAAACTTTTTCCAAAATAAATATCTCTGGATTATGAACAATATTATACATTCCATCCATTACTTTCGACAAGCAGAGAAAAAAAATAATCAATTAAAATACAAAAGGATGTATCACGATAATTCTTGCATTACCTTGACGCATCCTTTCGTGTTGTATTTTTTTATTCTTCTTAATGACAGCTATGGCTTCCGCATCCATGCTCACCACACGTATGTCCTTCCCCATGGTTGTGCTCATGGTGAGAACACTTCACATCCGGATTATAATCAAGCGTATCATTGATAAAAGCTTCTACTGCTTTATCCGCATCTCCTGAAACTCCGCCCAAAAGCTTAATGCCCGCTGCCGCTAACGCAGTCTGAGCACCTCCTCCGATTCCGCCGCAGATCAAAACATCGGCATTTAATGCATTAAGAACTCCTGCCAATGCACCATGTCCGCTTCCATTCGTATCTACTACTTCTGAATGTAGCACTTTTCCTTCCTCTACATCGTAAATCTTAAATGTCTCTGTGTGTCCAAAGTGTTGGAAAATCTGTCCATTTTCATATGTTACTGCTATTCTCATGATACCTTCTCCTTTTTTTACTGTATATTTTTTATAAATCTCATGTTTGTAACATCCTCCAAAGCTGCAGTCGCTGCTCTGACCGTCACAGATTATGAAATACCCACCCTCAATTTTAAGCGGATGTCCATCAATGAGAGCATCTGCTATTTTCTTTCTGGCAATCTCGTAAATCCGTTGGACCGTCGTTCTTGCGATCTGCATAGATTCTGCACACTGCTCCTGACTGTAACCTTTCTTGTCCAAAAGACGGATCGTCTCGTACTCATCTACCGTCAGAACAATGGGCATTTTTTTCTCAGTATCATCTGCCGGAAGAAATTCTAAAACATTTGGGAAATGGCAGACTTTTCTGCATTTTACTGGTCTCGGCATGAAATTGCTCCTTTCTCGCTTTTCTTATATAATAGTCCCATAAAGGGCATATGTCATCAATTGATTGACGCATCTTAAAAAAGCAAGTATACTTTGTTCATAAAGGAGATAACTATTATGAGCTTCGAAAATTATTTTCCACTATGGAATGACTTAAATACAGCACAGAAAAAACTAATTTCAGACAATTTGATCACACAGCATGTGAAAAAAGGAACAATCATTCACAACGGGGACATGGATTGTACCGGATTATTACTGGTTAAATCCGGGCAGCTTCGAACTTACATACTTTCAAATGAAGGACGAGAAATTACACTCTACCGTCTGTTCGATATGGATATATGTCTTTTATCCGCCTCATGTATCATGCGGTCTATTCAATTTGAAGTAACCATTGAAGCAGAAAAAGATACGGATCTTTGGATCATCCCTGCTGAAATCTATAAGGGCATCATGAAAGAATCTGCTCCTGTCGCAAACTATACCAATGAGTTAATGGCTACCCGTTTTTCTGATGTCATGTGGCTGATTGAACAGATTATGTGGAAGAGTTTGGATAAGCGTGTTGCTTCATTTCTTTTAGAAGAGGCCTCTATCGAAGGAACAAACGAGCTGAAAATCACTCATGAGACGATTGCTAATCATCTTGGTTCCCACAGGGAAGTTATCACTCGAATGCTTCGATACTTTCAAGGCGAGGGTCTCGTCAAACTCTCCCGCGGCAAAATCACAATCCTTGATCCAAAAAGACTGGAAACACTCCAAAGGTCATAAAACTGTTTTTCTGTAACATATAAAGAAGAATCCTCCATTTATCAGAATTATGAAAGTCATTCTAATAAATGGGGGATCTTTTTATGTTATAAGAAAATTATAAAAATATCGTGATTATTTTTTAATAATCCATACCACATGCATATGCCCTTTCAATCAGCGCACGGTCATTGACCACTGCATCATAGAAGCGAAATCCGCCAGAGAAATTATACGTTTCATAACCGTTTCCTTCCAGAATACGGCTCGCAATATAACTGCGCAGACCACTCTGGCATATCAGATACACAGGCTTTCCTTTCTCAATTTCACTAATTCGTTCTCTCAGTTCATCTACAGGTATGTTTTTGAATCCATCAATATGCCCCCTGCTGAATTCACATACAGTTCTCACATCTATCAACACCACATCTTTATCTTTAGAAATCTTGTCCATATCTTCCAAATGCCATTGCTTTAATGTCCCTTTTGCAATATTGTCTATCATAAATCCAGCCATGTTTACCGGATCCTTGGCAGAAGAATAAGGTGGCGCATATGCCAGATCCAGATCTTTCAACTGGGTTGCATTCAGCCCCGCATGAATTGCTGTTGCCAGCACATCAATACGTTTATCAACTCCTTCATATCCGATAATCTGAGCGCCAAGCAAACGATAGCTCTCTTTTTCAAAAACCACCTTCATGGTCATCACTTTTCCTCCAGGATAGTAACCGGCATGACTCATAGGAGAAAGAATTACTGTATCTACCTCTAATCCTGACTTTTTGGCATTGGTTTCATTGATACCTGTAGTGGCTGCTGTCATATCAAACACTTTTATAACGGAGCTTCCCTGACTGCCCAGGTAACGACTATCACCGCCACAAATATTATCAGCGATGATTCTGCCCTGTTTATTGGCTGGTCCTGCCAAAGAAATCAGCGCATCATTACCCGTAACATAATGTTTTACCTGAACTGCATCACCTGCAGCATAAATATCCGGTACAGAGGTTTCCATTCTGTCATTCACTACAATACTTTCCTTGATGCCAAGTTCCAGACCGGCTTCTTTTGCTAATACTGTGTCTGGTGTGACTCCGATTGCCAGAACTACCATATCAGCCTGAAGGGATGGATTATCTTTCAACAGAACCTCCACTCCGTCGTCTTTTTCTTTAAATCCTTCTACTGTATAGCCCAGTACCAGTTTTATCCCATGCTTTCTCATTTCATTATGAATCATGGATGCCATATCCGGGTCAAAAGGGTTCATCAGCTGCTTAAGCAGCTGGACAATCGTAACATCCATGCCAAGCTCCCTCAAATTTTCCGCCAGTTCCAGACCAATAAAACCGCCACCTGCCAATACAGCCGATTTTGGATGATTCTTATTTATATATTCCTTTATCCGAAAAGTGTCTTCTACAGTACGAAGTGTAAAAAGTTTATCAATACCTACTCCGGGAAATCTCGGCTGTGTAGGCTTTGCACCTGGAGAGAGGATTAGCTTATCATAGTTTTCTTCAAATATTTCACCGTTTTCTAAATTCTTCACTGAAACAGTTTTACTTTCGGGATGTATTGAGATAACTTCATGATGAATTTTCATGTTAATACGGAAGCGTTTAAAAAAACTCTCTGGTGTCTGTAGTGTAAGTTCTTCCGGATCTGTAATCACGTCTCCAATATAATATGGAAGCCCACAATTCGCATAGGATATGTATCCGGATCTTTCAAACACAGTAATTTCTGCATGTTCATCCAGTCTGCGTATTCTTGCTGCGGCTGTAGCTCCTCCCGCTACACCTCCTACGATTATTACCTTCATCTTATTTTTCCACCTTTCCTGAGTAAGCTGCAATACCACCGATATTATTTACTTTAGAATATCCCATTCGTTGCAACATCCCAGTTGCCTGACGGCTCCGAGAACCGGAATAACAGTATACAAACAGAGGGATATCCTTATTCTTCGCTACAGAAACAATATTGTCTAGTTGCTGCAACGGCACATTTTTACTTCCTGGTATATGTCCTTCCTGATATTCCTGCGGAGTACGGACATCCAGCAGAACTGCACCAGCAGTCCTTTTATATTCTTCTATGCCTTGATTAATATTCGACTGTTTAAAGAAATCAAAAAATCCCATTAGCACACCTCCCTAAAGCATTTCTAATATCGCTTTCTTAGGTCTCGCCCCTGAAACCTGCTGTACAATCTTCCCATTCTTCATAACCACTAAAGTCGGAATGCTCATAATATTGAACTTATTTGCCAGTTCAGGCTCTTCATCTACATTAATCTTTCCAACTTTAATATCCCTACGCTCATCTGCAATCTCCTCTACAATAGGTACTACCATACGGCAAGGCGCACACCAAGATGCCCAAAAATCTAAAAGAACGGTTTTATCGGAATTCAGTACTTCGTTCTCAAAATTATTTTTATTGATATTAATAGCAGACATTTTACAGTCCTCCTTATCTTTTTCTTTTTGTAGTTTTATTATAGTCTTATTTTCATTTATTTTCCGTGATTACATCACCATACCACATTAAATTAACTTCTTGCCATACCATCTGCACTTAATATAACACCTGTAATGTAACTAGCCTCACCTGAAGCAAGAAACACAAACGCATTGGCAATATCTTCTGGCTGTCCAAGACGACGCAATGGAATTCTTTCAATCATAGGTTCGATAACTTCTTTTGGCACAGCTTAACTTTCATAAGACAGTAGAGAACCACTGTACTAATAATGATTACGAACCAAATTAACACCTTGCCCATTCGACCACTCCTCTCAAATAAAAAGAGGACCAAACCAGCTGATGGAGTATTCCATCTCAAGTGCTAATTTAGTCCTCACTAAATGTTTTTGATATAAAATTGTACCTAATCTAAGCACACAGATTCACTCTCAGACTGATTGCGGACATCTGTGATACTGACTTGGATTTTCGGTTTAATATTGCAGCGCTGCCCTATCTTTACCGCTAAAATGGTATAAAAATAAGGACTAAATTAGGCATAACCCCTTGATCTTACTGGTTTTCATCTAACTTGGTCCTATTATAACTCAAACACCAAGTTCCATTAGATTAGTTACATTATATCGTGTGGTAGGTCGGTTGTCGATAAGTTTTTGACCTTTTTTCCTATCTCAAAAGTCAGGTAACTTACCCACACTTTATCTTCCAGCTATAATTTTTTCTTCACGCTCTCGCTCCTTCACATATTCCCAGAATGCTTCCAACGATTCCTCGGCACTCATATCCGGTTCTGGTAATGGCTCCAGTTCATCCAGTCTTTTCAATATTCTTATCACTTCCTCTGCGTCAAACTGATCATCCTCAACCTCCATTGTGTAATAATCAAGTCTGTCATTCAGCAATCTGATTTCCTTACTCTTACTCATGCTTAAAATCTCCCTTCACTATATACGTAACAGTTTTCGACAAAATCTTACAAATTTTTTGAAATTATTTTCTATCAGTTGATTGCATTAGTAACTTCTACTGCCATGCTGAAGCTTTCTTCGTAAGCAGTGCGTTGTATTCCCTTACGATCCGCTCTCCAAGACGGGTATTTCGCTTGTCGCACGCCGTGTTATGGATTGCCTGGTAGAGAGCCTTCTTACTGCCTACAATGACTATTTTTTCTTTTGCCCTGGTGATCGCCGTATAGAGGATGTTACGCCGTAACATCATGTAAAACATGGGAAGCCATGGAATGATCACAACCTTATATTCACTTCCCTGGCTCTTATGTACCGTTGTTGCATATGCGTGCTCGATTAGGTCTGCATCCTCCGCACTGTATTCCACGATTCTTCCATCCGAAAAGGACAGTCGCATAAGATCCACGCCATCCTCATCCTGATAGATGTCCGTGATATACCCGATGTCACCGTTACTGATATACCGTCATACATACGGGTGCTATCCGTCCTATCACTGCGGATAGACTAAATGCACACAGTACAGCCATACTACGCGGCCTAAAAGGGCGCAGGAAGCGGTGACGGGAGATATGTGTATTATTCACACGCAAAATTTTTAGAACGAGGAACTCTATGAGAAAAACAAATACAAATTTATCTAACTACGATGATTTTCTGAAATATTCCTTGTTACACAATGTTATTTCTGGACAAGAAAAAACCCCAGAAACAATAAGTTTCCGAGGCCATCCTGAGAGGCGCAGACCGGATTTGAACCGGTGGATACTGGTGTTGCAGACCATTGCCTTACCACTTGGCTACTGCGCCATATTTAATTAAATGACTCCAACGGGAATCGAACCCGTGTTACCGCCGTGAAAGGGCGATGTCTTAACCGCTTGACCATGGAGCCGCGTGTTATCGCCGCTTGGCGTATCTAATGTATCTGATAAAAAAACTCCCCGAGTAGGGCTCGAACCTACAACAACTCGGTTAACAGCCGAGTGCTCTACCATTGAGC
>CDZR01035179.1_pt1 | contig 93682 bp, 87 predicted proteins | sample 554781 | NCBI WGS metagenome assembly CDZR01 (sample SAMEA3182065, study PRJEB8094) | gut metagenome | biome: human; feature: gut; material: Stool; isolation source: human stools | place: Canada | collected 2013-01-28
ATAACCACAATTAATAGCAGTGTATTTTCAGGCTGTAGTGGACTTACAAGTGTGACATTTCCTGAAACACTTACAAAGATATACAGCTATGCGTTAAGTGGATGTACAAGTCTGGAAAGCATAGAGATACCAGACAGTGTAACAGATATATCAGCAAGAGCATTTTATAATTGTACCAAGTTAAGCAGTGTAAAACTACCTTTAGGCTGGAAGAATGTACTTGATTATTATTATGATAGTGCAGATCGTTATTCTGATTCTAGTGATTGTTATCAGAGTCCGTTTGTAGGCTGTACGGTGCTAAAGGAAATAACACTGCCAGAGGGAATGACAACAGTTCCGAAACAGGCATTCAGAGAATTGACAAGTCTTGAAACTGTTGTACTGCCTGACTCGATAAAAACAATTAGTGCTTATGCGTTTTATGGTTGCTCAAAATTAAGTGTACTTGATTTGCCTGACTCCGTAAAAGTTATAGGAAACTCAGCATTCTATGGTTGCAGTGGATTTAGAATGTTGAATTTTAATGAAAACCTTGAATCTATTGGTTCATATGCATTTTCGGGTTGTAACGGATTAGTTAGCATGGTATTGAACGAAAACTTACAAACTGTGTCTAACTACGCTTTTTCTAACTGCGCAAACCTTACAGCTGCCAGAGTACCAAAGTCGGTTACTTCATTCGGTGCGGATAGTTTTTACAACTGTCCAAAACTGACAATTTATTGTTACTCCGGTTCGGCAGCTCATATGGCATTAGAAAATACAAGCTATAAGTATTTTCTTCTTGATGAGCATGAGCATGAGTATGATATTACGGTTGAGACTGCAGCAACTTGTACAAGAGGTGGCTCACAGATTAAGACTTGCAAGATTTGTGGATACAACTATATTGAATTAGTCGCTCCACTTGGTCATGACTATGAAACAAAAGTTGTTGAGCCGAATTGTACTGAGAAAGGCTATACTACCTACACCTGTAAAAGGTGCGGTGATAAATATAATGACGATTATGTTGATGCATTGGGACATCATTATGGTGAGTGGCAAGTTAGGACGGAGTCCACTTGTACAGAAAAAGGAGTTAAGTATAGAACTTGCAGTGTTTGCTCAAAAGAGGAAATCAGGGAGATATCTGCTAAGGGTCACCCTTATGAAATTAATGTACAAGAACCAACATGTATTGAAAGAGGCTATACGGAACACACTTGTCGCGTATGTGGTTATTCGTATAAAGACAAATATGTTAATGCAAAAGGTCATTCTTACGGTGAGTGGATAGTTGATGAAGCTGCATCTGTTCTTTCAAAGGGTAGCAAGCATCGTGTTTGTACAGAATGTGGACACACTGAAACACAAACGATAGCTCAAGTTATAGTTGATATAAACACAAATAAAAACTATGGTCGTGCAAATTTCACAATTGTTGATGCACAAACACTTGAACCAATAAAAAATGCCTGCATTTTTATTTCAACCGAAAAAGACGGCGAGAATACCTTTTCAACAGATTCAAATGGTAAGGTAAGCATAGTTTTACCGGTAGGAAAACAAACTATTTCTGTTTATGCAGATGGTTGTATTACTCGTAATACTAAGATAACTGTAAAATCGGGCATAAATGATATTCCGAAAATCGGTTTGAGCGAGAAACCAACATATGATGCAAAGATTACTTCAAAGCCAATGACTATTGAAGAAATAAAAGAAGCCGGTATAGATACTTCAGCTCCTGAAAATCAACATGTATATAAGTATGAATTAAAACTGGATTTTGATCCTGAAATAGACACATCAAGTATTATTTCATACTTTAATTCCGAAGGGGACTATTTAGGCGGATATTATGCAGGTAATTCAACAGGTAGCGGAGGTTCTGGCGGTGGAACAGCAGAACCTTCTGATCCAACATACAATCTTCATTATCATGTGGTAACAGGTGGAATATGGCATAGTTGGTGTAAGAGCATAGAGGTTGAAAAAGGTCAAAATGTTTCTCTTACATATCATCCGTACAGAGATGATGAGAACTATGTTTTTGATGGTTGGTATGAGGACGACTCTTTTACAAAGAAAATATATTCAACTCATATCAAGGATTATTCTACATATGTGTACGGTCGGTGGATATATGTAGGCGAAGGTGAGGAACAAAAGATATCAACAAATCCGGGTATAACCATTCCCACAAAAGACGAAGTAATAACAGTGTATCCGGTTTCTGAACACTTCTACCTTATAGTCAGAGGTGAGGTGAAATGGTTAAAAGAAATGTTCGATGTCGAAATGCTTGTTGTCAACAATTCGAATACAGATACCCTCGAGAATTTAACAGTTTCGTTGACATTGCCGAAAGGGCTCTCTTTGGCCGATATGAATGGTGAACAGCAAACTCTTGACAAGAAAATTGATAATATACCTGAAGGCAAAAGTGAATCAGTTCATTGGTATGTCAGAGGAGATGTAGCCGGAAGCTATAGTTTGGAAGCAAGATTAAAGGGTAAAATAATGCCTTTTGAAGAAGATATTGATGATACATTTGTTTCTGAAAATCAACTTCAGGTTTGGGCCGGTAATGCACTGAATTTGCATTTTGATTTTCCAAATGCAGCATATTACGGAGAAGATTATCCTATTACCATAACGCTTTCTAATGTTTCGGATAAGACATTATACAATATTAATCATATTGTTCAAATTGAACAAGGAATGGAAATCTATTATTCTGATGGAAGTAAAAAAGAGAAAATTGAGAAATCTTCTTGGAAATCAATTGGAGTAAGAGAATTTAATCCGGGTGATAAAATAATCATACAAACTTCAACTAATATTTTCTTTAAATCAGAGATAATAGAGAATAAATTGGAAAGTCTTGTTGGTATTGTCGATGGCGTTGAACAGCTTATTAATGCGTACAAGGCGATAAAAACCGCAGTTGACGCAACAGAATCTTTAGTAAATTGCGTAAGCGGATGTTCAAAAGCTCTAGATAATTTTGATTTTACTATTGCTACTGAATCAACTGAAAAGCTAAAGTTATTTAAGACTTTACATCAGAAGGTATCCGGATTAATGTTATCCTACAGTACAAGCGGAAATAAAACCATTGATGCATCTGTCAAGCTTGCAAACACAGGCATAAACACATCTTTGAATGCGATTACCGATAATCCTGATGAATGGCTTAAAAACAATTCTGTTGATGATATAAAGTCATTGCTTACAAAAATAGATGCTTTGGAAAACTCAATATCTGAAAGCGGAGCAACTTCACGTAAGTTTGATATTTATGATTCAATTCGTACGGCAATATCAGCTATTCCAATTAGATTCGCATTAAGTAATGTGATAATGACCGAAGATGATAATAACACAACAAGTATTCCTTGGTCATATTCGGTATCACAGTCATCAGCACAATACTTTGGCGTATCTAGTGTAAGCAAATATTTGACTTCCATAACGAAGGCAACTATGGGAGAGATATATGATGAGTCAATGCCGTGGTATTTGCAACTTATACCAGGATTGGATGATCCGTTTAATCAAGATGAAGCGATTGGTTACATTAAGGCGACCGAAAATGAAATAGCACAGTTCAAAGCCAAAGATGCAACCGGTGATGTGACATTTAAGGCTTGGGTGGAAAGCAATGAATCAGTACAAAATATCAGTACTTTTGCTTCTGCACCGTTAAACAGTGCAAGTAACTTTGTACTTTCTTCGGATAATAAAAGTGCAACGGTAGGCATAAATGGAGTATTAACTTTTAAAGGTGATGGTATGATTTCTGTTAAACCATTGAGTCAGACCGGCGGTACTTTGTATATTGAAGATAGTGAAGGTAATCTTTATACCTATGTTATAGATGTTGTTGCACAGCATGAATGTACCGCAGGTGAACGAGAAACCGTAATAGCGCCAACTAAGGATTATGATGGTTTCGCCGTTAAATGCTGCAAAGTATGTGGCGAGATAATGGAAATAGATAATCTGCAATTCGAAAATATCTGTAAAAATCATACATACGGTGAATGGAAAACTGAAACTAGTTCTACTTGCACACAATCCGGAATTGATACAAGAAGTTGTTCTGTGTGTGGAAAAATTGAGTATGAGTTTACTGATAAGAAGGAGCATAGTTGTAATGATTGGAAAATAACAAAGGCTGCTACTTGTCAAGACCAAGGAGAGAAACAATCCGTTTGTACAGAGTGTGGTGAAACAATTACTCGAAGTATAGAAAAAATACCGCATACAGACGGTAATTGGGAAGTAGTAAAAGAAGCAACAGCTTTTGAAGAAGGTTTGAAGAAATTGCATTGCAAAAATTGTGATGAGGTTATCCAGTCTTCAATAATTCCTATGACAAAAGAAACTTTTGGCTATTCAAAGGATAGTCAGGATAGAATCCTTATGGGTATTCCAGAATGCATAACTCCTGAGATGCTTGTAAAGCATTATGATAACATGGGGCTTGCGGTTAGAATTTCTGATTCAGAGGGAAATTTACCGGAGTATGTAGGGACTGGATGTAAAGTATTCTTCGATAATGTTGAGTATAGTGTAGTATTAAAAGGTGATACATCAGGTGATGGAGTGATTGATATTTTTGATTATTATGAAATACTCGATTATCTTAATGGTAAAGGAACATTGACGGGAAACTATTATAAGGCATCTCTCATCACTTCGGATGAACCAAGTATTTTTGATGCATACGCAATCATTGATTATATCAATGATTGTGGTGCATTAGAGCAGTAACTAGGAGGTCAATGATGAAAAAAATATTAGGATGTGCTTTATGCTTTTTTGTATTGATATCCTGCTTAACTTTTAATTCTGTCAATGCTTTAGATGATGTCTTTCCGTATGAAGTTTATTGTTCAAATAATCAACCATCTATTGGAAGTATAATAACAATAAGAGTGGCACTTACCGATTATAAAAATGCAACCAAAAAGATAAGAGGATTACAAATCGATATGACTAATATTGATAAATCTGTTTTTGAAGTTGTTGAGCACAAAACTTTGATTAACGAAACAAATGTTGCGTCGAATACAACTTCTTACTCAGAATCTAATAGTAGAGTGAGACTTGTATACGCAAAATCTGATGGAACGTTGGACGATGCTGTATCAGATTTAATGGAAGTCAAAGTGAAAATTAAAGACACAGTTACAATGAATGGCTCTATTTCTATTCCGATAACTCTGAAGATACAAACGGTTGATATCGGTGCCGCAGGCAGAATCACTCAAAAAACAGCATTAGATGTAAATTATCACCTAGGTGGGGGCGTTTTTAGTGCGGATATTCAATGGGGCAAAATGATGTTTGAATATACCGATGGAGTATGGAATCCAACTACTCACAAATATGAAAATGGCGGTTGGAATTGTAATGATGAAGACAATCTAATAAAGGTGTCAAATAATGGAAACATAGATATATCGGCAACATATGACTATGTGTCTAAGGACGAATATTCTAACATAGTCGGTACATTCAAAAACAGTGAAGACAAAGATATAAAAAGCTCTGAAATAAAGTCAGGGCAAGCATTGTCTGTTTATTTACAACTTTCCGGAAAACCTACAAAGGGGATAAATGAACAGAGTATCGGCACAGTGAAAATTGAACTTGATGAGGTAGTAAAGCAATGATAGATTTATTAAAAAAGTATAAGGTAAGAATTATTATTTCAGTGGCTACCTTGGTATCGGTTGTAGCAATTACTATCACAATAGTGACTCTTATAAACAATGAAAAAACAGTAATATCTCCTGACTTTGCACCTATTGAAAAGGAAACATATGCGGAAGTCTTAAACGACGAAGAAACAAGTAAATTAGAACAGCAAGAAGGAGGCGGTGCTGTATCACTTACATATTCAAAGGAAGTTACTGTCAATTTAAACGACAGGACTGCAGAATTGCTATTTCAAAATCCTGCAAAATCTAATCAGAATATGGTTTTGCAAATAATGATAAAGGATACAGTAGTAGCACAATCAGGGTTAATAGAACCTGATTACGGAATAAAAAAACTCGCTTTATTGGAAAATGTTGATTTACAAAAAGGTGAGTATGAAGGAAATTTCAATGTATTATACTATGATGCCAAAACAGGAGAAAAAGCAATTGTAAACACATCTATTCCTATAAGCATTGTAGTCAAATAAAAGGAGGAAATTTAAGTATGAAAAAGTTTTTATCTGCAATGGTTGCACTGGCAATGACTGGGGCAATGTGTACGCCCGTTTTTGCTGAAACAGTGACAGAGAACGGTGGTGAGTCAGAAACCAGTGTAAAAGGAACCTATGTTGCTTCTGAAAATACACCAACTGTATACAGCGTTGATGTATCATGGGGCAGTATGGAATTTACATATACCGATGCTTATATTGGTGATTGGGATCCTACTACTCATAAGTATATTAACCCTGTGGAGGCTAAGTGGAGTTGTGATACAGATGCAAATAAGGTAACCGTAACTAACCATTCAAATGTTTCTATTACAGCGGATTTATCTTATTCACAAAGCGCTGATTATAAGACTGTAAAAGGTTTGTTTTCAGAGAAACAACTTACAATTCCATCTGCCGTTGGTACTGCAGTTTCATCGGCTCCAAATAATTCATCTAAGTTAAACTTAAGCGGAGATTTAAGTAAAGGTGCAAAAAATGTAGTTGTAGGTACAGTTACAGTATCCATAAAGTAGTTTTAGGAGGAAAGTATGAAAAAGTATGTTATCTTTTTATTAGCAGGAATTATAATGAGTTCAGTAAGTATAACAGCTTTTGCTCAGACAAGTACGGGCGAAGATGTAGGTACGGATGTAAAAGCAAAATTTGTTGACGGTGTTGAGACACCCGAAGTGTGCAGTGTTGATGTGTCATGGGGGTCAATGGAATTCACTTATTCAGAGTCAGGTAAAAAAACTTGGAATCCGGAAACTCACGAATATGCATATAATACGACATCAGGCTGGAGCGCAAATGGTAATAATGTAACTGTGACAAACCATTCAAATAAAGATATTGATGTTAATGTTTCATTTAATGCCCTGCCTGAATATGCCGAGAAAATCAGCGGTGAGTTTGACAAATCATCATTTACTTTAAAAAATGCTGTTGACTCAAAAGTAGATAATGCTCCTAAGGATACGGTTTCATTGAATTTATCCGGTACTATTGACAAAACTTTAACTGACTTTACTAAAGTGGGCAGTATTACTGTTATGCTTGATAATTAAGGTGATCCTTGGAAATGTCAAGATTACAAAAAATTTTGGCTTTATTATTCTGTACAATCTCTATTATTGCGATAACAATTATGGTAATATCAATTTGCTACTCTCATAATAATATCGAATATGGAGAATTCATTCCGCCTGATTTTGAAAAGAGTGCAATTGACGGTGAACCTGATGTTCCTGAAAACTCCGGTTATTCGCTTATGTCTTTGGATGATGACTATAACATATATGTTTGCGGCAAGTTGAAGAATAACAACGGAGAAACTGATGTTTATTTTACTTCGGATATTAATAACAATGTGTGGGTCAAGCTACAGATTATAAGCGAAACAGGAGAAATAATAGGAGAAACCGGAATAGTAAAGCCGGGGCAATATGTTAAAACGATAAAGTTGAAAAATGCTCCAAATAAAGATTTTGAAGTGAAGCTTAAAGTTGTTGGATATGAACCTGAAACTTATCATAGTGGAGGTTCAGCCGAAATGAAAACAACAATTGATTTTAAACAATAAGGTAGTGATGCCTATGTACAAAAAAATACTATCATTGGTCATTGCTTTATTTACTGTTTATTCTCTGGCTTTCAGTGCATATGCAGCAAATGATTGTGATGTGGTCGCAAAGTCAAATAAAAATGTTGATGATAATTTGTATATCAATTTCTTTATGGGGGGTTCTGCTGAAATTGAAACATTAGGTAGAAGTAGAATTGCCGTTTCTAACGATTTCATCAATGATAATTACAAGCTAGTGGTAACGGAAATAGCAAAGAATGATGATGCATATTCGTGGATTAATAATATCATGGCAGGAACTGAATTTATTTGCTATGATATACAGATTTATGATAGCGAGAATACACAGAGTTTTGCTAATTCCGATTTGAATTTCCTTTTAATAAATCCACAGTTGAATAATAAGAATATTGATTTGTATTTTATTAATGCAGATGGAATTAAGGAAAAAATAACCACAAGCGTTAAGGAAAGTAAAATTTCTTTTACTAACAATAAGCAAGGAATTTACGCTATTGTCTATACTAATGAAAAGCCATCAGAACCTACTACTGCTCCTACAACCGAACCTAATGTGGAGCCTAGTAACCCAAAAGAGGAAGCAACAATAGTAACAACACCGTCTTCGTCAGTGTCTGATGAAGAGTTTACAAAGGAGTATAACAACAATACCACTGTAGATGCTTCGGGAAAACCAGTAAATTCTGGACAAGACTTTTATTACTGTATTTACTTGATACTTATATTACTTTCTATGGTTGCGCTTATTGTATTTAGTAAAAGAAAAAATAATTAATCTTTATAATTGGCTTGTAGTAAAACTTTATTAAAGATAATAGTCCTTATTCCAATAAAATGGAGTTAGGACTATTTTTTATATGATGAGCTCTTCGTTTTTACTCAAGGAGGAAATTATTATGTTTGTCAATATGGTTGAGTTAGTTCGTGATGCTTTAGATTTTATTGTTTCATTTTTTATAAGTATTGATTATTATCAAATCCTTTATACCTTTTTGGGAGCTTTCCTTGGCTTTTTTATTCCGTTTTTAGTACAAAAGAAAAATGAAAAGCGCAAAAAGAAAAAAATAATTAATAACATATTCCGGGAATTATCGGGAATAAAAAATAATCTTGATGTAAACATTATTATGTCTCTTGAAAAGATGGATAATGATTTGATAAATCAAATACGAGAGAAATCTATCATTGAAATTTATTTGAGAGAAGATTTAAAAACTAGATTGATTGAATGTTATGACAATATTTCGGAAGTTTGTTTAGAATTATATGTACCAATATGGGATGCATTAGTAGCAACAGGTGATGTGATTGAATTTAAGGACGAGTGTTATTTTGATGATATGATGCAGGTGTATACACATATAAAGGTAATATTTAATATCGTATCATTTCAATTGGCTTCGTCATTAAGTGATGAAATTAAACGAGAAAAAGTATTAAAAATAATTAAAGAGGTTACTATTATAGAGTCTTTTCTGTCCGATTCAGTACTTAATTTTTATATTTAAAGAACTTATACTTAAGGAGGAAATCCTATGTTTTTTAAGAAAAATGTAAAGAGTAAAAATAAAACTGTACAAAAAACGAAATAAGTGTAAATACTCCAGACTCAACTAATAATCTTCAACCAAGAAGATACAAGTATGACAAAATGTCTGATATCGCCGGTTCAGGAGATACTATACGCATTTTCAATTTATTGAGAGACTTATTAGTTACAACTGCACCTAGAATTGACAAACACAGTAATGATAGGAAAGTAAAAAGTATACCGGTTACCAGAGAAATGTTTATTGCATTATACAGGCGCTTTTATGAAGAAAATATTGACGATATTCTTAGCGCGTCATACATGGCAGAGAAACTAAATGAAATAGTTAGTGGTGAAACTTGCATAGTACTTAAAGAGTTTGCAAAAATATTTGAGTTTTATGAAGATGAGGCAAAAAACATTATTCTTATTAAGGAAAAAAAGAATATTTTGCCACCTGTTGAAGCACCTGATAAAAACAGACAAATTGAAAATTTAAAAAAAATGTATGAAGCGTATATGCTATTAGGAAAATCTTTTCACAATAAATACTCTGCAGTCAAAAAAATAGAAGTCAATGTAACAATCTCTGAATTTATAAGAAGTCTTTCTTTTAGCGGATTCTTCCATAGCATAGAAACAAAAGAAGAAATATTAAAGTTCTGCAAAAATCTTGTTTTGACTCACAACCATGATTGTAATTATATTTATGCGTTGATTGAATACGACAAAAACCAATACCCTATTTTTTCTTCACCATCAAATGACTCGCTTTTCGGAGAAATAAAAGAGATTATATATATGTACTATGAGGATATTACATTAACGGATAATTCATATGTGTATTTTGGTAAAAGCCTTAAAAGATGGATTGGCAGTCTTGATACAAGACAACAATATATATTTTATTCTAATTTGATTTTTAATCACCTGTGCTTTGATCCTCAGATGTGGGATGCTTTTGTAAAAATTGATTTGAAACATAATAACGAATCATTTAATTTACTTCGCAGGTATATATCGGAAACTTTTTTAGTTAATATGAATTTTAACAGCATTGAATATTGTAAGAAATCAGTCGCATTTATTACCATGCTTGCAAAGGGTCAGTCCTTATACCAAATATGTTATTGTGGAGACGATGAATACAACAAGAACTATAGGTTGTTTTTACAGGGTGCTATTCATAATTTCGATAAATTAGTAGAGCGACAAGACAGAGCTGTAAATACTACTATTCAAGCACTATGCCGCTGCATAAGATATTTGTATAAAAATGGATTTGCAACGGAAATGACCAATTTAGTGAATAGAATTGATTATTGTAGTATTAGTAATTCAGATAAAATAAAACGCCTCAAGGATGCTATACGATCGGATAATTATCATAAGCATGTTGAGCGGCCAAGTAAAACAGAGGTTTCCGATAATATTAAAAAGTTTTTTCAAGAATATGTAACGAAAAATATGTACAGTTATGAACAAGATGAAGAGTTATTTAAAAAAATTAAATCTTACTTTAGAGAGGTAGCTTTTGAAAAAAGTGAAGATTATCTTGAAATAAAGGAAATTTACAATAGTTGTTTACAACACTTTATTAAAGCTGAATCACCTATGAGATATAAGAGTGTTTTTATGTATATAAATGAGAAAATATGTGATAAACAAACATTAGAAAATATAGCGGCTTTTGACTTTAAATTGATCATGAATAATATCATTGATTTTTCTTATGATGATTTTTCTTACACCATTCATTTTATTTCTAAATATTATTCTGAGTTTGATAATCAGAAGAATAGATTATTTATGCATGCTTTTCTTGCCTTAGGGAAAGAGGGCTGGGTGAATGATGATGATAAAAGACAAATTCTCGGTACAGTTGTATATAACATTGGGGAGATGTTGTTTATCTCGGATATCATAGAAAAGGATAATAAGTCGTTATATTATAAAATCATATATGATATCATTAATCCAAAATACTGTGGCTGGGGCAGAGCAAATGTTACATATTTTATAGGCAAAATGCTTAAGATTGATAATTTTATAAATTTTTTGCAACCATTTAAACTTCGTTTAATACATTATGCAAAAAACAAACCTGAGTTTTACAATGAGTTTAAAAATTTATTGACTTACTATACAAAGGACAGTGTTTTATGGGGCGAATTAGATTTAAAACTTAAGGTTGCACTGTTTATGCATGCTAATGATTATTTATGTGTTGAAGATAATAAAATATTAAATGATTTTAGGGATGAACTGTTGAAAGAACTTGAGAAAAATAATTATTATTTAAGAGAATTCAAAAATAAGTATGGAATTCTTCCTGAAACATTAGCATATCACATAGTGAAATCTTTAAAGTCTACCCCAGAGAAAACTGCAAATGTCTGTGCGATTATGTTATGCAGATTTGTTGGAACATTGTGTATTATCGCTGCAAATAAAAGATTTAGTAAAAACCGACATGAAGAGTTGAAGAAAAGTTTGTCGGTTTTTATATCTAACCCTGTCATAAGACCATTAGCGATCTATCAGAGTAAACAAATTTATTCTTTGTTAAATTCTGTCAATATCGAATTACGCAATGTAGCCTTACATAGATTTGATAAACTATCAAATATAAATGAAGATATTATTATAAATTTAGCTCTTAAAGGTGAAGCTCCTTTATGGTTTGGAAAAAATATTAAAACCGAGGGTGGATTTGTAGAATGTTTAAAAGTTATTAATATATGTGATATTGATTTAGAAGGTAAAGTTCAAAAGCAATATTATAATGAAACAGAAGAAGATAGAATAGAAAGAACACAATTCCTTATTGATTGGCAAAAGAAAATGAATATTGAGGAGCCGGTTGTGCCTAGTTTTTTACTAGTTCAAAAAAATGGTCAAAAGTATTCGGTTTTATCAGGTGCAAAACATGTTCTCTTATGTGTTAATGCACAAATCCGTCCTGAAAAGATAATGGTAACTGAGTTATATCCTGCTAGGTGCGGGGATATAAACTTTACATCAGAAAAAAGTCAATTTGATTCTTATGAAAATGAAAACATATATAGTATATTTCATTCGTTATATTCCAGAATAGAAAAATTATCATTACTTAAGCCAAAAGGTAATTGGGTAAAAAGAACGGATTTAAGAATAAAAGATGTCCATTATAATATGCTTGATGCTTTTCTGTCTTTCTATAGAGGAGTAGTAAAAAAGAAAAGATTAATGAAAAGAACTGCTGTTTAAGCATATTACCCATATATTGCGACAATAGAAAAAATAATAAGTGAAATTGAGAATTTGAATAATAAATAAAAAAGACAATTATTTAGCTTCTTACTATGCTTTTGTTTTCAGAAATATAATGAGTATTAGCATAATAATAAATCCATAAAATGCTTGCAAATATAATTAAATTACTCTAATATGTTATATATAAAGTAACACATTAAAGGGATTGAAGTTGGGTTATGAAGCAGAAATTATTTTATGAAGCCTTTACTAAAATGTATAATTACGCCGGAGAAAGTCTTTGCAACCATCAGAAAGAAGAATTCTATCGACTCCTGTTTAAGGAAGTATATGCGATGGTTGATGATGGAATGTTTGATAACGACGCTATCAGAAAAAGAACCTCCGGAAATGATCATATACACAGGAGAGTTGTAAAGAAACTGGTCACGCCTGAAGGTTTTGAAGTTTTTCGGGCAAAAATAGAAAAATCCTATATTTCATGTATAGAGAATAAAGAACAGATTTTAGCTGAGGTTCTGGAAATTTTTAATGCGGATAAAATTATACCTAATGATATAAAATCCAAAATTAAAAACAGTCTTACCAATGCTTCTGATTATCAGATTTCAAGAGCTTTAGCAGGAGCATTGATTTGTCTGGAATACTCTGATTATTTGATTGATAAAGGGAAGAATCAATTTTTTAAAATTGATTTTATGAGATTATCAGCAGACGAGCCTCCTGCACGGTATCCACAATTTATTACTGAATCACCTGACGCGGCAGTAGCAGATTTCATTGGCCGTGAGGATGAACTGGACGAGTTATCAACATCCGTTATTGAAAAACAATTGAATATACTTGTATCTGCTGTTGGCGGACTTGGAAAAACAGAGCTTGTAAAAAACTTTCTTCATACCTTAGTTAATACAGAAACCAAAACAAGCGGAATTGAGATAATTGCTTGGGTTCCGTATAATAACAATGATATCAGACTTTCTATCAAACAGGCTCTTCATATGCAATGCGATCTTGAAGAAGTATGGTTGGAAATGCAGAACATTGCAGCAAAATACGGAAGAAGTTTGTTGCTGGTGGTTGATAATATTGAAACTGTTGAAAATGATGAACACCTGAAAAAGTTGAGTTGTTTGCAGTGCAGCATAATTGTAACAAGCCGTCTGAGAGATTTACCCGGATTTTCTAATATTATGAATTTACAGCCTCTCACAATGGATAAGTGTCGAGAACTGTTTTATAAGCATTATGAATTCAATGAACAGGACAATGAAACGGTAAATGACATCATTTATCTTACTGCAAAGCTGACTATTATGATTATTTTTATTGCAAAGGCGGCACATCTTGAAGAAATGGCTCTTAATGAATTGTATGGTAAGTTGGTAGCAAAAGGATTTAAATTAAGTGATGAGGATGTGTCATGCGAACACGAAAAATTGCAGAATGACGATACTATTATCAGACAAATGTGTATTCTGTTCTCATTGGTAAAATACAATGATACCGATAAACAGCTTCTTACATATACTTCTGTAATTCCTAATTTGGAGTTTAGCTATCCGGATGCAAAAAAGTGGTTCAAGGTAAAGAAGAATAGCTGTCTTATGCGACTATATAAGATGGGAATGCTGGAATATCATATCAAAGACAGAAAACATATTTACTGGATGCACTCGGTTATTGCAGCGGCTATACGAGAACAGCAAAAGGAAATCTTGTATGATACTACCGCTCCTTTTATTCATGAATTATCTGAAGATATGGAGTTAGGTGATGAATGGGGCAAGGGTTATACTAAATTTGATTTGATTCCTTTTTCATGGTCTGTAGCAGATATATTTGAAAATCATTGGGGTACGGAGGATGACGCAACTTTTCTGCTCAGACTTTATTATATCTGTTTTGAGGCAAGCAACTATCCGTTATGTAAAACCTTGATTGAGAAAGTAATAGAAATTGATAAAACAATCGGGAATACTGAAATGCTAATAAGGGATTACAAGAATTATGCGGAACTGCTTTTAAGAATTGACAATGATGCAGATTCGATAAAGATGCTTGATATTGCAAGGGGGTATATGGAACAGCTTGATCCTACCGACAAAATGAAACGCGAGTGGGCATATCTTTGGCATCAATATGGAAATGTTTATTATCATTCAGGTAAACCCAATAAAGCGTTAGATTATTACACTGATGCTTTGGAATTGGATTTGAGTATTCCCAACATTCCGTCTCGAGAGCTTTCAACTGATTATTCCAGTATAGCAACAATTTTTCAAGTTCATGGCGATCTGCCTACAGCGTATGAAATGATGCAGAAAGCTATTTCCGTTGAAGAAATAGATGATGAAGATTCAGAGTCGATAATGAATTACTACTATATGGCAACTATTTGTACTGATTTTGTTGCAAACGGATATGATGAATACTGTGACGAAGCACAGGAGTGTAATGAAAAAGTTATAGCGTTCAGAGAAAAGCACCTTTCAAAGCATAGCAATGATTTAGCTGATGTGTATATGGAGTATTCAAATTTTCTTTACCAAATTTCTGATAATAAAAATGCAAGGAAATACTGTAGAAAGGCTTACGATATATATTTTTATCTATACGGTGAAGATAGTTATCATATTCTTCAATGTATGAGTAACGAAGCTTTGATTCTGGCAGCAGAAGGTAAAGAAGATGATGCGGTGTTACTTTATAGAGAGATAATTGATAGGATAAAACAAATAAGCAATATTCCTTTGAGTGATTTATGCAACGACTATCAGAATTTTGCAGATTTGTTAGAACACTCGGATGAATATGAAGAAGCAAAGGAATATTACTTAAAATGTATTGACCTTGTAAAAGAAGCCTTTTCTGACGATAGTCCAAGATTATCACAGCCATACTTAGGACTTGCGAATTGTTGTATGGGTTTAAATGATTACGAATCTGCTATAGATTATTTGTTGCAACTAAAAGCGTTTTCAGATGAGGATATGCTTTTAAAGAGAATAATTTATTATAAAGTCGGTACTTGTTATGTTATTCTCGGAAAATATGATACGGGAATAGAACATTTCAAAAAAGCAATTCAGTTGTGTGATGAAAATGGAGAAACGGACCTTGGATATATTTATGTAGATATGAGCAATACATACCATTTAATGGGGAAAGAAGATGAAGCTTTATATTATGGAAATCTTGCCAGAGATTTTGAAAGTAAATTTGATGATAAGGACCTGTCCGAGTATGTTCACACATTAAACGCATTTCTGCCCGAAAAACAGAACATTTTTTAGCACAGATTAATAATACTATTATCACTATAATTTAAGTATAGTAATTACTTGAATTGTAGAGAACAAGAATAATTCACACCTATGAATCAAGAAAATTACATTGATTCATAGGTGTTTTTTTGTTTGGTGACTTCCGATCGGAGAGTTATCTCAGCACCAAGCAAAATAAAAATTGAATCTTTTATGCAAGCAATGACTGAGAAATTGATTGCCAAAATGGAGTTTTGTACTCGTTTTAACAGGCTATCAATGCTCGGTTATGTTTTGCAATACCTCCGTTTTGGCAATTGAAACGGAGGATTTTTTATGCCTGAAATAAACAAGAAAAGAATAATATCCAGGGTAAGACCACCTCCGAACCGGATTTGAGTAAAGAAACATCAAATTCAATTCGGAGGCAATTATGAATAATACAGAAAAGATAATTGTATTTAATACATTAACAAACGAGTTACAGGAAGTATATGTAACACCGGAAGTTGCACAGACTTTCAAAAGAACAGGTTGGAACATAAAAGATAATGATAAAAGTTTCTTTAAGCATGAAATACAAATGAGCGCTCTTGTTGGCGGTCAGGAAAATGCTTATGAAAATTTCAGGGAATTTGTCAGTGATACTAATAATATGCAAGAGACTATTGAAAAGCAATTCCTTATAGAAAAGTTACATAAAGCATTGGAAGGTTTGAACGAAACTGATTACAAAATCATTTATCTGCTTTTTCACGATTGCTTATCGGAAAGGGAATGTGCCGAGAAAATTGGCGTTTCTCAACCCGTATTACATCGTAAAAAGCATAGAATTCTAAAAAAATTAAAAAATTTTTTGAATTAATGGGTTTCAAAATGACCGCTTCTTCCCCTATACAAGTGAGAAAAAGTATTTGATTTTTTTGAGAACCTTGAAAACAGAATATCAGTGCATCAGATACATTCCTTCTGCTGTTCGGTACGGACAAGCCACATGAGCGAACACCCTAACAGGTCTTCAGGGCTCAGACATTGAAAGGCAAATTCAATGACGGCGATGACAGGCAGAGGGGATAATGATACTTCCGTCAAGTCAAAAGTCGAGCGTGATAAAACCGTCGCAACCAAAGATGGCGGCTGTGGGAGATCCTCACGGTGGTGAAATTCCAATGAGGTCAATATGCGTTGACCGTCTGATGTGTTCCCAGTTGGGGGATATTGAGGATAAATACCAACCAAAAGGTAAAGGTCTGAACTTTTACTTTAATTTGAAAAAGTTGCTTTGAAAATTAATTCATACTCGCCAATGAGTTAAGAAGATAAGCATATGATTGCTAAAAACGGTTGATAGGACAGCAAGTGTTTAAAAGATACTTGCTGTCTTTACATATCTATAGGAGGTAATAATTTTGATAGTGAAAAAAGGAGAGGTCTACTATGCTGACCTCAATCCGATTATAGGATGTGAACAGGGCGGTTGCCGGCCTGTCATTATTGTTCAGAACAATACAGGCAATCTTTACAGCCCGACAACAATAATAGTTCCTGTTACTGCCCGCAAGAGAAAGAAAGCGCTACCGACTCATATAAAGGTTAAAGGTGCAGGTCTGCCGAAGAAATCAATTGCTTTACTTGAACAGTTAAGAACAATAGATAAAAGCAGATTAAAAGAAAAGATAGGGGAGATAACCCGAACATCTTTGAACAAAATAGATAAAGGCTTACTTATCAGTTTAGGCTGTGTTGAAAACAGGAGGTGCAAAAAATGATTGGTTTTATTATAGGACTGTTTGTCGGTGCATTTATCGGAGTTGCATTAATGTGTCTTTGCAATGCCGCTTCAAATGCAGATGAAGATATGAAAAAATTGAATGAGCTTGAAAACAGAAAGGACGATGCAAATGATTGAGAGAATGGAAAACAGAGATTATGTAGATAAAGAACATATCATTGAATTGGAAGGACATAACGCAAAAATCTTTTTCTTGAAGCACAGCGATTCCAATGCACTGAAACAGGTAGAGGAACTTCTGATTGATGCATATGAGAATAGAGTGTGCAAAGGATTTGTTTCCTAAAAAATATCAGCCTTGCAAGCTCAACAACTTGCAAGGCTTTTTTTGCAAAATATCTTTGCATTTTACCGACATTGGTCTGGATATTACATTATATAATGGTATAATGTAATCAGAGAGAAATCTCAACTCAGACTAAGAATAGTGTCGGTACAAATGGGAAAGAGAGGTTAAAATGATTGCTACAAAACCGACGCAAGAAAAAACAATGAAAACAGTTTACTGCTTATACAGAGTATCAACTAAAGGTCAGGTTGATAAAAACGACATACCGATGCAGAAACAGTCCTGCCGAGAATTTGCCGAGCATCAGCCCGGATGGGTAATCAAGAAAGAGTTTCAGGAAAAAGGTGTTTCAGGATTTAAAGTTTCGGCAAATGACAGAGATGCTGTTCAGGAGTTAAAGACAGCAGCGGGAAATAAAGAGTTTGACATACTTCTTGTATTTATGTTTGACAGAATAGGACGAATTGATAACGAAACCCCGTTCGTTGTCGAGTGGTTCATTCAGCACGGCATAGAAGTGTGGAGCGTCAACGAGGGTGAACAGAGAATGGACAGCCATGTTGACAAGCTGATGAATTACATACGCTTCTGGCAGGCAAACGGCGAAAGTCAGAAAACATCAATGCGTGTAAAAACTCGCCTCCATCAACTTGTTGAAGATGGAATTTACACAGGTGGATGTGCTCCTTTCGGATATAGGCTTGTAAAAAGCGGTGTGGTCAATAAGAGGGGAAAGGAACTTCTGACTCTTGAAATTGATCCTATAGAAAAGGAAATGGTAAAAACCATTTTCGAGAAAACTGTCAAGGACGGCTACGGCTCATATGTAATGGCACAGTATGTTAATGACCGTAAAATGCTTACACATAACGGTGCAAAATTTCAGTCAAATACAATTAAGAGAATTTTGCAAAATCCAATCTACTGCGGTTACTATAACCGAGGCGGAGTCACCTCGAAAAGAGTTAAAGAATTGCAGATAATTGATGACGCAGTCTTTGATGAAGCACAGAAAATTCTTGAACAGAGGAAGTACACCAACGAGCAGAAAACTCAGCTTGCCCGAACAGCCAAATCTTCAACAATGCTTGGCGGTAACATTTACTGTGCTCATTGCGGCAAGAAACTATGTGCCAACAGCTTTGTAGACAGATATACAACAAAAGACGGCACAACTCATGACGGTGGCAGGAGATTCCGTTACCTATGCTCAGGCAAAGCAATGAAACGCAACGAGTGTGACGGACAGTCGGTATATTCAGCCGCAAAGGTAGATGAAATCGTACTCGACGCTTTGCATAAATGCTTTGATAAAATCAAAGCAACACCAAAGGACGCGGCCATTGAGAAAAAGTACAGAACACAAATATCACAAATCAAGACTGAAATCAAAAGGCTGAATAAAGAAACCGAAACTCTGAAAAGAAAGCTCGGTGAGCTTACGGAGGAAATCGCAAATTCATTGTTGGGCGACAGCAAATTCACTCCCGATGTGCTTTCAATGGCTATTGAAACTACAAAGGGTAAAATCGCAGACAATGTTCAGCGAATCACTGAAAAGCAGAATCGGCTCAATGACAAAGAAACCGATATGAGTAAGATTGATTACTACTATGAAGAATTTGTAAGCTGGGCAGACGAGTTTGATAACGCACCTGCTGAAAGACAGAGAATGATAATCTGTAAATTGTTCAAGGAAATTTTGGTAGGAAAGGGATACTCAGTACAAATCCTTATGGACTCATCATATGAGCAGTTTTTGATATAATTGACATTGATAATTTCAACTGATATAATTTAATTATAAAACGGAGTACAATAAGAATACAAAAGGTTTAGCTACTGCCTTGACAGGTATATGAATATACACAGTCGAGAGCGCATGACTGTTAATCATGATGTCACTGGTTCGAGCCCAGTTGGGGGAGCCAAAAGAGGCTCATAGTTTTTCTATGAGCCTCAATTACTTATATATAAAATTTATTTCCGGTAGAAGTGATAATTGTTTTATCGGAAAGGAATAGATATGGAGTTCGAAAATATGACAGACAAACAATTTGATGTTCTTATGAACTCAATTATCCAAATAGTGAAGGATTCTGAAACTAAAGATGAAGCTGTTGAAAAGCTACAAAATTTAGTTAAAGGTAAAGAAAACTGATTACTTTCGCTAATCTGCTTAATTTAATATTATCAAATATATGAGTCAATTATCATATTTCTTATTTTAGAGATATAGTAATTGGCTCTTTTTTTATTTGGCTATCGTTTTAATTTTTTTGATTAGAACGGTTGCCTTTTTTATTTGCAAAAAATTTGAAAGGAATGATTTTAAATGTATTTTACCGACACACCCGAACTCAGAAAGTTTGAAAGAGAGATGCGTCAGAAACCTAATTTTGACAGGCGTAATGATGATAACAATGAAAGCGAGATTGCACATTTCTCTGACAACAAAAAACTTAATACAAACAGAAACAAGAAAGACATGGGTTGATTTTATGACTATAAAAATCAGGAGTCCTACTAATGGATATTGCTTGAGTCAAAACTAAAAAAATAGGAGATGTATAACTTGAACGAATATGAAAGACAGCGCAGAATAGCTGAAAGCACAAAGAAATTGTATCCGCCGGGAACAAGAATTGAGCTTATCCATATGAATGACCCACACGCACCTGTTCCGGCAGGCACAAGAGGAACAGTTAAATTTGTTGATTCAATGGGAACGATATTCCCTGAGTGGGATAACAATCGAACCATTGGTATCGTTCCCGGTGAGGACTCATTCAGAAAGCTCACACAGGAAGAAATCGAAGCAGAAAACCAATCTGAATCAGAAGTTGAAGATGAAACTCCTGATGAGGATAGCGGAATGACAATGGGAATGTGAGGTGTTTTTTAATCTATAAATCTTCGGTGAGCTGAAGATTTATGTCCATCAAATTCTTTGATATGTTTGCAGGCTCGGCGGTTTTCGTTCAGGCCTTGAAGCCATAGGTGGTTTTGAGTGCGTCGGATACTGCGAAATCGATAAGTATGCAAAGCAGGCATATGAAGCAATGTACGATACGAGAGGTGAACTTTACTTTCATGACGCAAGAAAAATTGTATCCGAACAGTTACCCGATTTCGACCTTCTGGTTGGAGGATTTCCCTGTCAGTCTTTCTCAATCGCCGGAGTAAGAAAAGGATTTGACGATACAAGAGGAACGCTGTTTTTTGAGATTGCTCGAATTGCTTCCGTTAAAAAACATAAGTATATCTTCCTCGAGAATGTTCCCGGTATGCTTAACCACGACAAAGGCAGGACATTTGAAACAATCCTCCGTACGGGGTCCCCGAAAAGCTATAAGCTTTTTGGGGAGAGGAGGCACAGCATATCGAACGAGCTTTTGACCGCTTGCGGTCGAAACGAGTAAGCGGAGCTTGTGCCGACGAGGGGTATGATGTGTGCTGGCAGATACTTAACAGCAAAAATTTCGGAGTTCCCCAGTCACGAAATCGAGTGTTCATTATCGGATATCTTAGAGGACAATGTGCCGGAGAAGTATTATCTTTCACGCAAACAAGCGGAAAAGCTCTTATACAAAGAAAAGCCAACGCAAGGTGAACGAATCTACTCATCAAAAGGACTAAGCTGTACACTTACAAGCGGTTCGGGCGGTTTCGGCGGTCATTCGGGACTTTATCTCATTGAAGATACTGAAAACTTTGGCTTGCCGATAAAATCTAAGACCAAAGACGGTTATCAGATCGCATATCCCGGTGACAGCATTGATACAGCCTTTTCGGGACAAAATTCAAGGCGTGGCAGAGTCGTAAGTCAGGTAGCACATACTCTGACAACTTCTGCAACGCAGGCTGTATTCTATCTTTTACCTGAAAGGGAAAATGATAGAATTAGCCATCGACCGTTGACACAAAGTGTCAAACCGGTCGGGCGAAATGAATCTAATGAAATGGACACTCGTGTCCATTTCATTGACCTGAACCCCGACCCTAAGCTGACAGAAAATGCAAGGTGTATAACTGCAAGACACGATTCGGGAATCAGTAACCGAAAGGCTGAACATTCGGGTGCTTTCGTAGAAAGCACGAATATTGCAGATGATGAAAAATTCGCAGTTGCTTTTGTTGAGCCAAACGGAGAAGTTCATATCGGCAGAATAAGAAAACTTACTCCGAGGGAGTGCTGGAAATTACAAGGCTTCACAGACGATCAGTTCAACAAAGCAAAAGCGACAGGACTATCCGACAGCAGGCTCTACAAGATGGCAGGAAACGCTGTGACAGTAAATGTAATCTCTGAAATCGGTAAGATTATTAAAAAGGCAGACAGTAAAATTTAAATAACAACAACCAATTCAATCGTTTCTGACAGCGACTGATATTGGTTTCAATATATATAGCCGTTGATTGAGTTAAAAACTTAATCAACGGCTTTTTGTCGTTTCAGGGGCGATTGATATTCCGAGAGGAGTGAAAGGTAATAAAAACCCCTGTAAGTTGGATGGGAAACAAAACTTCCGTCCTTCATATTTTGTACGCTCTGTTTCCTCTGAATTACGAAAGGTATATTGAACCTTTCGGCGGTTCGGGAGCGGTACTTTTAGGCAAGAAAAAACCTGATAAATTTGAAGTGTATAACGATTACAACCACAATCTTGTAAACCTCTTTCGCTGTATGCGTGACAGACCTCTGGCTTTTATAAAAGAATTGGGATTCTATCCGTTAAATTCAAGGGATGATTTCAATGCAATAAGGGATTTTTTCAAGCAGGAGAAGTTTGAGGATAAGTACCTTGATGAAGAATTGGAACTGACGAAGATTATCCTGCCTGACTTGAAAGCAGAAGAAATCATAGAATTGTATATAAAAATGAAACAGGACTACGACTTGCGCAGAGCAGTAATGTTTCTGAAACTTCTGCGATACAGCTATTCAAGCGGCGGAAAATCATTTGCCTGTCAGCCATTTTCAGTAGTGAGCCTGTTTCAACTGATAGAGCAAGTGGGAAAAAGACTTGAAAATACTGTGATTGAAAATCAGGATTTCGAAGTTTTAATAAAGCATTATGACCGAGAAAATGCCTTTTTCTACTGCGATCCGCCTTATTTTTCAAGTGAGTATGTTTATCAGTGCGGTTTCACTTGGGATGACCATCTGAGGCTGAAAAACACGCTCGCAAATTCAAAAGGCAAATGGCTTGTATCATACAACGATTGTGAAGAAATCCGTAATTTATATGACGGTTACTCATTTTTTGATTTCACAAGGCTTCACAATATGAAACAGCGAATCAACGCAGGCGAACAATTCCCCGAACTGCTAATCAGCAACTACGATATGTATGAAAGGCAGAGAAACAAGCCGTTACAGTTAAGCCTGCTTGACTTAACAACCGAACAACAAATTGATTTAGAACAAATTTTGAAGGAGTGTATTATTAACAATGGAAAATAGGATTTATGTAAGCATACCGCTTGATGCCCTTATTGTTTCAGGAATCACATCCGACTGTGCTGTGCAGATTTCAGCTGTGGATGGAGCAATTCTGATTGAGAGGTGCGATGATGATAGTGAAGAATGTTGTTGCGACTGCATCTGCGATGAGTGCAGAGCAGAACTCGCAGAAAGCGAGGACGGGTAATGCTCAGGTTGTTCAGAATTCTCGGAAAAAGAGGAAGAATTACAATCCCTTTTGAAATCCGTCAGCGAATCGGATTCAAATACAACGATGTGCTGTCGTTTACGGAGCTTGATGACAGCTCGGTAGTTGTCAGGAAAGAAAAAATCTGCGACAACTGCAAGGAGTTAGCAGAAGAATATGAGGAAAATTTCACCCTTGAAGATTTCCTCGGCAGCCTGTCAGAGGAAGAACAGAGAAACGCACTTTTGCATCTTTCTCTGTTGTGGGCAGAAAAGCAGAAACACTAAATCTGAGGTAAATTCATATGGCACAGAATACAAATTTCAAAGGAAACAAAAACAACAATCAGAAAAGGAAACTGCCGTATATCAAGGTAAGGATTGATAAGCTCGTTGATGTAGATGATTGCAACACAAAGGCGTTTGCAAGCGTTACTGTCGGCGGTGCTGTGGCAATTCACGGAATCAAAGTGATGAACTCAAGAAAAGGACTGTTTGTTGCAATGCCTGCAAGTAACTATGTTGACGAAAACGGCGAAACGAAGTTCAGCAAGATTGCTCACCCGATTTCCAAAGAAGTCAGAGATTTACTCAACAGCAAGGTTATGGAAGCGTATCATCAGGTACTTGATGAACAGCAGAGCGAAGATAAATCCGAGAATATGTCGGAAGATGAATCGGAAAGCTTTACGCAGAGTATGTAACAGCAAATAAAAAAATCTCTGGACATTTGAAATTCTTTGGATATACTTGTTGCTTGAAAGGAGCGATGAGAATATGAAAAAGAAAATCGCAATAATGCTGACATTGATTTTAGCAACAGGAACATTCACAGCTTGTACGGCAGAAGAAAAAATGGATAACAGTTCTTTATCACCCACGGTTTCAACTTCCGTGGGTGTTTCTGTATCTGGGGAAACTTCTGCAATGGCAACAACTGAAACAACAATCCCCGAAAAAGCCACAGTTTCAAAAGAAACAGAGCCTTCGGGACAGAATACCAAAACCGAAGAAAAAGCCGACAGTGGGAAAAATTCGGCGGTTGTTTCAGCAACGGATCCGATTCAGGAAACACAAACAGAGGTTCAGAACAACAGCAGGAATACAGCGAACAGTAATCAGCAAAAATCGGAATCGACTGCTAAAAAAGAAACTGAAACTCCTATTCAAAAGCTAACACAACCGCCAACGCAGAAACCGACGCAACCGCCTACCAAAACAAAAACGGTTGATGTTCAGTATGCGGTGAGTGCCTGCATAGCCTACGGTCAGCAGCTTGGAATGAAATACGATTCCTCGCTGAACACAGGCAACGCAAGCTGGTTCTCGCCCACAAACACATCATACTATGACAGCACTTCAGAACTGACTTCAAACCTTAAAAGTGATGTTGAGTATGTAGCTTACTACTACCAAAGCAGTGGCATAGCTCCGAGCAACTTATCATTCAATGTAATCACAGAAAACGACAAAATATATGTAGTCTATTGTTGAACAGACGATTAAGCAAGGCACTCACTTCATTGTGGGTGCTTATTTTTATGAAAGGAAGATGACAATGAAAATCAATAATATTACACTCTCTGACCTCCGCCGTATGAACGGCAAGGAAGGTCTTATCTTGCAGGGCTGTGGAGGTGAAATTAAAGAATGGATGGACGGCATCAATAAAATGCTTACGGACAAAGGAATACTTCTTGACAATACAAAGTTTGAGAATGTTTCTGTGTTTCAAAATGATGGCGTTACCTGTATTCTTTATCCATTTGCCGATGTCCACCTTGACATCGGCAAGCTTGCAATGTGGAGATTACAGTCCTACACAGCCTTTGCCGGAACTTGGCTTTCCGATTATGTAGATAACAAGCTCGGTGGTTTTATTATCGATGAACAGAGCAAAGCAGAAAAGGTCAAACCCGACTGTGCATTGATAGGTCAGGTTGGCAATATATTCAATCTGTTAGGAATTGCAAGTCACACTCTCAAACAAAACGGTATGGCTGACGAGGCAAAGGAAATGTGCAGTCGTGTTACGAGTTCGGAAAGTTACTGCGAAGCGCTGAACATTATCGGCGAGTATGTAAATATCACAGACGGCAGTGAGCAGTCCGATGATATAGATGAAGATTTCAATGAAGGGCAGGCGATGAAATTATGATTGTATTTAAAACAGAATAAGACATCAATCGGGGCAAGGGTAAAATCTTGCCCCATATTTTTTATGAAAGGATTTTTAAAATGACTAAGTTAATCAGAAATAAGGAATTCACAAGAATAACAGCACTTTTACTCGTGGTTGCCGTAATATTCGGAACAATGTTCTCACTCCCTGTAAGCGCGGCAAGCGGTGATAAGGTTACAATTACCTTTGATTACTGTTATGACAGCACCGGGAACACAATCAAATTCCAGCAGACCACAGTCAGCGACGGTTATACTGTAGGTACAGTGGGCGAAGAGCTGTGCAAGATTTTTGCAGACGGCAAAGAAGCCTATTGCATTGAACCCGGTCATACTCTCTATTCAGGCAATACGCTGACAGAGGACGGTTCAACTGTGTGGAAGAATTTAGGCTCTGCAAAGCAGAAAGCAATCAACCTCGCTCTGCTCTACGGCAAGCCCGGTTCGGGAAAAAGCTTAAGCGGAACAGAGGATCAGAAATGGGTAGCAACACAGCTGATTGTATGGGAGTTTGTTTCAGGTTGTCGTTCTACAGGCGAAGGATATAAATGCACAAATACAAAATTCATTGACGGTATCTGTGCAGGCGGAGCAAATCCCGGAGTTAAGTCAGTTTACAATGCTATCTCAAAAAGCCTTGCCAATTACTCAATTGTTCCAAGCTTTGCATCTGCAATCGCCTCAAAGGCTGAAACCTATGAGATGAAATACTCTGACGGAAAGTACACTTTAACTCTTACTGACAGCAATAGTATTCTTTCGGATTTCAGTTTCAAGACAACAGGCGGTGTGAGTGCAACGGTATCAGGCAACAAGCTGACCTTGACTTCAACTTCGACCGTCAACGATGCAGTAACATTCAACTCTGCAAAGTCAATGCCAAGCGTTAGCGGTACTACTCTTGTTCCCTACGGTGACGCAAGCCTTCAGGATGTAATCACAGGAGTTGAAAATGACGCTGACCCGATAAGGGAATATTTCAAGGTCAAGACAAGCTCGGGCAACCTAAAGCTTGTCAAAACCTCCGAGGACGGCAATGTTGCAAATATTGAGTTTACTGTCAACGGCGATGGTTACAGCAAAACTGCAAAAACCAATTCAAAAGGCGAATTTGAATTAACCGACCTTGTTCCCGGAAAATACACGGTTACCGAGCATACTCCGACAGAGTATGCCGAACAAAAATCAAAGACCGTAAATGTTGAAAGTGGGAAAACGGTAACTGTATCTTTCAGTAATGTTCTTAAAAAGTGGAATCTTACTGTTACTAAAACGGACGCTGAAACAAAGTCTGCACAGGGTGATGCAACACTTACAGGAGCAGTTTACGGCATCTACAATAACGGCAAGTTGGTTGACAAGTACACCACCGATAAAAACGGCGGTTTTACAACTTCAAACTATGTAAGCGGAGATAAGTGGACTTTGAAAGAAATTGAGCCGAGCGAGGGTTATCTGCTTGACGAAACCGAATATCATATCGGTGCAGAGGCGAAAAAATATGCACTTGAAAACAACAGCGTTTCAATTGGAGTAACCGAAGATATACTGAAAGGAAAAATTGCAATCATAAAGCACACCGATGACGGCAGTACAAAAATTGAAACTCCCGAAAAAGGTGCTGAATTTCAGGTGTATCTGAAATCATCGGGAAACTATGCAAAAGCAAAAGAATCCGAAAGAGATACGCTTATTTGTGATGAGTACGGTTTTGCAGAAACAAAGGAATTGCCTTACGGCACATATACCGTTCATCAGACCAAAGGCTGGAATGGCACAGAGTTCATTGCCGATTTTGATGTGTTTATTTCTGAAAATAATAAGACTTACAAGTACCTCATTAACAATGCTTCACTTGAAAGCTATGTAAAGATAGTAAAGGTTGACAGTGAAACAGGCAAACAGATTCCATACTCCGGTGCCGGTTTTCAAATTTACAGTCCAAAGGGAGAGCTTGTAACAATGAAGTACACCTATCCGATTGTTACAGAGATTGACACCTTCTGCACGAACAGCGAGGGTTATCTCATCACACCCGAATCTCTGCCATACGGCAAAGGTTATTCAGTCATTGAGGTGCAGGCTCCTTACGGATATGTGCTTGATTCAACACCGATTTACTTTGATATTACAGCAGAAAACACAACGGATGAAAACGGTGTTACAATCGTAAAAGCCGAGAAGAAAAATACTCCGCAGAAAGGCACAATTACCGTAGAAAAAACAGGCGAGATTTTCTCGAATGTAACTGCAGTCGGCGGCGGATATACTGATGAAAACGGAAATGATGTTGCACTTCCGACCATCTATCAGCCTGAATATTCTGTAAGCGGTTTGTCAGGAGCTGTGTTTGAAATATATGCTGATGAGAATATCACAACGCCTGACGGAACAGTTCGATATACAAAAGATACTCTTGTTGACGCCATTACCACAGGTGAAAAAGGCACAGCAACAAGCAAACAGCTTTACCTCGGCAAATACCGTGTTGTAGAAAAAACTGCTCCTAACGGATTTGTTCTGAACAGGACTGTAAATCATATTGCGCTCACCTATGCCGGACAGAATGAAAAGGTGACTAACACCTCAACAGCATTTACAAACGACAGACAAAAGGTTGAAATCGACCTTACCAAAGTGCTTGAACAGAACGAGAAATTCAATATCGGCAATAATGGCGAAATCCGCAATGTTTCATTTGGACTTTACGCTGATGAAGATTTGAAAGCCGCAAACGGAACGGTCATTCCAAAGGACGGACTTCTTGAAATCATCACCTGTAATGAAAAAGGTAAGGCAACCTTTACAACCGACCTTCCGATTGGAAGTTACTATGTTAAGGAAATCAGCACTGACAGCCACTATATCCTATCTGAGAAAAAATACCCTGTTGTGTTTGAATACGCAGGACAGGATGTTGCGACTGTTCATATTTCTGTAAATGACGGTGAGCCGATTGAAAATAAAATCATCTACGGCACAATCAAAGGCTTGAAGATTGACCGTGAAACGGGCGAAAATATCGCAGGCGCATTATTCGGATTGTTCAGTATTACTGAAACCGAATTTACAGAAGAAACTGCAATTATGACAGCCGAATCAAACGAGGGCGGTATTTTTGAATTTACCTATGTTCCCTACGGCGAATACATGGTCCGTGAGTTAAAGCCTGCCGAGGGTTATCTCCCTAATGAAGAAAACTATACCGTAACAATTTCTAAAAACAAGGAAATTATCGAAATCACAGTTGAGAACGATAAAATACCTGAACTCGGAACAACTGCAACTATTGACGGTAAAAAGGAATTCACAGTTAACGGTGATATTACCATTGACGATGTTGTTTCCTACAAACATCTCACAGCAGGAAAAGAATACACAATTAAAGGCGTCCTTATGGATAAATCCACGGGTAAGCAATTCCTTGTTGACGGCAAAGAAGTTTGTTCCGAAGTAACATTCACACCCGAAACAGCAGACGGCGAAGTAACAGTATCTTTCACCTTTGATGGTTCTGTAATTACCAAAGATACAGAAATCGTTGCGTTTGAAACTCTCTACCGTGATGAAACGGAAATTGCTGTTCACGCTGACATTGATGAGAAGGATCAGACTGTAACTATTCATCCGCAGCCTGAACCTGAAAAACCGCAAACAGGCGACAATTCAAATATCGGTTTTTGGATTGGTTTAGGTGCAGTTGCGCTTGGCGGTCTTGTTTCTGTGGTTATCATCAAACTCAAGAAGAAAGATGAGGACGATGAATAATGCGCAGGGTGTATATCTGTTCGCCTTTGGGCGGAAATGTATCTGCAAATATTGAAAATGCAAAACGATATGCCCGATATGCGTTAGAGTGCGGTATGGCTCCGTTCATACCGCATTTTTACGCCCTGATTTTGAATGATGACAATGAAGAAGAGAGAAATCTCGGAATGCTTGCCGGACTTTCTATGCTTTGGGTTTGCGATGCGGTCTGGGTTTTCGGTGATGAAATAACCGAGGGCATGAAAACAGAGATTCGCTTTGCCGAAAAGCTGAACATCAAAGTCAGATATATATCGGAGAATGATTTAAGAAAATCGGAGGTAAAAAATGATAAAGTCAAGAAAAATTAAGTTGTTGAAGTGGTTGGCAGGAATATCAGTAATACTGTTAATGCTCGGAATATCGGCAGTAACAGTATTTGCCGCAGGAGATGTATCATCAGCAATCGAAAGCACATGGACATCGGCTCAAACACAGATTAAAAATGTTGTAAACAATGTTGTCTTTCCTGCGGTAGATATGATTCTTGCCATACTTTTCTTTGTTAAACTTGCTATGGAGTATATGGATTACCGCAAGCACGGACAGTTTGAGTTCACCGCGCCTGCAATTCTTTTCGGCTGTCTTGTGTTCTCTCTGACTGCACCGCTATACATCTGGACGGTACTCTAATAACAATAAAAACAAAGGCTGTTGTGTTGAGTCATAACAGCCTTTTGCGAGGTGATTTATATTTTTGACTGGTTAGGAGATTTCATCGGCGGAATCGGAAGTGCCATAGGCGGTGTGTTTGATTACCTCGGTGAGCAAATCTCAAACGCTATATGGAACACGATGTTACAGTGGTTCTATGAAACGATTTACAACGCTGTCGCAGACTTTTTCACTATGATGGGAAATATGGGAGCAGATGTGTTCGACCTCACTTGGGTGCAGGCGACAATAAACCTGTTTACGCTGTTTGGCTGGGCATTGTTCGTCGCAGGCACGGTCGTCGCCGTATTTGATGTTGCAATAGAATATCAGAACGGCAGAGCGAACATAAAGACAACTGCAATTAATGTCTTAAAAGGTTTCTTTGCCTGTTCGCTGTTCGGCGTTGTGCCTGTGGAACTGTATAAATTTTGCATCAGCCTGCAAAACACATTTTCAAAGGATTTGTCGTCCATAATGGCAGGACAGCAAAGCATTGATTTAGCAGGACAAAGCACAAGTGTTTTAGAGGGCAGTTTTGCAGTTGCAAACCAGACAACATTCGGATTATTGAATCTGTTATGTATGATTGCTTTTGCCTACTGCGTAATAAAAATCTTTTTTGCGAACATCAAGCGTGGAGGAATTCTGCTCATACAAATGGCGGTAGGTGCGTTGTATATGTTCAGCGTTCCGAGAGGATATCAGGACGGCTTTAATCAGTGGATGAAACAGATAGCGGCACTGTGCCTTACGGCATTTATGCAGACAACTCTGCTGTTCCTCGGGTTGCTAACCTTCCCCGGCAATATGCTTTTAGAACTTGGAATAATGCTTGCATCAAACGAAGTTCCTAGAATTGCACAGCAGTTCGGACTGGATTCATCAGTTAAAGTGAATATGACAAGCATTGTTCACGCAACAACAACTGCTGTTAATCTGACGAGAAGTGTTGCAAGGGCGGTTAAATAACTTAGTGCCAATGTTCTACTCCACTTATGTTGCGTAGAACATTACTGCTTTTTAGCGTAAAATTTCCGCTAAAAAGCAGAGGAGCAATGCTCCTTGGCACAAGTTGCAATCTATCGCAAAGTTCTAATCAAACAAGCTTGTTAGAACTTTGCTCCGATTTAAGACGAAAGGAATTTAAAGATTATGACCACTTATTTATATCCGCAAAATCTAAAAGCCACAGCCAATCTATGGCTGTGGAGCTTACGGGATTTTGCAATTATGAGCATAACGCTTTTGTTATCAATACTGATACTTGCACAGACGAGAATAATAGTACCTCTTGCGGTAACTCTCTGTTTCGGCTTTTTGTCAATAAGACTGGAAGATACAACAATTCTTGATTTCATACGCTATGCCGTAAAGTATTTTATATCAACTCAACAGATATATTTCTGGGCAGAAAGGGGCAAATAAATGAAGAACAATCAGAAGGAAACAAAGCACAAAGGCAAGTCCGTTCAGGATTTGATGGGCATAAAAACCTTTACGAAAAACGGTTTGAAGGTCGGCAAGGAAGAACTGATTTTTATATGGTTCAGCCTACAAATATTTCTGTGCTTTCCCACACGAATATCGAAATCAAGGTGCGCCACCTGATGATGGTGCTTTCTGCTGTGCCGGATATTGAGATCACCTGTACCGATTCCTGCGAGTGCTTCGATACGAACAAAAGCTATATCAAAGGCAGAATTGAAGCAGAACAGAATGAAAAGGTCAGAAAAATTCTTGCTAAAGACCTTGACTTTCTCGACAGCATTCAGACCGAAACCTCAACCGCAAGGCAGTTCCTGTTCATTGCAAGGTGCAAATCTTCAAAATCCGAAAATGTTTTGCAGAAAGCGAACAGAGTCGAAAAAATCATATCCGATCAGGGCTTTGAAGTAACCCGAATGAAGAAAGCAGACATCAAGCGTTTTCTTGCAATCTACTTTGAGGCAAGTATGAACGGCGATTTGATGCCCGACTATGACGGCGAGCAGTATTTTGAAAAGGAGCAGACCTATGAAGAAACATAAAGAAAAAATCAAAATAGGAATTGTGATAGGCATATTTTCTGTAATTATAATTGCCTGTTTGATTTCAATATTTTAGCAGGTGTTTACAGAGTACAAAGAGAATGAAAGTTTTAAAAACCTTGCAGAAATTGTTACTGAGGAATCGACAGGTAATGATACTGAAAAAGAACAATTCATAAATCCAAATTTATTAAAAGTCAGTGATTGTGATAATGATGTTCAAGACGAATCGTCTATGTATTTCACGACATATTACGAACCTCATTCAATATCGGAACTCATTTCGATGAATTCCGAATGCTTCGGCTGGATCAACATATCAGGAACAAACATAAACTATCCTGTTATGCACACACAAAGCAATCCGCAGAAGTATCTGAATAGGAATTTTTACGGTGAGTACAGCTACAGCGGTACACCATTTCTTGATGCAAGGTGTTCAGCCGACAGTACCAATCTCATAATTTACGGACACCATATGAACAACGGCACAATGTTTGCAGACCTTTGCAGCTATACCGATTATTCTTATTTTACAGAACATCCGACAGTTGTGCTTGAAACGAAAGACGGGGCATTTTCTTACTCCGTCTTTTCAGTTATGAGGGTAAAATCCTATGATGATTGGTACAAATTTTTAACAACAGATTTGGACAAAACCTATGAAAAATGGGTCAGTTATGCAAAAACAAAATCTCTGTATAACACAGAAATTACACCTGTTTACGGTCATCAAATTTTAACGCTTTCAACCTGTTACGGATGCAATCAGGATGACCGTATACTTGTGTTGGCAGTACGAAATTAAGGGGGTTAGAAAATGAAATTTCTCGATAGAAAGCCAAAGGTGCTCACACCTGAACAGGCAGAAGAAATATATACCAAAGATTTCTTTGATATGATTCTGCCGTCAACAATAAAATTCTTGACAGATCACTACATTGTCGGCGACTCATACCGCAGTGTGTGGGCGGTGCGTGAATATCCAACCTCAACGGAAGAACAGGCAATACTTTCTCAGCTTGCCGACAGAAATTGTGTAACGCTTCGCATTTATCACAGACTTGTGGAAAGTATGGAGCAGAGAAAAATCATACAGAACGCCACACGCAAAAACAAACTGAAATCAAGCGGTAATGATGTAAACGAAACCATTGAGGCACAGGGCAATCTGCAGGATGTTGTTACCCTCATTGCAAATATGCACAAGAACAAAGAACCTCTTTTGCATTGTTCGGTATTTATAGAATTGAAAGCCAAGAGCAAACAGAAACTAAAGGAACTTCAAACCGATATTGCAATGGAGCTTACCCGGTCAAATATTGTGGTTGACAGACTTACACTTCGTCAAAAGGAAGGTTTCTTGTCTGCTCTACCCATAGGTTCAAATCAATTCGGCAGTCTTTATGAAAGAGTGTTGCCGGCAAGTTCTGTCGCAAATCTGTTCCCGTTTAACTTCTCAGGTAAGACAGATCCCAACGGCTTGTACATCGGCAGAGATAAATACGGCACTAATATTCTTGTTGACTTTGACAGGCGAACAGAGGACAAAACTACATCAAACATCCTTATTCTCGGGAACTCAGGTCAGGGCAAAAGTTATCTGCTCAAATTGATTTTAACCAATATCAGAGAAAGCGGAAAGAAAATCTTATGCCTTGATCCCGAAGCGGAGTATGAAGATTTGACAAACGCTCTCGGCGGTTGTTATATCGATTTTATGTCAGGTAAATACAAAATCAATCCCCTTGAACCAAAAGCATGGAATGATGGTCAGGATGAAGTCGATAAGGATGCACCGCCGGCATTTAACAAAGTAACTCGATTGTCACAGCACATTGCGTTTCTAAAGGACTTTTTCAGAATCTACAAGGATTTCACGGACGCACAGCTTGACACAATCGAAATCTTGCTTATGAAGTTGTACGCACGATTCGGCATAACCGACACAACTGATTACAGCACAAAGAAACCGTTCGACTTTCCTGTGATGAGTGATTTTTACGACTTGTGTGAGGAAGAATATATGACCTACGACCACAAGCGAAAGTATCTTTATACAGAAGAAATCTTGCAGGAGGTTTGTCTGGGTATTCATAGTATGTGTGTAGGTTCAGAATCAAAGTATTTCAACGGTCACACCAACATTACCGACGACAGTTTCCTCTGTTTCGGGGTAAAAGGTTTGCTTGACACGAACAAAAGGCTCAAAGATGTTAAATATAATTATTGTTCGAAACCGAATAGGATGTAATTAAACGAGATGACCTTTATTGTTTATCTCGTTTTTATTTAGTGAAAAATATGTTTATATTTCAAAAACTATTTTAATTAACTAGTTTGCAAAAAAGTATTATTGATTTTCTTGACAACTTTGAATTTATACGCTAAAATTATATATAGAACATATGTTCTATGCGATCGATCAAAAATATTAATTATTTATTAGGAGGAAAAAATTATTGAGTAAGCAAGCAATTTCTCTTTCATATTTATACGGTGGAAAGTGGATAGGTTTTAGTGATCAGACAAAATCTACTATGGACTGCTTAAAGATTAAAACAAGTTCAAATGAATCTTTTTATTTACAATATAGAACTTGGAATAAGGGAATGAATGGATATTATCCATATGTAAAAAGTACTGAAAACGATTATGCAGGTTCTTCAGGTAAGCCAATTCAACAACTTCAGATTCAAGCATACAGGAATGATGGTACGAAGTTAGTATCAGGTATTGTTGTTATGTATAGAGCCTTTGTAGAAAATAAATGGCTACCATGGGTAAGTAATGCTGACCCTGAATGGATGGATAGTGTACAGAGTAAATATAATCTGGGTGGCACTTTAGATACCAGCAGCTCGTATGCCGGTATCTCCGGAAAGAATATTAGCGGAATAGAAATTCGTGTTTATAAAGAATCATCGTTAGGAAACTACTCTGGTGGTGAATCAAATCCTTCGCTAAGCTATATGGTTGGAAATGAATCTAATTGGAAGTCTTTTTCAAAAAGCACTTTGTCATCCAGAATAGATGGAATAAAAATACAGACAGGCAGTAACAAGGATTATTATTTAACTTATCGAACATGGAATGAAGGACAGTCATCTTATTATCCTGCCGTAAATAGTACAGAAAATGATTATGCAGGCTCCCCTGGAAAAGCTATTCAGAGGTTAAGTATCAATGTATATAGAAATAATGGCACAAAACTTACTTCCGGAATTATTGTTATGTATAGAGTATATACTGATTCAAGGTGGCTGCCATGGGTAAGTAACGCTGATCCTGAATGGATGAGAAATGTAAAAACTAAATATAGTTTGAATGGTACTTTAGATACAGGTTCATCTTATGCCGGCATAGACGGTAAAAATATTGGTGGCGTTGAAATTCGTATTTTTGAAGAAGATTCGTTAAATGCGGGTTCAGGTAGTTTCGTTGGTTCTGAAGAATTAATAACAACCCAGTATATGGCAAATAGTACATCTAATTGGAAAAGTTTCAATCATAAAGTAATGGCTTCTCCTATTGACGGTATTAAAATTCAGACCAATTCAAATTCGGATTTTTATTTGCGTTACAAAACATGGAACGAAGGACAATCATACTATTATCCTGAAGTAACAAGTTTAGAAAATGATTACGCAGGTTATCCAAATAAACCAATTCAGGGACTGAGTATAAGTGCATATAGTAAGGATGGAACAAAGCTAACTGCCAGTGTTGTTGTAATGTATCGTGCTTATGTTGATGGAAGATGGTTGCCATGGGTTAGTAATGCTGATCCGGAGTGGATGCAGGATGTTCAAGAAAACTATAATTTAGGTGGAACATTGGATGTCAGTTCATCATATGCCGGAATTATCGGTAAAAATATAAGCGGTGTTGAAATCTATGTGTTTAATGGCAAATCCATCTCATCATCAATCGGTAATTTATCCGGAGGCAAAGTAGCTTCAACACTTAGCTATATTGACGAAGATTCAAATTGGCATAGCTTTACTTCAATGGCAAGCTCCGTTCATATTAATGGTATAAAAATTAAAACCGACAAGTCTAAGCCATATTACCTTTTATACAGGACTTGGAATGAAGGAAAATCATACTATTATCCTTTTGTTAAAAGCACTGAAAATGACTATGCAGGATATCCGGGTGGCACTGTGCAGTTATTGAATATTCAAGTATATAGTAAAGAAGATGTAAAACTAACATCAGGTGTAGTTGTTATGTACAGAGTGCATGTACAAGGTAATTGGCTGCCTTGGGTAAGTAATGCTGATCCAAAATGGATGCGCAGTGTACAGTCAAAGTATAATTTAGATGGTACTTTGGACACAGGTTCTTCCTATGCGGGTATAGATGGCAAAAATATAAACGGCGTAGAAATCCATATCTATGAGGAAAATGAAATTTATACTAAGCCGCAAACACCTATAGGTAATAGTAAAATAATTCAAGCTCCGTTTATTTCCCAGTTAGGCAAATATCCGACAGGTTGCGAAAGTGTTACTACAGTTATGGCATTGAATCATATTGGTATAGATGTATCTGTAGACAAATTTATTGATTCATACTTAACTAAAACAGGAGTTCCTTTTGATCCCAATATTTCATTTGGAGGAAATCCCAGATATACGAGTGGGTATGGATGTTATGCACCGGTAATAAAAAAGGCATTGGATAAAGCTTTATCCGGACAAAAATATACTGCAAAACAATTATATGGTGTTTCTCTGAAAAATTTATGTTCTAACTACATAGACAAAGGAATACCGGTAATTCTTTGGGCTACTATGTATATGAATACTCCATACATAAGTTCTACGTGGACCTACAACGGAAAAACAATTAACTGGATAGCCCCCGAACATTGTTTGCTGTTAGTGGGATACGATAGTAGCCATTATATTTTTAATGACCCTTTGACTTATCAACCACAAACCTACTATAGCAAATCTTCCGTTGAAGTGGCGTATAAAGGTTTAAACTATCAGGCTATTGTTCTTGAAAAAAAGGATACTAGCACTCCTGCACCAACGCCTGCTCCTGTATATAAATATGGTGCAGTTAAAAATCCCATAAATGGAAAAATATATCCGATTGAATACTATGAAAATGGTAAGTCTTATTATAAAGAAGAGCATATAAATGAAGAAAAAACAACCAGATTAGTAAAAAATTCATTTGATGTAGCAAAATTTATTTCAGGACTTGCTTTTGATGATAGTTTGGTAGATAAAATGGATAAAGCTCCACTTATTGGCAGTATTTATGGTATTGTTATTGGCGGTATTACATCGTTTTCTGAAAGCTGGGAGTCATTATATATTGATGTTAAATACTACAAGGCAAAAAGTTCAGGTAGAAGATGGGCTAATATTGAATGCGGTGAATCAAAGTATTGCAATTTCTTTAATAATTTAATATCACTTAAAAATCAATCTATGAGAGCTCTTTATGGCCGCTGGTCAGGAGCTAATATGTATTCTGCACAAGTATGGGAAAGTACTGTTAATGATTTTGCAAAAGGGCAGTATGCGAAATTTAAGGGAATAATACCAAATGATTCATATAAATATGATATTGAGTTTACATTTGATGAAAGACGAAAAGAGGATAAATATGTATCTCAAATTTTCTGTGGCAAAGATGGAAAAATGTATGAATATGCGACTATATATGATAGTGAAAAAATTGAAATTGTTGTTAAAGATTTTTGGGGTACAGAAATTGATCGTATAAATATTTTGCCTCAAATTAATCCTGTAAGTGAATTACCTCAAGATAAAGCAGCATTTTTTGAATTTGTAAAAGCATAAATATATTCACAACAGCCGAAGTAGAAAATACTTCGGCTGTAATTACAATATATAGATTTTAAAAACATAAAATTTAATAATCTACTCCCTCTTGCTTTATCATATTATCTTCAATTTTATAGTGTTTGGTAATTTCCATATTATCGGCAACCCATAGTGCTAAATCGCCCGAAGAAAGATCTGCATCGTCATCAAAAGCTCCGCATACGGAAAAGTCGTCATCACGGTAGCAATTAATAGCTTTGTAGGTTTTATCTATAATTACATAGGAATATTCTACCGCAATAATCTTTCCGTTCTTACCGTTATATTCACTGAAAGTAAAATCAGTTGCCCATTTTTTATCATTCCATGACTCTGGCATTGTAACATCCAGTGTACTTATACCGTCAACAAGTATATTAAAGTAATCCATAATGCTTTCAGGAGTTTCAAAAGTAACGTCCGGGAAACTGTCTATTACCTTCCCTATATTTATATATTCAATGTTATCGCAAATTAAATCTTTAATACCATCATATTTGCCACTAAATAAATCTTTATAAGCTTGTTTATATTTGTCATCTATTGGCATTAGTGATGGAATGATATAGTTATCTATACTTAATTTGTAGGGAGAAATATTTTCGCTGGCATTTGTTTTGTTTGCATCAGGACTAAAACAAGCAATAGATGTATAATTCTGAGCGTATAATTTCCAGTTTGAAGGAATATCAAGTGAAAAAGTTATATAATCACCTTCGCTGTTTTCCGTCACAGTTTTTGTTTCTATATCAGGCTTAATAATTGTATTGTTCTGCTGACAGCCTACAAGCAAAATCATAAGTACGATGGATATTATTGCTGATAAGATTTTGTATTTCATTTGTATGCTCCTATTCCTATTATATATTTTAACTGGAAATTATTTGAGATTTTTTGATTTTATGCATTTAATATTACTAAATTGTGATATTTATTATACTTCTTGTATTGCTTTTTGTAAAGTAATAATAAAAATAAATTTCAAACTTAATTAAAGTAATAAAGGTAAGTATATCAGGACTTATGCAAAGTTATGTGGGATATGTTTGTTCTACGAAAGGTGGCATAAGATATGGATATACTTGAAGATTTATATTACGGAAACTTATTCCCTCACGAAAAATGTGCAAAGCTTGATGATGAGGTCAAGGAGCTATTGAAACTGCTCAACAGGAATGAAGAAAAGCTTGCGGCAGCCCTGACTGAGGCGCAGAAAGAAACCTTTGAAAAATACAAGGATTGTAATCGTGAAATTTCTGAAATCAGCGAACGAGAAATATTTCTGAACGGATTTCGACTGGGTGCAAGGATTATCATTGATGTAGTAAATAATTAAGAAAACGGATAGGCAGTTAATTTTTCCCATTGATTGCCTATCCGATTACTTTTTACAAATTTTACTCAATACAAATTATGTTCAATGCTTCCTCCTTGGGAATTTTATCCTCAAGATAATTGTCCCTTGCTGTTCTCGATTTTTCAAGCCAATCATAATATTCCTCAAAACTCAAAGGCTTTTCCACAGTATCAGGTGTGTTCAGTGTTCTTTCATAACGCTTATACATTTTGCCTCGCTGTGTGTCAAAAGTTTTCAGCACCTCATTTCTGTTTGCCAAGATTCGGTGCTTTAATTTCGGCGCAAATTCCTTGCAAGTTTTACCATTATTCAGAACTCTGTCGCAGTACAGGGTTTTCTTTTTTGTCTTTGGCACAAAGTATCTGCCACAAAGCTGACAGCGGCAGAGGCGGTATCCGTTCTCAACAAATAAATGTAACAGCAGAAAATAATACTCTGTCAGGTTACGGATATGGTACATCTGTCTGGATTTGTTATCCTCAAAATAAAATACGGTGGAAATCTGTACGCTGTTGTAATTGAAATCTTCGTTAACATCAATTTCTATTTGATTTGATAAATCGCTGAAAAAGTGCAAAACAAAAAACTGCACGGTTTTTATCTGGTCAAGATAGCTTGCATATTCACGCAGATAATGTTCAGTTCCGTCGTTCTCTCCTAAAAAATCCTCAATCATAAGTCTGTTCAAAAGACCGTAAAAAGTTCTATATTCCGCCAATGCCTTTTCTGCTTTTGCAGTTAACTTTTTAATCAGTGCAAATCTTTCTTCACTTTCATCAGGATATGTTCTGTAAACTTTTCTTATTTCATTTTGCAGTTCAGAATACTCTTCAAAATCTTCTTCTGAGAAACTAATCAACTCATTTTTGATAGTAGTATTTTCAATTGGAATCTTATTGTTATTTTCCTGCATATAGCCGGAAATATTTCCTTTGGAATCAATTTTTAATAATAAACCTTCGTGCTTTGCCATATACACCTCTGTCCTGAAGTGAAAATTATAAAAATCACTTCAATTCATTTTGTCATATATTTTTCTTGAAAAGTATGAGATTATTGTATCACACTGGTGAAAAAATTCCAACAGCTTTTGGATTACAACTGAATAACCATACCAAAGCTAAAATATTTTGAAATCATATGAGGTATGAGTAACAGGGAAAGGAGAAAAATGATTAAGAATTTAAATTTGGAGTTGAGCAGTAAGGCAAGATTTGATTCAATCGACGGTGCAAGTCTTGTTGAAAAAGATTTGCCGAGAAAGAAGTTTATAATCAATTCACTTCTTGCAAGCGGTCTTTCGATTATAGCCGGCTCACCAAAGGTAGGTAAGTCGTGGCTTGTTCTTGACTGGTGCGTTCGGATTGCAAAAGGCAAAGATGTATGGAATCTGCATACCGACAGCGGTACAACTCTGTATCTGTCACTTGAAGATGATGAAAGCAGATTGCAGGACAGGCTGACAGCGATAACCGATGAAGTGCCGAGTGATGTTCATTTTGTTACGGATTGTTCAAAACTTGATGAAAGGTTGGAAGAACAGATTCAAACTTTTGTTGATGAGCATATGGATACTGTCTTGATAATCATTGACACGTTTCAACTTATCCGTTCTGCAAAAAATGACTCGAGCTATTCAAATGATTATCTTGAGGTACAGAAACTCAAAAAACTTGCTGATGAGTTGAAAATTGCTATTCTTCTGGTTCATCATTTAAGAAAGCAAGGCGACTCTGACCCAATCAATGAGATTTCAGGTACAAATGGTATAGCTGGCTGTGCCGATGCTCTATTTGTTTTGAAAAAAAGCAATCGCACGCAGGGCAACGCAACTTTATTTTGCACGGGAAGAGATATTGAGGACAGAGAAATTGAGCTTGCATTTTCAAAAGAGGATTGCACTTGGAAAATGACTGCAGACAGCGCAGAGAATCCGAATATGCTTTTGCCTGATGAAATGAACTTGCTCATTGAGATGATGAAAGCAGAAAAATATTTCAACGGAAGCAATGCGGAATTTCTTGAACGATATAATGCTTATTCAGGCAAAAATCTTTCTGCTCGTATTCTGAAAAGGATGATGAACAAGTGGAAGTATGACTTGAATGATAATCACGTTTATTTCAAATCGTATAAGGAAAATAACATCAGAAAGGTTGAAATCAAATATGATTTTGAGATTGATAATTCAGATAGCGAGTACGTTAGGTACGATAAGTACGATGAAAATATAGCCGTTTGATTTATCGTTTTTATCGTCCTTATCGTCCTTAATGCAGATGTTGAGCAGAATTTGGCGGTTTGTCCGACTTTCAAGAGAAAACGGATAAAGTACCCGACTTCAAGCAAAAATCAAAATTTGGGCGGTTTGTGAGCGAAAGTAATTCTATATAACGGATTATGAATTCAGCGTAAAGTTGGGGTTCACATTTTCACAGCTTTTAAGCTGTGGCAAGCAACGCATTCGGCTGGTCGCTGACCTGCCGAATGCAATATACGGGCAGAAGCCCGAACCCACTTTATTGGCAAAGGAGGAAACCTAAATGAAAGACAGAAAAATGAGCATAAGAATATCGGAATCCGATTTACAGAAGATTCACAATAAAGCAGACAAGGCAAATTTAACTTTAACCGAATATATAACGAAGGCTTGCCTCGGAAAACAAATCTTTGTTGTTGACGGACTTGATGAAATTATCCGTCAGCAAAAGGCTATCGGCAGAAACTTAAATCAAATTGCAACACTTTGCAATATGGGTAAAGTCATTTGCTTTAATCTTGCTGAACTTACAAATCAGTATGCAGAGATGAATAAACTACTTACCGATTTGCTTGACAGAAAGAGGTGGTCATAATAGCAACAGTAAAATTTATCGCAAGCAAACAAATGCAGTCACGGCAAGGGTTAGCTTCAATCCTTGCCTACTGCAAACAGGATAAGAAAACTTTGTACGATAGCAGAAAGCTGGTGAGCGGAGTGAATTGTGTAGCAGAGTCAGCGTTCAATGAAATGATGAATACTAAAATTCAATATAGAAAAACTGATGGCAGAATGTACTATCATTTGTTTCAGTCGTTCCACCCCGATGAACCTATAACACCCGAAACTGCTCACGAAATTGCTTTGAAGTTTGCACAAGAGCAATTCAAAGGTTATGAAGTTTTAGTTGCTACTCATATTGACAGAGAGCATATACATTCACACTTCATTTTAAATTCTGTCAGTGCTGAAACAGGATTGAAATATCATCCAGATAAAAATGAGATACAACGGTTGAGAGATTATTCTGACAACCTATGCAGAAAATACGGTTTATCAGTTGTAATTCCTAAGCAACCAAAAGTAAAACAGATGTCGGCAAGAGAATATCGTTCAGCAGACAAAGGCCAAAGCTGGAAGTTACAGCTTGCAATAGCTGTTGATGAAGCTATGAAATATGCAACCTCAAAGGAACATTTCATAAGCCTGATGGAGAACGAAGGCTATGAAGTTAAATGGACGGCAGAAAGAAAAAGCATTACCTACACTACACCAAATGGAATGAAGTGCAGGGATAATAAATTACACGAAGAAAAATATCCTAAGGAGAATATGGAAAATGAATTCAGAATACGGGAAGAAATCACCACAGGAATTAAAGGAACAAGCCAAAAAGCAAATGCAAATCGCCTCAAAAGCAGAACCCTGCGTAGCGGTTACGGAGCAGAACTGGAAAGCATTAATTTCAACTCAGACAGCACAGATAGATATGCTGAAATCAATACTGGACGAAATTTCAGAACTGACTACGAAAGAGGAAATACGGATATACCTCAACCGCCAGATGAATTCCTTGCAGAAGTCTATCGACAATTCCAATGCAATGGCGCAGACCTTCAAGAAGGAGCTTCAGGATATGACGAACAATTACGTCAGTCAGATAAACAATGCGGCGAAGAATGCTTCACAACAGGTTGGGAGCACGAGCGAGAAATATTCATACAGTATCAGTCAGGCGGAGGAGAAACTGAATCATCATGTGAGGATACTGTTTTTCCTGGCTTTGATACCGACAGCTATTACAGCAATAACGGAAATGATATTGCATATCTGGTCGCAAATCTCACAAATATTTTAGACAGCAACCACCCTGTAGAGGACTGCACTACAATGAAAAAACCTCGTAAAGAGAGAAAGAACATACAAGAAAATCCACAAGGCGGATTTGGTATGAAGATGTAAAGAAAGGATTGCCATGAACGAAACTGAAAATAGAATAACACCAATCACAAGAAACGATATTGCGTTTAACCGCCGTCATCTGTACGAAAGCGATAAGGTTAAAATCGGCAAAAAGACATTTTTAGTCACATCGGTATTTCCTATCGGAACCGAGAACGGTGACAACCCAAGTGCCGATGAAAAAATTAAAAATTTACTTGAACGAAAAACGGGATAAATATTTTACTGGACATTCAAACCGAGTAGGAGTATTGTTGACTTGCAATCCTATTCGGTTTGATTCAACAGAGCCTGAACGGCTCGGAAAGGATGAAAAAATTATGAAATCAAACCAACAAAAGATTACCGCACTCTACTGCCGTCTTTCTCAGGAGGACGAGTTAGAGGGTGAATCAAACAGCATTAAAAATCAAAAAAGTATGCTCGAAAAATATGCCGCCGATAACGGCTTTGGCAACTGTCGGTTCTATATTGATGACGGTTACAGCGGAGTATCCTTTGAACGCCCTGACTTCAAGCGTATGATTGCCGATATGGAAAAAGGAGAAATTGGAACTGTTATCACAAAAGACCTTTCCCGACTCGGCAGAGATTACCTTAAAACCGGTACATATATTGAAATTATATTCCCTCAGAACGATGTGAGATATATTGCCGTAAATGACGGTGTTGATTCCGAAAAAGGCTGTAATGAATTTATCGGAATCCGTAATTACTTCAATGATTTCTTTGCTGCTGACACATCCAAAAAAATCAGGGCAGTCCAAAGAGCAAAGGCAGAGCGTGGTGAAAGGATAGGCTCTAAGCTTCCTTACGGATATATGAAATCCGAAGATAACAGGTTAGTACCCGATCCCGACACTGCTCCCGTGGTAAAACGAATCTTTGATATGTATGTCAACGGAGTGGGAACCCGTACGATTGCAATGACTCTTGAAAGAGATAAAATTATGTCGCCAAGCGCATATGCCTACTACAAATACGGCAGAAAAGAAAATGGCTTGAAGCTGAATAATCCCTATCTGTGGAGTGATGTTACACTTAGAGGAATGCTTGTAAACGAGGTATATATCGGCACAACGGCGAACTACAAAACCACCACCAAATCAAATAAGCTGAAAAAGCAAATTCACAACGACCGCAAGGATTGGCTAATATTTGAAAATACCCACGAGGCTATCATTGATAAATCCACCTTTGAAATGGTGCAGAAGTGGTTTGCAGGAAGAAGAAAACCGAATAAATCAGGTAAGACAGATGTGTTTGCCGGGTTAGTTTATTGTGCCGATTGCAAAAGCAGAATGTATCTTCGCCGAGTGCTTAAGTATCCTAAAGAAAACAACTACCTTTGCAAAACCTATCAGCGATACGGTAATAATCACTGTACGGCACACAGAATCAGCGAACAGGATTTACACGCTGTGATACTTCAAAAACTGAGAGAGGTAACGGCATATGTACGTGAGAATCCCGAAGAATTTTATGAAATAGCAAGCCGTAATGCAAGAGCCGAAGCCGAGCGTGAAATGAAAACTTATCTGAGGGAAAAAGAAGCGGCAGAACAAAGAATAGCAGAGCTTGAAAGTATCATCCGTTGTCTGTACGAAGACCGAGTGCTCGGACGAATTTCTGTTGAACGCTACGAATCATTGTCATCAGGATATGAAACCGAGCAGTCAGAACTGAAAACTAAGCTTAATGAGATGAACGCCTTTCTTGATGAGAACGAAAAGCGAGAGCAGTTGATTCAGGACTTTATTGAAAATGCAAAGAAGTACATTGACATTCAGGAACTGACGCCTGAAATTCTCAGAGCATTCATCAGCAGAATTGAGGTGCACGAAAAGGCAAAATGGCATTCAACAGAATGCGGAAATGATATTGTGATTTACTTCACCGTTGAGCGCAAGGAACAGCTTAATGTATGGCATAAAGAGATTAAAACCGCATAAATCAAGATGCCGAGGGGCGAAATTTCCCCTCGGTTGTAAAAGAAATATTTTCTGACAATAATGATATTACGCAGATGCAATGCTGTTCAACATTCTTTCCTATATGTCAAACAAGTTATTGGGTGAGGGAAACACTGTTGCATCGATAGATGAATTGTATTTGTTCCTTTCAAATCTTACAGCTATTGAATATATCCGCAACGCAATGAAGCGCGTACGCAAGAAAGATTCAGCCATGATTTTAGCCAGTCAGAATATAGACGATTTTCTGATTCCTAGCGTTAAAGAATATACAAAACCGCTGTTCTCAATTCCTACTCATCACTTCTTATTTTTCCCCGGCAATATCAATCCGAAGGACTTTGAAGATGCACTAATGGTTGAGCCAAACGAGTATGCCTTAATCAAATTTGGTGAGCGAGGAACTTGCCTGTATAGGTGCGGTAATGAAAGGTATCTGCTTCTTGTTCAGGCTCCTGAATATAAAGCAGAGATTTTCGGAAGTGCAGGTGGAAGATAAAATTTTGAATAGACAGAATTTTAAAATTGTGGTATGATAATTACAAAATAACAGGTTAATAAATTGATATTTGACACATTCTCTGTTTGTGGGAAAGAATTCTCATAACCGTTGATGTACCATATTTTCGGAGGTGAACGTCATGGATCAAATAAAAATCGGTAAATTTATTGCTACGCTTCGTCGGCAGAGCGGACTAACTCAAGAGAAGCTCGGAGAGAAAATTGGTGTAACAAACAAAACAATATCTCGCTGGGAAAATGGTAACTATATGCCAGACATTGAAATGCTCCAACTACTTGCAAAGGAATTTAATGTTAGCATAAATGAATTGTTGGCTGGACAAAAGATGTCAGACGAAGAGTTTCGGAAAAATGCAGATGAAAACATAATTGCTGTTTCAAAAGAAAGTGCATTCTCGTTTGAGGAAAGAAAAGCATATTTCAAAAAGAAATGGCGTAAGGAGCATATATCACTTTTTGTTGTTTTATTGTTAATTATAATTGTCGCTTTTGTATTGCCATTTGTTGTCAGTAAACCATGGTTTGTTGGATTAGTGCCATTGATAGCATTTATTGAATATGGTTACCAGAATAACAGAATGATGATTTATGTAGAAAACTGTCTTTATAAGTGAGATAGTCAATATCCTGTTTAAGATTATTTTTACAATTAAAAAATATTATAATCCGATTGTTTTTCTTAAATGAAAGTCAATCGGATTTTTATTTGCGGAGGTGATTCAATGAGTGCAACCATAGGTGCGGCACTAAAGAAAATAGCAGTTGCACTGCTCACAGATAAAAAGGTAATAAAAATAATAGGCGGTATAATAATCGGCATAATCATAATTGTGGTTATGCCGATTGTTGCTGTGGTGTCCGTTTTCAACGGCAGTATGGATATTGACACTGACAAGCTCTATCAGTCCATACAGGAAAATATCTCAGCAGAGCAGATGGAAAATCTACAGCTTATCAACGATACGATGACAGAGGTTGAAAATCAACTGAAAAATAAAAAGTTGTCCGACTATAACACACAGGCAGAGGTTATCTATCTGTTTTCTCTGTCCGATAAATCAGAGGATGAGGACTTTGTAAAAAACTTTGTATCCTGTTTCAAGAAGAATCAGTCCGATGAGGATTTGATAAAAGCCGTCAATCAGAAATTCGGAACGGAAATAAAGTATTACGAGTTCCAAAAGATGATGCAGTCAATCAAGGGTGCGGAAATCAGTACCGCAGGCTTCACCGATAAGACAACGAAAAATAATCTCGACCTTGTCAAGTGGTGCGAAAACGCACACAAAAATGGCTGGGGTTATGTGTACGGCGGTTACGGTCAGGTCTGCACAAAACAATATCTCGACCAACAGGCGTCGTTGTTTCCCAGAAATAACGAGGCAGGCGGTGAAATGCGACAGGTCGGAGAAAAGTGGCTCGGAAAGAGAGTATGCGACTGCATAGGCTTGATAAAATCCTACGCTTGGTACAACGCTGACAGCGGAGAAATTGTCGCAGGCTCAAACGGTTTTACAGACTGCGGAGCAAATTCTATCTGGAGCAATGTAAGCGAGAGCGGACCGATTTCAACTATGCCCGACACACCCGGCCTTGCTGTCTGGATGGACGGTCACATAGGTGTGTATATCGGCAACGGTGAAGTTATTGAAGCACAAGGCACAGCCTACGGAGTTGTCAAAACAGAGCTTAACGGTCGAGGGTGGACTAAGTGGCTGAAGATTCCAAACATCAAATATATTGATAAAAACAAAAAGTGAGGAGTGATTGAATTGAAAAAATCAAGTATCAGCATTATGTATGACGATGAAAAGTTGTCTGCAATCAGGCTGTATATGTCACAGCGTGATTTGGATTTCAAGGAAGAGCTTGAAAAATCTGTGGACGCTCTGTACGCAAAATATGTCCCTGCAAATGTCAGGGAATTCATTGATATGAAAGGTTCACAGGTAAAAACACCCAAGCCTAAAAAGCCAAAGCTACAGGAAGAAAATACCGAGGTGGTAACTTGAAAAATCAGAATTTCGGAATAGAAATTGAAATGACCGGCATCACTCGCAGTACTGCGGCGAAAGTGATTGCCGGTTATTTTCATACAGAAGCAACTCATGTCGGCGGCTGCTATGATGCGTATTCTGTTCGAGATGATGATGGAAGAATGTGGAAGATTATGCGTGACGCAAGCGTTCGTTGTGAAAACCGTTCGGGACAGAATGCAAGCTCTCTGTACTCGGTTGAATTTGTCACTCCTATTTGTAACTATGATGATATAGAAACTATACAGGAGCTTGTCAGAAAGCTTCGTGGCGCAGGAGCGAGAGTCAACTCAAGCTGTGGTTTGCATTGCCATATTAATGCGGCTCCGCATACCCCGAAAACACTTCGCAATATCGTAAACATTATGGCGGCGAAAGAGGATTTGCTCTACAAGGCATTAAAAGTGAATGTATCAAGAGAACATTACTGTCAAAAGATGGACACACGCTTCCTTGATGAAATCAATAACCGTCCGCCTATGTCAATGGAGCAGATAAAATCAATGTGGTATGACGGCGAGGACTACAGTTACCGACATTATGATGATACTCGCTACCACGCACTGAATCTTCACAGCGTGTTCTACAAGGGTACGATTGAATTCCGTCTGTTCAATTCAACCTTACACGCAGGCGAGGTCAAAAGTGCGATTCAGCTGTGCCTTGCAATCAGTCATCAGGCTTTAATTCAGAAGTCTGCACGACACGCTAAAACTGTATCGGATAATGAAAAGTACACTTTTCGTACTTGGTTGCTCCGTCTTGGCTTAATCGGTGACGAATTCAAAACAGCTCGTCATCATCTGATGAAAAATCTTGATGGCAACATTGCGTGGAAGGATCCTGCACAGGCTGAAAAGCAAAAGGAAAGGCTTGCTCAAAAACGAGCCGCACAGTTGAACGATACAGTTCAGAATACAAACGAAAATATAAATATCAACGAACCCGAATCTGAAACTGCAACTGAGCAGAATGAGGATTCGGGTTTTGTTATGAGTATGTAAGGAGAGAAATCTATTATGAGTAAAAAATTATACATTGCCTATGGCAGTAATCTCAATCTTAAACAGATGAAATACCGTTGTCCGACAGCAAAGCTTGTCGGAAAGGGTGTAGTCGAAAATTACGAATTACAATTCAAGGGTATGCCTCACTGCTCCTATGCAACAATCGCACCTTGCGTCGGTAAGTCCGTTGCTGTTGCTTTATGGGAACTTCAGCCGAGAGATGAAAGATTGCTTGACCGCTACGAGGGTTATCCGTCACACTACTTCAAACAGGAATTACCTGTGAAACTGAATAACGGTTCAGAGATAACTGCAATGGTTTACATTATGAATCTGAAACAGCAGTTCGGATTGCCAAGTGCGAGTTATTACGATACTGTATCGCAAGGTTATAAGGACTGCGGTTTTGATATGAAAGTTTTAAACGAAGCCGTGAATGACAGCGCAGAAAAGTTCTACGAAAACCTTGAACAGAACAACCTGTTTGATTCACCTGATGAAGATGAGAATATGGGAATGGGCGGTATGAGTTTATGAATGAGAGAAAGAAATTGAAAAAGCAACTCGGTAATAAATATATTTTCAAAATGTATTTGTCGGTGAACGAAGTCAAGAAATTACTTTCCGAAAATCCAAAGGACAAGCACGACACTCTATTTGCTTCACTTACAGTCGGCTGTGTGAAAATCAACGCTGTGGTATTTCCAACTCCCGATAAAATGCTCCTCGGCTTTGACATTCTTGTAAAGGACACACCCGAGAGCAAAGAATGGATTTGCTACGACACTTTGAGTGATGAAATCAAGTTATCCCCTCGCAGTATTGAGCAATCAATGTTTCATATTATGAACCGTGAAGTCAAGGAGTACGGACTGTCCTATACAGAGTGCAATTTTGAAGTGATAAACGGTAAATCAATAAAAGCAGAATAACATCGGTATTCTCGCCACATTCGCCTCGTGTCGGCTTTTAAAGGAAAAGTCGGAAAAGTATCCGAAATCGAATAAAAGCCGAAATCGGGCGGTTTGTGGCAAGGTGTGAAAAATCGATGATATGGTAAATCGGGCGGTATTTCAAGGGCTGAAAAATAAGCAGGAGAAAGACACGGGGTTGCAGTCGCTCCCTCGTGTCGGTTTACGGCAGACGGCAACGCCGACTGCTATGCAGTTTTTCGCATTTTTCAGTCTCAAAAATCCATAGGGGTTAATTTTCAGCCTTGGGGTTGTACTTGTGGGTTTAACTGCCCGAATTGCCGAATAAAATGCCAAAATTCAAGGAGTTGCAACTATGGGTTGTAACAAAAAGGAGGTTTTACACTTGAATGAAACGGATAACAGAAAAGAAGTAAAGCGGAAGTTTGCACTATGGATAAAGGAATCCACGCTTGACATGGTTCAGAATATATACAAGGAAGATAACTGTTCCAGCCGAAGCGAGTTTATTGAAAAGGCAATCATTTTTTATGTGGGTTACCTTTCCTCAAACGATAACAGTCAGTATCTTCCAAATGTAGTTACTTCAACTTTGAAATCAATTGTTGCGGAAAGCGACAACCGAATGAGCAGGCTGATTTTTAAATTAGCTGTTGAACTTGCAATGACAATGAATATTATTGCCTCGTCACAGGACATAGACAAGATGACTCTTACAAAACTTCGTGGCGAGTGCGTCAAGGAAGTCAAGCGGCTTAACGGTTCATTTTCCTTTGATGACGCATACGATTGGCAGAAAGGATAATTATTTGTGGCAAAGTTAGTTACAAAGTTTAAATATCTCAAGCCGAATCGAAAAGTCAGTGCAGGCGGTTATGCAAAATATATTGCCACTCGTGAGGGAGTGGAAAAGATAGACGACACTAAAAAGTTTGCTCCTGCTACAGCAAAGCAGAAAAATTTAATTGAAAAAATCATAAAGGATTTTCCCGACAGCAAGGATATGTTTGAGTATTCCGATTACCTTGAAAAGCAGAATGTAGGCTCGGCTTCCGATTTTATTTCCCGTGTTATGGAGGACTATGCCTATGAAATTTCGGGAAGAAGAGCATATGCCGACTATATTGCTACCCGTCCACGTGCCGAGAAATTCGGCTCACATGGACTGTTCACAGCTGACCATCTTCGGCGGTTTTGCTCCAAACAGCACAAGTGCGGAAGTGCTATCAAAAGCACTCGGTTCAAGAACTGTTATGTCAGGCTCTGTAAGCAGGAGCAAAAACGATCCGTCGCAATCCTTGCAGATGATAGAAAGAGCTTTGATGACTCCCGATGAGTTGAAGTCACTTCCGAAAGGCACATTCGTTGTTATGAAAACAGGCTTTTATCCTATGAAAGTTAAGCTTAAGCTGTTTTCTAAATGGGGTATTAAATTTGAGAAAAAGTATGAGGTCATGGAAAACGGCAATCGTGAAGTTCACTATGCCAACCGTTCTGAGTTGTTCAACAACATAATCAAGACATACTGTCCTCACTATCTTGAACAGCCTGCAACTGATTCGGATTTCGATGAGGCAAGCAGTGAGAAAAAGAAGAAAAATGAAAATCTTAAGACCTCACCAAATGCGGAACAAGCCGACAGTGGAAATACTATCGATTCTGAACAGAAATATGAGCCAACAGAAGAATCCGAAAATTCAAACGGTGAACAGGACACGAATAAACAGAAAAAGGTTGTCATAAAAACTCAAAGACCACCTCAGGAGGGTAACGACAATGAGTAAACTAACTTTTCTGTATCAAATGGATTTACCACACCGAGCCGTTTCTGTATATATCTACCTCTACGACCGAGCCGACAAAAACGGCGAATGCTGGCCTTCCGTAAAAACGATAGCAGGCGACATAAAGCTGTCGCCTGCTACCGTCCGCAGAGCTATTAAAGATTTGAAAAAAGCCGGATTAATCGAAACCGAACAGCGTTATCGTGAACAGGGTGGTAAGAGCAGTTTGCTATATAGAATAAAAAATAAAACATTATAAAAGTATGATGGTAAGAACATATAATACATATTATTTTTTAGCCAAATACACATTAAAGGTATTAAAATCACATTTGAATGAATCAACCAACTCTAAATCAAAATTACTTTGTATATATTCGGGTGTTTTAGTTAATTCATTCTTTACAAACCAAACGGTATCGTTGGGCGGAATTTTATTGGAAAGTTCGTTTTTATTTATGCATTCTATATTATCAAATGCCACAAACCAAGGCTCACTGTAGGTGCAGATATGCGTGTTTTCGGGATAATAATATGACAAAATTCCGAATGAGCTGTCGCAATATAAAAATGTATCTGTTGAAGAAGCTATTTCATCAAAGCGGTTAAAAAAATTATTCATTGACGGGTTGTATTCAAATATTCCCGTGCCGATAAGACAGGCTACGTTAAGTGCGCAAAGCAATACGCAAATAATATTTTTAACTTTTTCTTTTATATGTTGTGTGCCGAAAGCGACAAGCAGCGCGAAAATTCCCGATATAACAACGCTGTACCTCGCTATGTAAAAGGGGCGAATGAAAATTGTCACAAGCAGACCTATCGCCTGAACGCTTAATACGCAGGTTATCGCAAATATTACAGATAACCTGCGGTTTTCCTTTTTGGCGAGTATCAGCGTGGAAATAACAAGTCCCGATGCAAACACAACCACCGAAAGCGGTTCTACTCCTTTTAGCCAGAAGCTACCGGCAGCCGCCTCGGTTTGATATAACAGCGGGATAATCCACGGAGAATATCCCACCGTCATAGCTATATCAGATATTATGATTGCTTTTATCAGCTTTCCGTCTTTTACAAAAGCATAGATATTCACGAAAATGAAAATCACGCCGACCGCAAGCAAAGCGTAAATGTGGTTGTACGCGGCAAACAAAGCGGTGATAACAAATATAACGCAATGCCGCGTCCCGTGATTTTCAAGAAACAGCAAAGCTTCCGTAAAGCAAAGTGTAACAAAAAATATGGACCATTGATACGATCTCTGCTGAACGCTGAAATAAAGCGACATAGGAATTGCCCCTATAGTAAGCATATATACCATTGATGTATCCGAACCGAAATGCTTCTTAACCACGGTACAGCCAAGCAAAAGCGTTGCAATGTAACCGAGTACCGAAAAAATTTTAGTTACTAAAATCGAATAACCGAAAATCTCACAGAAGAATTTCAGAGATATAAAGTATAGAGGAGGATGCATATCCGATTTTAATATTTCAATTACTTCGGAATAATTGTGCTGAATTAGCGACAGTGTATAAGCTTCATCAAACCATACATTATTGTTAAAAATCAGACTTATTGAAAACAAAGATAGTATTGTGAAAATTATATATGATAAATTGTTATAGCGATTTTTAAAACATTTCATTAGATATTCCTTTTCCTGATACTATAATTTGATTTTTAACATCAAAATTACATAAATAATTGTTGAAACAGACAATAGTATCAATGCAGATAGATTATATAAGTCTAAGAAAATATAATTTATTTCTAAAGAGCGATACTTAAGCACTTACATGATTATTATAAAACTCGAAAAAGCCTAGATAAATCGTAACTGAACAGTGTTACCGTGAACAAGGGCGGTAACACTGTTTCAATAAGTAAATAACGAATAATAATATATGTAAATATAAGAGATTATGTTTGATTGCTATTTTGTATATTAGAGTTTATTCCAATAGTAGAAGTAAATGTATTTGTATCACTATTAAATTTCATTTCTAAATTTCCATTGTATTTTGCAACTACTCGTTTAATGCTTCTGGTTCCGATTCCGTGCATACCAGAGGTGATTTTAGAAGATACAAGAGTTCCATTGATGTATTTAGGTTTCTTATTGCAAGAATTTGAAATTTTAATAATTACAAAATTTGAATTTCTTGTGCAAATAGAAAAATCAATAAATTTATCGTCAGTCAACAATGCAGATTCAACTGCATTCTCTAATAAATTATCTAACAAAGCTGTTATATCATGTTCTTTCATAAAATCAAGATTTGCGTTTTTGATGCTTATTGTAAAATTAATTTTATTTTTTTTGCATATTTCATAATATCTATGGGTTACTAAATTAACAACTGAGTTTTTGCAATAATCTACAGGATTCATAACACTAAAATCTTCAACAATTTCGGATATATATTGTGATATATTTGAATCTTCTTTTTCCGATAATTGCTGAATGGTTTTTAAGTGTTTCGTTATATCATGAATTAATATTTTTGAATTTTCATTTTGTTCTCGCAACAATTCATAGTAGTTTATTGTATCTTTTTCTTGCTGATAATCTAACAGTATTTGAGTGTATTTCCTATTTATTTTTATCGTTGTTTCATGGAGGTAAAAAACTATTATGTTTGACAATAGTATGAGAATGTTACCTATAATTATAGCAATTTTAAAGTTGTTGTTTACGGAGTAGAATGTACAAAGATATACATTTGTACACATCAAGATTATTGAGGCAATGGGCAAAAAACAAAGTAATATTGAAAATTTAGAATCCGTACTTTTAGACTCTTTTTCAGAAAATTTTAGAACACCCCATATAAAAATAAAATAAAGCAATTTACTCATAATTGCCTGAATAATGAGGATAAATGCGTCAGACCGGCTTTCAAAAAGACTAAAACGAGATACAACAGAAAATGGTAAAATAACAATTAATTCTGTGATAATCATTAAAAACAACAAGACAAAATTAGCAAATATACCGGATTTTATGCTTGAATTATAGCAAATTCTTAAGATAATAAAATTGCAAACATAAAAACAAACAGCATTTATCAGCGGAATTTCGATAAGGTTTATAATATATAGGACTAAACCGGATAAAAGTATTGATATAGGAATAAATTTTATTGATATTCTTCGTTTAAATTTAAAATCAAAATAATAAAAAGATATGAGTGACTCAATCAGAAAGACTATAGCGTAACAGATATTAGAAATCATGTTGTACCTCCCATATATTCATAAAAAGCTTTTTTGAATGATACATAGAAACTACGGGATATAGGTACTGTTGCTTTTTTAGAATTAAATGATAATGTGATTTCATTTTTATTAAAGTCTGTTACATTCTTTAAATTAACTATGTAACTATAGTGTGATTGGGCAAAATACTCGTATTTGGATAACTGCTTTTTCCAATAATCAAACTTTTTATTTGAAATGAACTCTTGCGTTTTTGTAACTAGTTTAGTTTTGCGATTTTCTATAGTTAAATACAAGATGTCAATTGTAAATATATTGTGATATTCATCAAAATAGTCTAAGATAATTTTTTCTGTGCTTTGTTTATACAGATTTAAAGCAATCTCCATGCTCCTAAAAAATCTATTTTCGTCAATGGGTTTAGATAAAAATCTAAAAACCTTTAAATCCATTGCATCATCTAGGTATCCTTGAAAAGAAGTAACTATAAAAATAATAATATTAGGATTTATTTTTTGGAGATGTTTTGTAACAGAAAGTCCATTAACACCGGGCATTTCTATATCAATAAACGCAAAATCAGTTTTAATTTGTTTATCCAATATAGAATCCCCATTTGAAAAGCAGGTAATATCAAAATTATAGGTTGACTGTTTTGATAATTTAAGGAGAAATTTTTTGATTTGCTGAACGATTTTCAAATCATCATCACATATCAGTACATTCATAAAGCTATACCTCCTTAATTAGGATTATAACTCAAAAAAAAGAATTTGTCATCTGTTTTATTCCTGTTCAGTTAAAACTCTATATATTATTTTTGATATTAGATTCAATGATTTAATTTGTTAACAATATTTTGAGGAATGTTATTACTTTTTAAAGTACTTAATAAGAGATAGTCAGGTGTGATATTTAATGCATTGCAGATTTTAGCAAATGTTTCAATACCTAGTACAGAGTAATCGTTTTCAATATTTGATATGTGATAATTTGAAAAACATGTTTTTTTGGCTAAAGCATTTTTCTCCATTTTTATTTCTTTTCTATGTTGTGCTATACAAATTCCTATTTTTGTAGTCTACATACATTAATATCAACCAATAAAATGTTATCAATCATCGGCAATATTGTTAATAAATTTAAAAAAGATAATATTCTTATATGATTATAATATTTAAAAGTTTTTATATAGTTGTAAGATGAAGGGCTATAATAGATTAAAAGTGCATTTTTTGTCGAATTTATTACCATTTTTGTAAAATTCAACATTTACAAGCATTTTTTTGATAAATTTATAATAAGGAGGTTGATTACAATGAAAAACGAAAAATTATTATCAACTAAAATTAAAGACGGAGTCAAAAAAGGATTGTTTGCTACATTAAAAGCTAATGCAAATTCTTCCGGTTGTTTTATAATCTATCAGCCTAAAACGCCTAAGGGTTTTGAAAAGTTTAAAAACATCAAATGATCAAATTGATTTCAAGCAAAGTCGCCCGTATCTTATGCGAAGATGAAAAGCATACAGATAATTATGAGTTATATGAATATGCCATATACATACTTTTGTCTTCAGCATTTCATATAGCGACAGTCATAGTCTTAGGATTGGTTTTCAATCTATTGACTGAAAGTTTAGTGTTCTATTTATCTTTTATAGCTATCCGTAAGTTTGCAGGCGGTTACCATGCTAAAACACCAACAAGATGTTATATTATTTCTATTATAACAATTGTTTTGATGTTATGTATAATAAAATGGATTTTGATAATTAATTATCTTTCAATTTATTACTCATTGTTTTTTTCTGAACTTGTATGCGTATTAATTCTTTGCTTTTTATCACCTTTAGATACAGAAAACAAACTATTAAATGGCAAAGAGAGAACAATTTATAAAATAGTATCATGCGTTACTTCTATTGCTATATCTTTATTCTCAGCTTTTTTAATAGTAATAGGAGTCTATAATATATGTGTTTCGCTGAGTTTTAGTATTTTCACAAGTACAGTACTCCTCATAGTTAGAAAAGTGCAACTTTTGCAAAATCTGCGAAAATAAAACTATAAAACTATTTTAATAAATTTTAAAATATTATTTAAGCTTTTTTTCACTTTAAAAGGTTTTATAACCTGTTACGGGTTTAAAGTGATTCGTATTATTTTCGTATTATTTTTAAATCAATTTTAGGAGGTTTATATGACAAATTCAAAATCAAGAAAAATGTTTAAATTCGTAACCTTCTTAATGGCGATATTGATGTTTTCTTCGGTTTTTACTATTAGTGCTTCTGCAGCTAGTACCACATGGACGCTAACTAAAGATAAAACCGAAGCAATTTCAACTTCATTAGGACTGTATAAAAAAGGTACAATTAGTAATTTAAGTAATTCTACCAGTTCTGATGACGGTATTAATCTTTATCTTGAATATTCAATTCCCGGAGAAGGTTGGGTACAGGCACAACATGTTTTTGCTGAACCGGGATATAATGCATCATCAGGTGTATACACCGTCATAAATAATTCCAAAGCATCATGGAGAGGTAAAATGAATTCATGGTGGTGGGGTGGTAAGAATTGTTCAGCCACAGGTAAAATTACAGCAATCTAATTTAGTATTTATTATTTCCTTGTAAGACCCGTACTTACAAGGAATAGGGTGAGTAAAAATGATAAAACAAAATTTAAAATTGTTTTTTAAAACTAAAATAATATTTATTCCGGTTATCATACTGTTAGTATGTTTTTTGGGGAATCTTGTATATAGTTGTTATAGCTTTTCACTCAATAATGATGTATTAATATATTTAAAGAATTCTATAAAATTATGCTTACTATCATTTGTAATATTATGTTTTACATCATATGAATTCTTTTACCTATATAAGCGTTGTTATATAGATGAAGCATTGTATTCACACAAAAATGGTAAGACTAGGATTTTAACAAGTACTGTAACAGTTTTGTTGTTTATTCCGGCCTTAGAATTCTTTAGCGCATTTGTATTTAATTTTGTTATATTTTTGTCATCCGGAATGAATGACTACAGTTATTTGTATCATATATTTTCAGTTTTATTTTTATATGTTTTTCTGGGTGGAATAATCCCGATTTTACTTGGCGTTTTTTTTGCTCAAAAGACGAAAAGGATTGTTTCATATGCTCTTATGGCGCTTATAATTTTCCTTGTGTCAAGTACATCTGACTTTATTCCGGGAGGTTTAAGCCAGGTTACCAAAATTAATTTTTGGGAAGCAAAATATTTTCTTGCATATATTCTGCCAAATGATTTAGAGTGGTACATAAACCATGATTACGGTATGTATGCTGAAATTTATAGATGGAATTTAATTATTTTCTGGATTTCTCTACTGTCATTTTTGTTTTTCAAACTTTGTCAAATAAAGAAAACCGCATTAAAAGCTGTTTTACTGTCATTAACACTATTAATTTCAACATTTAATCTGGTTGGCTACTTTTATGGCGGAAGCCATATTGAAAAGGGAGCTCAGCTTGACAGTATTTCAATGTCAGATTATTTGTTTTATACTGAAAATGAGCAAAAGAACCAAGATCCGGATTTTGAAGTTACATCATACGATATGGATTTAAGCATTTACAGACAATTAGACGCCGAAGTATCAATGACTTTATCTGATACAGGTTTAGAGTATTACAATTTTACATTGTACCATGGATACAATGTTTTAAAGATAACTGATATTGAAGGAAATGCTTTAAAATATAATCGTGAAGGAGATTATGTTACTGTAATAGGGAACGGAAACCTGCAGCTTATAAACATAAAGTACAGCGGTTATTCACCTATATTATACAGTAATTATCAGGCGTGTTCTCTGCCCGGCTTTTTTGCATATTACCCTATTCCCGGATTTCACAAAATTACGGGTGATTATACCACATATAATCCGATTGAGATAAAATCCGGAACAGAATTTAATATTCGAGTTGATTCAGCAAGGCAGTTTTATTCAAATCTTGATGAGGTAAAGAATGAGAAAAATTGTTTTGTCGGGGTTACAAGCTATCCTACGCTTTTTAGTGGATTTTATAAATCAAATTCGTCTGATATTTATAAGATTTATGCAATTACTGTAAAGGGGTGGGGATTGAGCGAAATAGATGAAGAATATATAGACGAAATTCAGAAATACATTAATGAGTTGGATAACAATAGCAGCAATAAATTAAATCTCAAAGAATATACTATTATTCAGATAAATGAAATGCTTTCTTCTAATTGTATTTATGATGGAATATTTTTAGGAGATGATACAGTTTTTATTAATAAAGCAACTGATGAGGAAACAAAGAAGCAAGTTGCTGAAATACTTCTTGCTCAAAGAGATATGGGCTATTCTAAATATGTAGAAAAAGCCGTGGTTGACTCCGAAAGTATAAATGATAATTAACAAGGAAGAAGGTGTAATTGTGCTGATTTTGAAGAACTGCACTAAGTCTTTTAAGAAAACAAAAGCTTTAAATGATTTTTCCTGCGAATTTAAGCACGGTATTTATGGCTTGCTTGGGCCAAACGGTTCCGGCAAAACTACTATGATGAGATGTATATGCGGTTTGCTTTCTCCCGAAAAGGGAAGCATTGAGTGCGATTGTGAAAATATAGGATATTTGCCTCAGCAGTTTGGTGCTATGAAGTCATTGACTGTATATGAAACTATGAGATATTTTGCCACATTAAAGAAAATACCTAAGTCAAATCAAGACAATGAAATCAGATATTGCATTGATTTGGTCAACCTAAGTGATAAAATTAAAAACAAAGTGGGTTCGCTGTCAGGAGGTATGGTTCGACGATTGGGAATAGCCCAAGCTATAATGGGAAATCCTGAAATTGTTTTGTTTGATGAACCGACTGCAGGTCTTGATCCTGAGGAGAGAGTAAGATTTAAATCTCTTTTAAGGAAAATAAAAAATGATAAAACTATTATTATTTCTACTCACATTGTTTCGGACGTAAAATCAATATGTGATGAGATTGTTATAATTAATGAGGGAAGAAATGTTGTTCAGGGAACTTGCAGCGATATTACTTCTATCGGAAATGAAAAAGTTTTTCTTTTAGACGAAGAATATGAAAATAATTTAGAGGGAAATTATTATGTTAAAGACAGAATCAGTAAGGATAATAAAAATTATATAATCGTTCTCTCAAGTAATTTTATTGAGCAGGGAGTGAGTATTAACGCTGATATAGAGGATGGATATTTATGTGCCTTAAAAGATATATAAACCGCCTTTCATTAATACAATTAACACTTAAAGGAATGGGAATTCTCTATATTGTACCTGTTGTTTTTTTATTTCTTGTACTTCCCTTTTTAACATATTTGGATTTTGCTAAAGGATATTCACCCGAACAATGTTATTTTTCAACATACATAATGTTACAAATTTTTTGCCCATTTTTTGCTGTATGGTGGTCTTTATTTGGTTTCAGAGAGTATGTAGAGGGCAGGATCAGAGAACTATTGCTTGTTTATAAAAAAAGTCTTATAGTTGAACTTTTCCTTGTGTTTGTTTTTTATTTCCTGCATATATGTGTATTGCTTGGCTTATATTGTATAATACTAAATTTTAATTATTTCAATTATATTTTTATATTTTTTGTTCAGGCATTTGCTTTTTTTAGTATTAGTTTTTCAATATCTATAATTTTAAAAAATATAGCAATTCCTTTTATTATCAGTGTGTGTTACGAAATATTTTGCATGACTGCCAATATTGACTTTCTTAAGTTTATTAATATGCTTTCATCTGATATTCCAAGCAGCACCATGGACATAATATGTCCATATATTTTTATATTGATAAGTAGTATATTTGTTTTTGTGTTATCAAATTCTTGTTTCAAACGTTTGTAATATTTTTATAATTATATAATACCTGATTATACATATCCAAAATCTGCATAGCAGTAAACAAAGAAAAGCTACTTCCGTATATTGGCATAATACTGTGCAAAATCAACCTTTCCTGCAACCGCCTTATCCCTCAAACTTGACGCAAACCGTGACCATTTCTCAAATTCGGAAATGGTCATTTTCTTTTTCATATACCTTGCATAGTGTGCTTTGTATGCCCTGTTGTAAGTTTGCCAGATGGGATCGTTTTTGCACTTGTCGTCATAGTGCCGTCTTGAGCCGACATCTCGACAGGTCTTGTCAGGCTCGTCCTTTGACGAAATAGCACTTGAAGAAGGCTGTACTTATCAATGTGTGCAAAGATCGGTGTATCGTGCAGTAGAAAAAATCAAAAATATTTTAAAAAAATTATAAATTAGGGGTGTGTTTTAGCTTTTAAGTGAGGAAACAGGTGAAAGGGATTATTTCTCTTTTGCCTGTTTTCTTTTTTCAGAGAACAGGCGTTGCTCTTTGAAAATTTAATATCAGCACATCAGATACTTTCCTTCTGCTGTTCGGAACGGACAAGCCACATGAGCGAACTTCTATACAGAACTTCAAGATTCAGACATTGAAAGGCAAATTCAATGACGGCGATGACAGGCAGATGGTATAATGATACTTCCGTCAAGTCAAAAGTCGAGCGTGATAAAACCGTCGCAACCAAAGATGGCGGCTGTGGGAGATCCTCACGGTGGTGAAATTCCAATGGAGCTAAATGCAATAGCCGTTTGATGTGTTCCTTGTCGCAGGGCATTGAGGATAAATAGCGACAATCGGATAGTGTGAAATTTAGAACTATCCCAAACGATTGATTTTATCCCGACAGCAGAAGATTTTTTGCTTTCTGCTGTCGGGGTATTTAGAAGAAAATTACTGAAAGAAGGTGTTAAAATGTTAGGATTTATGATTGGCCTTTTTGTCGGTGCTTTTATCGGCGTTTGCGTTATGTGCCTGTGCAATGCAGCGACAAAAGCTGATGAGCAGATGGAAGATCATATAAACGACAAAAACAAAAAATAAGGAACAGGTGGTAATTTGAACGAAAACTATATAAATGAAAATAAAATTGATTCTGAACACAAAATAGAATCTGTTATAAATGACTGTAAGGTCACAATCTACTTTTCTAAAAACAGAAATAACCATGTTGAAAGGAATATTCTCGAAAATCTTTTGGATACATTTGAGAACAGAATGAAAACTCAGATTGGATGCTGAATTTATTTCAATTTATTTTTTGGATTTCGCTGGATATTATAGGAATTATGTAGTATTGTTGGTTTGCAAAAATCGTACGAAAGGGTGATAAAATGAAAAGAGTATATTGCTTGTACAGAGTATCAACCAAAGGTCAGGTTGATAAAGATGATATTCCAATGCAGAAAACCTCGTGCAGAGAATTCGCAGAGCACAATGGCTGGACAATTCTGAAAGAATTTCAGGAAAAGGGCGTGTCGGGATTCAAGGTTTCGGCACGCAATCGAGATGCTATTCAGGATTTGAAAGCCGCCGCAGAAAAGAAAGAATTTGATGTACTCCTTGTCTTTATGTTTGACAGAATAGTCAGAATTGATGACGAAACCCCGTTTGTCGTCGAATGGTTCATCAAACACGGCATAGAGGTGTGGAGCGTTAATGAGGGCGAACAGCGTATGGATAATCATGTGGATAAGCTTATGAATTACATACGATTTTGGCAAGCCAACGGTGAGAGTCAGAAAACGTCAGCACGTGTTAAAACTCGCCTTAACCAAATGACGTTAGACGGCAAATTTACCGGAGGTGTTGCACCATTCGGTTACAAACTTATAAAAAGCGGTGAAATCAACAAAAAGGGAAAAGAGCTTATGGACATAGTCGTTGACGATGATGAAGCTCCGATAGTCAAGAAGATATTCGAGATGACAGTTAAAGAGGGTTACGGCTCATATCGAATGGCTGACTATCTGAACAGTCACGGAATCAGAACCCATAATAACAGCAAGTTTCAATGTAATACGGTTAATCGTATTCTAAAGAACAGGCTGTACTGCGGTTATCTTGTGTCAGGCGGTGTTGAATCACCGTATATTGAAAGACTTCATATCATAGATGAAAATATCTTCGACCAAGCTCAATTTATACTGAAACAACGCTCATCAAAGAATGAGGAAAAGCAACAGATAGCAAGGACTACCAAAGGCAGTACATTGCTGTCGGGAAATATATACTGTGCCCACTGCGGTCAGAAGATGGTATCAACAAGCTATATCGACAGATACGACAGGGCAGACGGAAGTCAGTACAGAGTTCGCAGACAGAGGTATATATGTACCAATAAAGCGATGAAAAGAGGTGCATGTGACGGGCAGTCGGCTTATGTAGCGCACAGAATTGACGGTGCTGTACTTGCAACATTGAGAGATTATCTCGCCAAAATCAAATCAACGCCAAAAGATATAGCACTGGAAAAACGCTACAAATCCGAAATATCGGAGTATAGGAGAAAGCATACAAAGCTTGAAAAAGAAATTAAAAAGCTTAAAAGACAGGTGGTTGAATTGTCCGCCGAAATAGGACGCTCTTTACTCGGCGAAAGTCGCTTCACTCCCGATATACTGTCCACTTCTATTGACAATACAAACGATTTACTCCATAAAAAAGAATTTGAATTAAGTGATATAAAGTTCAAGCTTGCCAATCAGCAAAATGTAATGGGCAAGCTTGATTTTTATTATTCACAGTTCAGAACATGGGCTGATGAGTTTGATAACTCCACAATGGAACAGAAGAAAATGATAGCTTGTCAGCTCATAAGAGAAGTGAAAGTATCACGAGGTTATGAATTAGAGATTATATTCGACCTTAATTATGAACAATTCTTATCTCTATAAAGCCTAATAGATTGAATTTACAAATTTATTCTGCTATAATGTTTTCAGCTTAGAAGTGGGTGAATATATATGAGCGAAGAAAATAAGATACAAATTTTTGAAGATAAAAAGATTCGTACTGCGTGGAATGAGTCGGAAGAAGAATGGTATTTTTCCATAGTTGATGTAATTTCAGTTCTGACTGACAGTAACGAACCTCGTCGTTACTGGAGTGATCTTAAGCGAAAGCTTAAAGCTGAAGGAGCAAACCAGTTGTACGAAAATATCGTACAACTGAAAATGTCGTCTCCTAAGGATGGTAAGAATTACAAAACCGATGTTGCAAATACAGAGCAACTTTTGAGAATAATTCAATCTATTCCTTCGCCTAAAGCAGAACCTTTTAAAATGTGGCTTGCAGAAGTTGGCAGAGAAAGAATAGATGAAACCATTGATCCGGAACTTACTATTGAAAGAGCACTTGAAACTTATCTTAAAAAAGGATACGGTAAGGAATGGATAAATCAAAGACTTCAAGCAATTCAAGTGAGAAAAGAACTTACCGATGAATGGGATTCTCACGGCGTGAAACAAGGTGTAGAATATGCAATTCTGACTGATGAAATTACAAAAGCGTGGTCGGGAATGACAACCCGCCAGTATAAAAATCTCAAAGGGTTGAAAAAGGAAAAACTGTTATTACTTCAAAAAATGCTGTTGATTTTTCAAACCTTATTTCCGATGTAATAGAAAATGATTTTGATAAAAGTGAATAAAGTATTCTGATTGCCTTGTGAGTTAAAAAATCCCGCAAGGCTTTTATTATATCCCAATTTCAAGTTTATTCCTCGGATGTTTGGAAGACAGAATATTCTTCTGTTTGTTGATACTCGTATGCGTGTAAATCTGCGTTGTGGTAATGGAGCTGTGACCCAGCATTTGTTGAATATAGCGTATGTCAACATCTTCTTCAAGCAGTAGAGTTGCAAAAGAGTGACGAAACATATGCGGAGTAATGTGCAGCGGCACTTCTGCACCGATTGCATAGTTGGTAATCATATTACGAACAGATTGTTCAGATAGACGGTTGCCAAGCCTGTTTATAAAGAAAAATTTGTTGTTTGCTATTTCAAATTTAAATGATTGATTATACTTTTTGAGCAACTCCTGAACATTTTGATTGCAGATTTGAATCAGGCGTTCTTTTGAGCCCTTTCCGTAAATTTTGATTATGTAATCATTAAAATCAATTTGTTCAGTCGTGAGTGTGCATAATTCTGAAATCCTCATTCCGGTGGCAAACAGTAACTCAAGTATGAGTGCATTCCGCAGAGCAACTTTTTTAGCATACTCAGTTTTCGCTTTGGTAAGTTGTAGATAAGCAAACCTAATAATTTGCTCAATATTATTTATGGGAATAGTTTTTGGGAGAATAAAGGGTTCTTTATACTTGATTTGTATCTTATGAAAAGGGTTAATATCAATAAGTTCCTCAATTTCAAGATAGTGAAAAAATGCTTTTAGCGAAGCAATTTTACGCTTAACACTCTTAGGTTTGTACTTACAGTGCAGTAAATTTATATATTGCTCAATGGATTTTTTGTTTGTCCATTCAATAGCAGATTCCATAGTGAATTCAAAATACTGCCTTAAATCAATAGTGTATGATTTTATCGTTTTCTGATCAAGATTTTTTCTTGAAAGGCAAAAGTTTAGATAATCAGTTGTTAGATTATTTGCTTGTACATTTTTTATTTCCATCGCATATAGCTCCTTATATTTAATAAAATTATTATGCAATAGAAAATAAAGAAAGTCTATTCAAATATCTATATTTATTTTGCCTAAAAATTTTATTTATTGAGCAATAAACAAAATTGTATTATACAAAATGCATAAAAACACTATGTGAAATTTTATAACTGATTTGCGTAAAAGTTATTTAAATATTTGTCAAATTATGTTATAATTAATACCATAAAGGGTAATTATAAATGTTTTTATATTACATACCCGAAATATAGATTTAGTTAAGGCTTAATACTTTTTTCTTAGAATGAGATTAAGTACTACATAGACATACACCAGTTGAATGTAAGATGTGTAGCGTATTTTGTTAACAGAAATGTATTATTGACCTTACCTGAAAATAATGAATAAAGGATAACTTACAATTATATAATGTTGATTTTGAGGTGAGTACATGTCTTTAGCTGAATTCGAACAGGAAATAGTTGATGATCTTTATGAAACACTAATAACTGACGATGAGGATAAAGGTATCACATTGTATGGGGATATTGGAAGTGGTAAATCAACTATTGCCCTTAATTTGGCCAATCAACTTATGGAAGGATGGACTATCTTCTACATTGAGGGGATTGATCCTAATTTATCGCCGTATCTAACATGGCATATTGGCACTAAACTATATTCAAAAAAGAAACTTAAACTCGGGAGTGATATTTCGTTTGGTATTAGCTTTTTACCTGTACCAATTTCACTTGAGTTCGGAACTTCAATTAGCGTGACTTCGACAAACTACATCCTAACACCAAGCGAAGAAGCTATTATTTCTAATATTGAAAATCAGATAGATGGTAATCAAAGAATTCTGTTTGTAGCGGACAACTTTGAAATGTGGGACACACCTTCAAAACAATTGTTTCAAAAAATAATGCATCCACAGTTGGGATTGTTGTCTGAGTATCATTTGAATGTATTGATTGTTGCTCAAAGTAAGCAATCTATAGAGGTTCCGATTATTTGGAAATATGTAGAGACCCCTGATATTCCTGACGAAAGCATATTGCATATTCTTCGCGAAAATGGTCATGCAGAGAGAATTTGCATCGAAGATATTCGCGCCTGTGCTGGAAACGATATCTCGCTGGCTCTTATGGCAGCAAATTATTATTCCATGAGCGGCGAAAACGCTAATAATTTCATCGAAATCATGGATCGTAGGTGTGATTGTTTGCCTACAGAAAAACAAGAAGTACGCCAAATACTGGGGCCACTTTCAATAATTGATAGTTATTTTTCAAAAGACGAGGCTGCTTTTTTTCTAGATTCCACACCGAAAGACAAGTATGAAACAGAATATCTAGCTGAAGAATATCTCCAACTAGCTGAAGATCAGATGTTTATTAAAGGTGATAATAAGTTTCTTTTCGTTAACGATAACATTAAGAATTACTTCAAAGTTAAACTTGCAAGAAAGGAGAGATATTATCATCGTAGATTCTCTGAATTTTTGCAAAAACGTCATCCTGAAGATTATTATTCTCGAGGAAAGCACTTAGCTCTAAGCTTACAATCATCCGATACGAAAACGATTGTAGAAGCATGGCAACTTTTTCTTTTAGCTTATTTTAGACGCTCCACTGAAATTGGAAGTACTGATGATGTTTATAAGATCCTCGATAAAATCGAAACACTCATCAGTGGCCTTCCTATTAGTGCCATTGACACTCAGCATCAGGTTCTAGATGAGTTTATTCAAGGCTATCAAGAATTTACAAAATATAATTACAGGAGTGCATTACTTCATTTCCAAGCAATCACTCCTAGCCGCATTGTTCCACCGTGTCTAGCCGAGTGTCAACGACTAATACTTTTATGTAAAATTCAGTTAGCAGAAGATTTGGGAATGATAATTCAATCCGCTGATGAACTCTATAATACCATTGAGGATATATGCCATTCTGAGGATGAACAATATTGTCGAGCTGCATTGGTATTGTTGGATGCGTATATTGATCGCTCTAATGATCACAAAAAGGTCAATATACTCAAAAATAAGATTATTCGAATAATTCAGGATCATATGGGAATTACTGAATTTGATGAATTTGAGGCATGCTATAATCGCAAAGCAGCATTATATTACGCAGCTATAGTTGCATGTAGACAGACTGAGCAAAGCATTCAATTCTACAGAAAACACTGCAATCGAAATGGCACATATATGGCACTGTGTAATCATTCTGGAAATGCCATTGTCTCAGGACAGTACCCTACTGCAAAGATGGCTGTAGAAGAGTGTGTTTTAATGATGAACAATAGTGACGGTTGGTATTATCCAAGCCAATACAAAGTGGAAAACAATCAAATACTGCTGGATTATCTAACTGAGGAAAGAAATGCTGATGAAAATCGAGAAAAAACTATATTTGCGGCACACAAAGCTGTAACCCGGTTTTCAAAAATAATAGAACATCAGTATGAAGAGGTATCGCATGTGGTTTTATTCAATTATATAGGTTTATCTATGCTATGTCAGACAGATACATGGGAATCTGAGCTAGCCAACGCTAATAGGTTACTTACTTACCTTGATGAATTCTACCAGTACTATTTACATGATTTGAACTATGCAAATGCCTTGCTGAAGGGGGATGTTGCAAGTGCAAAAGAATCCTTAGAGATACTAAAATCACTGGATCCACCACTCCTTCGTCACTATCGAATAATTCTTCAGAAGAGGCAACTTGTTCAAGAAGATTTATTAACTACTCAGAAAATCATTAACGGTGATCCGTTTGAGTATCATAGGATAATCCATACAGCATGTAGCCATGTGCAAGATGACTCATGCTATTTCTGGGGACGCGGTTTTCTCCTATCAGATTTGCAATTCCTGTCCTTCTAGGTGAACCTTTTTCCGCGCATTAGTGCTGCAGAAATGACTGCACGATAGATATCACAGTATTCAAATCCCAACTGTTCGAATGCATACGCAAAGGAACTATGTCTTGTGGTGTATGGTGTTGTAGAAACATCAAATATGAACGGTTGTCCATTTTGTGTAATCCGGAAATCAATTCGTCCATACACATCCATCTTTAATAAACGAAAAGCTCTTTCAGCAGTTTTTTGAATGGTGGTCACAACTTCCGATGATAAGCATTTGTCTAATTTGTAGAAACCATATTGATTTTGTTCGGAAGCATCTTCATCCAAAATACTCTTTCCTTGAAGATCGATACCAATTGGCGGAAAAACATGTATATTATTTCCTACTTTAAATATTGGGACTTCGCACTCAAAACCTTCGATATACTCTTGAACAATATATCTTGAACCTAATAGATTAGTACTCAGTTCAGGAGAAACTGTAATAATCTTGGATTCACTTATTCCTTGACTAGCAGACTCAGAAGTTGGTTTGCAGATAACCTTTGTTCCATTTTCTGGTGATCCATTCATCCAAGTTCCATTGTCAGTATACAGCCAGCTCTTTGGTGCAGGCACATTTTGAGCATTAAATAATGTTGAAAAATAATATTTATTACGGGCCAATGCACACGATAATGAAGGAGAAGTTGTATATCTTAGACCAAGCAGTTCACAGAATGATGGGATAATTGTTTTTTTATTATCACCCAAACCGTTTCTAGCTAAAGTGTATATTAAGCTATTTTTATAACGGTCCGGATGTTCAATATAGTCATTTATAAAGTCAATTTCGTTGAAGTAAATGTTTTGTACAAAATATCCTGCAGAAACAATACCTTGATATATTTCGTTGAATTCGTCTATTGAAAAACGCTCTGTTTTGCTACACTGAAGCTGCGTAATGTTCATGTGACCGCGTGGTTCGCATACATGAGCAATAAGAACTACATTTAACACTGTCTGTGAAATTGGAATATGAGTTTGCTCCCAAAATTTCAAAATTTTCATGCTATCCCTCCTCTGAACAAAGGACAATAACAAATTATCCTATATTTATAAACTTACAATAGTAAATAGTTATTATAAAAAGTCTTGCAAATAGAAGATAATTGTAAGTTATCCTTTATTGGAGCGAGAGGGAAAAAATGATTTTTATTAATTAAAATAAAAAACCACAATCAGAACAATTGTGGTACAAATTAATCTCCAAATAATATTAATGTTGAAATTTCCCTCGGAATAATAGAACTGATATTTTATAAACGATTACTTTCTTTTTGGTATTTGGTGTAATAATAAATAGAAAATTAAAGATGTAAATTGTTGATATAGCTTAAATGGACGGTGCTACTTATGAAATTTGAAAGTATAACAATAAAGAACTTTAGAAATTTTGAAGATGTTAAACTTGATTTATCAAATAAAAATATATTCTTTGGTCTAAATGATGTGGGTAAAACAAATTTTTTATACGCTCTACGATATGTATTTGATAAAGAGGTTCGTAAGCAAAACCTTTTAGACTCGGATTTTCATAATAAGCAGATTGAAAAACCAATTGAGATTGTCGTTACTATAGATATTAGTGATGTTGCTGACAGCGATTGTCAAAAACTCCGTGCACAGCTAAAAGGTGCATTGCTAAGTGAGCATAATAAGGTATATATAAAGCTTTTTGCAGAATATAGCAAAACAGAAATGCTCGCTCTACCGATATTATCGTGGGGTGGTGATATTAATCATCTTTACGAAATGAAGCAAAGAGGATATCTATATGAAATAGACTATGTATTTAATGTCATTTATATTGACTCTTATGTTGATTTGTATTCCCTATTTAAAAAGAATGTGAGCCAGCTTGTCAGAAATGAAAAGGATGAAGATAAAGATATTCTAGCAAAAATTCAAAATACAGTTGATGATTTGAATGGTCATATTGCTTCTCTGTCTGGAATTAAAGAATTTGAGGATAAACTTACGCCAGAATATCAAAAATTCCATGATGAAGGGATATCTGTTTCAATAAAATCCGAAATCGCAGTAAAGGGATTGTACTCAAATATCATCCCATATATTAAACAAGATAATGATGATAATTTATATCCTACTGCCGGGGAAGGTAGGAAAAAGTTATTGGCATATTCAATATACGACATACTGTCAGATGAAAATGCGGAAAAGAAAATCAATTTGTTTTTAATTGAGGAGCCTGAAAACCATCTTCATAAGTCTATGCAGATTGCATTATCACAAATACTTTTTACCGATAGCAAATATACATACTTGTTTGTAACAACTCATTCGCCTTTTGTTCTTTATGAAATGGATAATGTAAATTTAGTTCGAATATATAGTGAGCGAAAAATCAATAGTATTAGCACATTTTATAAAGTGCCTGATGCTTATGAAAAAAACAGGAAAATGTTAAACCGTTGTTTGTCAGAAGCAATCTTTGCTAACAAAGTACTTTTGGTTGAAGGACCATCTGAATATATGCTATTTAGCAAAGTCCTTTCAGTAGTGCATCCTTTTTATGAAGCAGATGGAATATATATTTTACCAGTTGATGGTGTGGGATTTGAAACATATTTTTCTATCCTGGATGAACTTGAAATTTTTAATGTGGTAAAAACTGACAATGATTTGAGAGCGGTAACAGGAAAAGGTACATATAGCGTTTTAGGCTTTTCACGCTGTAATAATTATATTGGGGAAAAGCGTCTGCCTACTAAACAAATTCAAGAGAATTCTGTTTCTGCCAAGAGGAGTTTATATAATTCAAATATAAATACTTTGGATAAAATACGGAGTGACTTTCATATTTTCTTATCAAAAGTGGATTTAGAAAATGATTTAGACGAGTTTTTGCATGATAGATTATCAGCTTTATTGGATAATGATAATCCTGTTAAATATTTACAAGATGCAAAGCACTATCATATGGTGGAGTTGATTGAGAAACTTTCGGGTACAGATTGCAGAACAATCTATAATCATTACAACTTTGCATGTTTGAAGGAGGTTGCCGAATGAAACTATCTCCAATTCAAGAGAAAATAGTAGAAACTCCCGGTAACTTAATAGTAAGGGCAAGTGCAGGAACAGGAAAAACCCATACAATGGTTAATAAAATTGCTAAGGAAATTGATGATAACCATACACATAAAGTTATTGCTGCAATTACTTTTACAATAAAAGCAGCACAAGAAATAAAGGATAGATTGTCTGTCGATGTAGTTCAACACTTCATTGGAACAAATAACAGTTTCGTTATTGAGGAAGTTATAAAGCCTTTTATGAAGGATGTCTATGGTGCTGATTTCGATTTGGACATGAGTACGGACTATTCAGCTAAAGTTGATACTTTTCAAGAAGCTATTGAAAAAATAAGGAATGAAGGTATCCTCTGCTCATATCGAGATAATAAAAGGAACTTTATTTTTGATTTGGCTCAAGAAATTGTAGAAAATTCTTCGGCTTGTAGGCTTTATCTTCAAGCAAAATATTTTAAAATATATATCGATGAATATCAAGATTGCGACAAATCAATGCATAAATTCTTTATGTATTTATGTGATGAATTGAATATCGAAACCTTTGTTGTGGGAGATGAAAAACAATCGATTTATATATGGAGGGGTGCTTATCCAGAGGCTTTTAAAAGCATCTGGAACAAACCCAATTTTAAAAAGATATTTATGGGAGATAATTTTCGCTCTTGTCAACAAATACAGAATTATTCTAATCTATTATGTGATGAGACAAGAAGTCTTTACAATCCTACGGAAAATATAGATAATATTGTGTGGCTTTCCCCTACAAAGGCAAATTGGGCAACAGAAGTATTGTCTAATATTGTTCCCGATAAAACGTCAGCATTATTGCGTTTTTCTAATGATAACGCACGAATAGGAGCAAGCGAATTAACGACAAACGGTTTAGAGTATGTTTATATCCCACAGACTCCTATTGCTGATATTACAACAGATACAGCGTGGCTTTATACAGCAATTGCTAAATACCTTATAATTGAAAAGTATTCTGCATATGATGTAATTTCGGAAATACCTGTTGAAGGAAATGAAAGTCGCAAAACAGTATCCACCGTAAAAAGATTACTCAAAAGAATTGAAGAGACTATAGATGATGAGCAGTCTTTCGGCTCGTGTGTCACAGCATTGGCTGAATATCTTGGATATGATACTCGCTCTGCTCACATAAACAAATTATTCAAAACAATTTCTGATACCAGTTTTCATGTGGCATTTGAAGCGGATAAATACAAACACATCGCAATTACATTCCACTCTTCAAAGGGATTGGAGTTTGAACAGGTAATTGTATTTGCAGAGGATTATCGACTGTCTGATATGTCAAGTATATACAACCATTATGTAGCGGTTACAAGAGCCAAGAGTAAATTAATAATTGTAAAATTAAACGATTTTAATGCTAATTGTTTTCAAGACAATTTAAAGAAAATATTTAATGAAAGTGGCCTTAATATTGAGGATGTAGTGACATACGGATAATTTTGACAAGTTATGTTTGATAATATGTAATTATATTTTAGAACAATATTAAAAAGTAAGTGACAAAAACCTATAGTATTATTACTATAGGTTGTAGACTGATAGTGTGAGTAATATATTCCACGATAAAGAAATCAGTTATACAAATAAAATTGAAGTCTGCAAAAAAATAATGTAATATTGCAACGCTTTGAGTTGACAGGCAGAATGAAAGATTTATAATATTTATTATCTTTCAAGGACATTCGATTTTGATGGTGCAAAATTGCAGGTAGTTATATTTGAAACTTTGCAGCGGTGTGGTACTCCCTATGGCAGAGATAGCTTTAAGCGTGTTGTTGCACTTGCTGATGATGAGGATATGCAAAAGCGATGGAAATACTTTCCGAATAATAAAGATGATACACTTGAGTTTCCTGTTGTACTTGCGGAAATTCAGACTTTTCATGAGCCTGTATTCGATACGATTGTGAATGAGGATGAATATCTCAAAAAGTGGATTAGAAACAATTTCAATTGGTTAATAAATAATCCTTATCTTTTATAACATATTACGGAGGAAGTTATATGGCGCATACAGTAGCAATAATAGGAAGTTTTCAAAAATATTATAACGAGATTTTGAGTATTATTCGAGTATTTAAAAAAGTGGGTTTGTGTGTGTTGTCACCAAATGAATCTTATATAACCGATAAAATCGGAGATTTTGTAATTTTTGAATCGGATAAAAAAGATTTTTCCCCCGCAGAAATACAAATGATAACACTAGATAAGATCATTAGAGCAGACATGGTTTATGTATATAATCCTAATGGATATGTTGGCAAGACAACGTGCTACGAAATAGGATTTTGTTTTTCTAAAAAAAAGCCTATATATTTTTTTGATTATCCTGATGATCTTCCCATCCCAGTTATAAAAAATAAGCAAGTGTTAAAACCAGAAGAATTTGCTTATATTGCATTTTCAAGTGAAGTTGAATTTATAACAGATTATTCTTTATGTACTGATGGAGAAAAAGCATTTAATGATTTATTTGATTTGGAGAGAAGTGTTAACCCTGTAAAGGCCAAAAAAATAGTTATCTGCGGAAGCATGATGTTTTTTAAGGAAATGGTTAATTGTCAAAATCAACTTAAAAAATTAGGAATAGAATCCATTGTGCCAAAAGAAGAAAATGAAACTGTTGGTCTTTATGATGAAAGGCAATTTATGAAATTTAAGAAAAAAGTTTCACGCACATATTTAAAAAAAATCAGAGATAAAGAAACTATGGGAGTGTTGATTTATAATGCGAAAAAAAGAGGCATCGATAATTACATAGGAGCAAACACATTAGTTGAACTTGCAATGGCATTTACTTGGAATAGAAAAATTTTCTTGTTTAATGATATTTATTCTCCGTTAAAAGATGAACTAATGGCTTGGGATTGCATATGCCTTAACGGAGATCTTAACAAGTTAAAAGGGGAGTTTATTAAGGAGAATATGGTACTGGAGGAACCAACTGATTCACAACTTTCATTATTTGAATTCATATGAGGAAACAGATATGCTTACTAAAGATGTATTTATTTATCATTTGGACAATGAAATACAAAAATTATTTTCACTAAATAAATATAATTACAACTATTTATATTCGGTTTTTAAGTTAGTAACAAGAATAGCATTTTTGATTAGTAATAAGAAAATTTTAATACCAGCCTCAAATTATTTTGAATCCGATTTGTCTTTTAGAATACTTAACGAACTAAAAGAATTAAATGAAATTGGTGCTATTGATTTGATATCTAGTTCTCATAATATTGATGAATTGTTAAGTAAAAAGGTTAATCAACATGGCGATAATATTTCATCGTCATACTTTCATTATCGTGATTTTGTGTGTGATAATCAAAAAATAATATTACCAGGAACATTAAAAAAGAGAGAACGAAGTGCATCTTTAGATATAAAATCTGGATGGTATTCTTCGATCAATAATTTTGAAATGAGAAATACACTTGTCAATTTTTCGTTAGAGACAATACCTGCATCAAAACTTGAAGATATATTATATGAGGTTCCACAAAAGTTAGGACACAAGGCTTATATCAGTGATTATATTTTGCCTTTATTACCAATAGACAACGAAAAAATTAAAAATGCAGATTACTTTTTGAACACTTTTATTACAAGAGAATATATCTCTAGTTTTTTAAAAGAGTTTAACGCTACATGTTTAAAAGATATCCCGATTATTGATTCTCATGTCGTTCTTCCACATAGAACAAATGATGAAGAACAATATATTTCATATAATGCATTGGCATCTGAGCTTAAACTTTTAAAATATAAGAACTTAAGTGCCTTAGACTTTGTAAATAATTGTAGTACGTATGAACTAATTGAATTCAAAAACTCAACTGAATGGAAATGCATTTTGGGAAAATTAAATAATTCAAAATCGAGCAAAAATACTATACAGGAGAAAAAAAGTATGGAAAATTACAGCAATATAAAAATTGGTATTATTACTGCTTTGCCAAAAGAATGTGCGGCTATGAAAATGATGATGCACGAAGTTGAAGAATGCTTTTTTGATGATAGAGGGGCAGGCCATAGATTTTTTGTTGGCAAACTAAAATCTGCAAACGGTAAAAAGCATAGGGTGGCTCTTGGATTATGCGGTATGGGAAATAACAAAGCAGCTATAAGGGTTACTAATATGTTAAATCATTTTAAATCAATAGATTCGATTATTATGACTGGTATTGCTGGTGGGATTCCATCATTTCAAAATGACGAAAAACAGGTCAGACTGGGGGATATTGTTGTGTCAAATAGCGTTACTCAGTACGATTTCACTAAAGAAACGCCTGAAAATATTGAGGTGCGTTCTAATTCTGCAAAACCAAGTGCACAACTACTAGAAGCTATTGATTTTATCAAGGTAAATGAATATGAAAATATTTATCCTTGGCATGAATATATTGATAAATTTTCCACTAATTCACGTTTTATGAAGCCATCTGTTGATACTGATAAATTGTACGATTTGGAGGGAAACCTTTGTGAACATCCTTATGACAGTACTCGAACAAAATATCCTAAGGTTTTTATGGGTGGCATTGCATCTGCCAATAATTTACTCAAAAATCCCAATAAAAGAAAAATGCTAAAAGATAAATATGGAGTATTAGCTGTCGAAATGGAAGCTTCCGGTGTTGCGGATGCAACTTGGACTAATACAGTGGGATATTTGGTTGTTAGAGGTATATGCGACTATTGTGATACATACAAAAATGATTTATGGCAAGAATACGCGGCATTGGTTGCAGCAGCGTATACCTGTTCCATAGTTGAAAGTATCCCGTATATATAACATATCATTTTGAAGTGCTATATTCTAACAAAGCTTTGACCCGGAGGAGCATTGGAAGTGTTCCACATAGACAAATCGGCTGAAAATCCCACCTTGATGACTTTTTGTCATATATATTAAAACTAAAGACAAGATATTGAGGTGTGGAGAAAAAATTTAGTTGAATTTTTCAAGCATTCATGAGTGGTACAGTGTTACTATAGACTCACAATAAATTTCTATGCAGTCGTTCATATCGTAAATTATATTCAACATATATCTAAAATATATAAAAATGAAAAATCAAATTGTAATTGTATTGATGATACTTTCATAGTGTATTCCCCTACACTCGCCAGAGCGCATGACTGTTAATCATGATGTCACTGGTTCGAGCCCAGTTGGGGGAGCCATAACAGAGTAGTTTTTATAGCTACTCTGTTTTTTTGTTATCTAAAAGTTTGTCTAAATTACTATTATAGTTATCGTTTACAAGATGCATTTGAGCCGCAAGGTGTATATAAATTTGAGTAATATTTAGGCTCTATGTCAATAGTTGGGGTAAACCCGAAAAAGAAGAATTGAAACGAACAAGCGATAGTAAATCAAGCTATCGCTTGTTTTTGCATTTGGTGAGAAAACATATGTAAAATACGGTTACGGAAACGCTTAAAATTTCTGTAACCATAAGCATTACGCTTAAGTACCTTAATCTTGTTGTTGCAGCCTTCGGTAAAACCGTTGGTGATAGCAGAAGAAAAAGAATTCAGAATACCCGGAAGCCAATTGAGCATAGAGTTAGCACATTTTACAAATTGTGCAATACCACAGTCTAAACCGAATTTATCCAATCAGAAAAAGCTGTTTTTGCAGACTGTCGGTCTTTGCAATCAAGGATTTTAAGGAAATCCTCTTTGTAAAAATGAGCAGTAGAAAGAGTTGGAGAAGTAAAAAGCATAACATTTACCTGTTGCTTTTGTTCGTCAGAAAGGAGGTCAAATCTTTTTAGTAAAAGCTGTCTTGATTGCTTGAAGTATCTGCGATGAGATTTGCTGAATTTCTTTTGTTCCTGCTTACGAACAGCCTCAAAAGCCCAGATAACTTGCCGTATCCAATGGTATTTATCAACAATCTGTGAGGCATTTTTAAACCACACAGAAGAAATATTAGAGTAGGGTTTCCACATATCACTGACAAAAAACTGAACCTTGTCACGCTGTGACTTATCAAAATGGTTAAAATACTCAGTTAGGAAATGCGCATATCTTTTTGGAAGAATGTCCAAAACAACCTTGTTGACAGGATCGGTGAGAATACATTGATACTTTTCACTGTTCGTATTGCCTTTAAATTCATCAATAGAAATAGCAGATGGGAGCTTTTTAGGAGCGTAGGAAACTAAATCAAAAACCCTGATTACGGAGCTTACAGAGAGGTTAACCTCTCTTGCAACGCTTGAAAAAGAAACTTCATTTCTCAATTTGTCAATGATATACAAAGACAATCTGTTAGTCATACGATGATAACGAGGGAGGAAATCGACATTTTCAGGGAAACGCTTGCCACAGGAGCAACGATATCGACGCTTATAAAGATGAATAAAGATGTGCTTGCCAAAGGCAGGAATATCCTTTATAGGCTGTTCACGATAATCGTGAACCTTATCAGTTAAATTGCCACAGCAAGGACATTTGTGAGGTTTTCGTTTTAACCGGCAGTTAATATGGATTGAATTATCAATTTCTTCAATTTTTTCTATATCAACATCTTGCAATCCTAAGAGTTTTTCGGTAAAATATTTGTAGAGCATATTTGTTCCTCCGTTTCTGGTTTCTAGTCAATTCCATTTTAACGGATTTTAGACAAATATGCTCTACTTTTTTTAAAATTATTTTTGTAGGATCTATTTGTTACCCCAACATTTATTATAGAGCCTAAATAGTTTACGCAACTTAATAAAGCCGCAAAACAAAAATCTACCGACAGAGTATTCTCTGTCGGTAGGTATTGCTTTTATTGAAATTTTAATTTATTATCATCATTACCCGGTAACAATACTTATGTTATCGGCGTTTTATAAACTAAATTTCGGACTCATCTCCAATTATGTATAATTTAGAAATCGTTAAAGTTTACATCGGAATTATCTCCTATACTATAGTATATCTAAATATAAACTTCCTCGTACATCGGTCTTATCTCCAATCTTTAGATTTTTATTAGATAAATTTTATCTGTACATTGGTACGACCACCATATTAACAAGATTTTAAATTATATTAAGTTGTAATCATAATCTCGGATAAACCTGATTACCTTAGAATTGTGATTACTCAAAAGCTCATTTTTACGAATAATAACCTAACAACTACTTTCGCAGACAATCTATATAAAAAATATGAAGTTCTTTTTTGTATTCGTACGCTTTGAATGCAATTGTTTGATTGGTAGTAATCGGAAGCCTTGTCTGATTTAAATTAATAATATGTTTAATAACATTGAAATTATCAGCTGCCCGACAAACAAACGAGATATTATAACCTTTTCTAATGTATCAGGTTATTGTTTGTTTGGGGGAAGGCTCCGCATGAAATCTCTGATATGTCTTATGTAATGGACTTTTACTTTCATATTAGAAACCTCCTTTTGTTCCTTTTCTTTGTCTATATTATACAGAATAAATTAACTGTTGTCAATATAAATATTAAAAATATTTATATTTTTATTTTATCAAAATCTATTGAAGTGCATTTTGCGTTGTGGTATAATTAAATAGTTGGGGTATTGCAAAATACTCCTTTTATTGACTTTTTTGTTGCTGTTGTGTATAATAATTACATATTAATATGATTTTCAACGGATAAGAGGTGTGGTATATGATTAAGAAGTATAATAAACTTGTGAGAGATAAAATTCCGAAGATCATTGAAGAAAACGGTCAGATGTGTGAAACCGAAATTCTTTCTGACGAAAGATACCTTGAAATGCTTGAATTAAAGCTTTCAGAGGAGTGTACAGAGTATCAGATTGATAAAAATACCGAGGCGCTTGCCGATATTCTTGAAGTTGTTTATGCCATTGCCAATGCAAGAGGTATGACAGACGGTGAACTTGACAGATTAAGACTTGCCAAGGCTAATAAAAACGGAAGATATAAAGATAAAATATTTATTAAAGAAGTTACTGAGTGGTAAACAAAAGCACGGTGCATTAAACGCATCGTGCTTATTTTTTTGTGGTTCTTTGTCAAAAGTTGGGGTAAATTATGGTTTAGCGGAGTGTCGGTCGGGCATTGAAAATTAGCTAACGCTAAATTATCAGCAAAAGAACAAAAAAGTTTACTCAATTTTTTTCAAAAATTGCGGGTTTGGGCAGCGCCCATAAAATCTTCCGATACAACAATTTATCAGGCGCAAACAGCGAGCTGTTTGGCTATAGTCAGACTGCATAAGCGGAAAGTATTTGTGGGCTTTGCCCACACCCACGACCTTTGAAAAGGTCGACCAAACTTTTATAATTGATTGGCAAATCAATTTGCTAAAACATAATTTATTATTGTTACCCCAACATTTATTATAGAGCCTTTTTTGTTTGTTATTATTTACATATTTTCATCATAAACCGCTCTGCAGCCGCCGATAAATTTCGGTCTGGTTCTTGCGGCAAGTAAAATAGCGTTGCCAATGTGATCAAGGCTCAGTCTTACGGGAACAGCTACTTTTTTAAGGTGCATACCTATTAATGTACCGCCAATGTCAAGTCCTGCGTCAGCCTTGATTTCTTCAAGAGCAACAGGATTTTTAAATGTTTTATATGCTGTTGTGGCAAAAGAACCGCCTGCCTTTGGTTGCGGAACAACATTTACAATTTCAGCATACGGAACGGCATCACGCTCTACAATGACTGCACGGTTCAGATGTTCGCAGCATTGAGCGGCAAGATAGATTTTCTTTTCGCTAAGCACTTCATAAATACCCTTGAAAACCTGCTCGGCAACCTCAAGATTAGAGTTTTTGCCGATAGTTCCTCCGGCAACTTCACTTGAAGAACAGCCGACTACAACTATACTGCCTTCCTTAAGTTTGGCAACATTACAAAGCTCTTCGCAAGCCTGTTTTGCTTGAGAATAAATATCAACTGACATATATATCAACTCCTAAATTATCATCTATACTTATTATAGCATTATTTTTATAAAGTACAAGTCTATTAGCTTTTTAAGATAAAAATAATAGAATTTATATAACAATCTTGATTTTTTAGTAAATATGTTATATAATAAAGCTACAAAAATTTTTAGCAAAGGATGAAAAATATATGAATAGATTTGTATTAAACGAAACTTCTTATCACGGTGCAGGTGCAATCAATTCTATCCCTGAAGAAATTAAGGGAAGAGGTTTTAAGAAGGTGCTTGTAGCGTCTGACCCCGACCTTGTAAAATTCGGAGTTACAAAAAAAGTTACGGATGTGCTTGAAAATGCGGGCATTGAATATACTTTATATTCAGACATCAAACCTAATCCTACCATACAGAATGTTCAGCACGGTGTTGAAGTATTTAAAGAGAGCGGAGCAGATTGTATTGTTGCAATCGGCGGAGGTTCTTCAATGGATACGGCAAAGGCAGTCGGCATAATTATCAATAATCCAGAATTTGCGGATGTTCGCTCGCTTGAGGGTGTTGCACCCACAAAGAACAAAGCAGTGCCGATTATCGCAGTTCCGACAACGGCAGGTACAGCCGCTGAAGTTACAATTAACTATGTAATTACAGATGTTGAAAAGAACAGAAAAATGGTATGCGTAGATGTTCACGATATTCCTGTAGTTGCAGTAGTTGACCCGGATATGATGTCAACTATGCCAAAAGGTCTTACCGCCGCAACAGGTATGGACGCACTTACGCACGCAATTGAGGGCTACATAACAAAGGGTGCATGGGCACTTTCCGATATGTTCCATTTAAAGGCAATTGAAATTATTTCAAAGTCTTTGCGTGGCGCAGTGGATAACACACCGGAGGGCAGAGAGGGAATGGCTCTCGGTCAATATGTTGCAGGTATGGGATTCTCAAATGTCGGACTTGGTATAGTTCACTCAATGGCTCATCCGCTCGGCGCTTTGTACGACACACCGCACGGTGTTGCAAATGCCATTATTCTTCCGACAGTTATGGAGTATAACGCTCCTGCCACAGGTGATAAGTACAAATACATTGCCGCCGCAATGGGTGCAGATGGTACAGAGAATATGACTGTTGACGAATACCGCAAGGCAGCAGTTGACGCAGTTAAAAAACTTTCTCAAGATGTAGGTATTCCTGCGGATTTAAAAGAAATTGTTAAACCTGAAGATGTACCGTTCCTTGCACAGTCGGCATATGATGACGCTTGCCGTCCAGGCAACCCAAGAGATACCAGCGTAGAAGAAATTGCCGAACTTTATAAAAGTCTTATGTAATTATAATTTGGTAACAGAATATTTATATAACATTGAAAGCCTGCGATTTTCGCAGGCTTTTTGTATAACAAAAAATGCAGTCAAAACCGACTGCATTTTTTCATATTATTTAGATTTTCTTTTGAAGATTTTCCCGTAAAGTTTGGTATCTTTAAAGCCTTTCGGTTGTTTGTCGGGGATTTCTTTTAAGCTGTTTACTACTTTCTTTATGCCTGTATATTCGCTTTCAAGAATTGTGCAGAGCGCATATGCGGCATAGGGGAGGAGAAGAACAATGTATGTCAGTATATACTGCGATTTTCCTTCGAAAAGCAAGTGATAGCCGAATCCTCCGAGCAATACAAGCGGCAGCAATACCGTAGAAATGTTTGTCTTTTTATACAGGAACATAAAGTAAATGCCGAGTGTAAAGAGTATAAACACTGCCATCATATAGAAGTTAAAGTACAATTCAAGGAACTGTCCTGTACTGCCGTCATAAACAGCCTTGCCAAGACCCTCCTGTACATCAACATTGTGTCCTTTAACCTTGCTTACCCAAATGCTTTCGTATGACGGTTCATTCCACTGACTTAAAATTTTGTTGCCAAAGAAATTAATTGCATATTCGGAATCGTTTTTCATTTTATTAAGACGGCTGTTAATATCTGACCATGCTTGCGATTCTGCGGCATCAATATCACAATTGTTGCTTGTATAAAGACTTAGTGCGATATTGTTGTACCAACCGGGAGCCATATAGGATTCGTTAAGTCCCATATCAAGATAAAGTACCTGTGAAACACCGCCCTTAAGTTCGGTGTTTGCTCTTGATGCGTAGCTTTTGATTACAAGATTACTTGTACCGACAACGGCAATACAGAGAGCAAGTGCAAATGCGATACTCTGCCATTTTTTAGCCTTTACGGTGTGAATGATAAGCATAATTACAAAGGCAACAAGGTAAATTAAGTTGTTGTACTTTGCAAGTGCCGATACAACGAGCAGAACTCCGCAAGGGATAAGCACAAGATATTTATCGGTTTGGAAATATTTGATTAGGAAGTGTGACGCCCATATTGCACAGCACATACCGATTATGTTGCCGTATACGAATGTGCAGAAAAGTACAGGCTGAATACAACCGGCAAGTGCAAGAATTACTATAAATTCAATTTTGTTTCTGCCGAAAATCTGCTTTGTGATTTTTGCAATGCCAAGATATGCCGCCGCAACGCAAAGTACATTTATAACTTGTAGAGGCATTGTGCTGTCTGTACCGAAAATTCTGTAAACGATTTCGCTTATAAGCACAAAGCCGAGTTGGAACGGATAACAATTGTAGTATGAAAATCCGCTGTAGAAATCCTTGTTATAAAAATCGGAACCGTTATGTAAAAATGCATAATTGCCTTGTGCCGCTTGAGAGGCGGTTTCGTAAATATTGTAACTGTCTGCCGCAGGAATTGATTGTACAGAGAATATCCATACAAGTCCGATGATTGCAGAAAAAGCAAACAAGCCTGCCTCCATAAATTTCATATTTACTTTGGCGAAAAATGCGGTATGCTTATTAATCTTAAAAAGCAAAGCTGTAAATATCACAAGGCAGAATATATTTATTACAAATAAATCGTCTTGAAACAAAATAACTTCGGAGCTGTAGTTTGCAGGGTCAATAACGCAGGTCTGAAATATACTCATTATTGCAATGTAGCCAAAAACTAAAAACAGCAGTCCGCATATTATATTCACCGCTATGCTTTCTGTAAGGCAATGCTTTGCAACAGCAGTTTTAACCGTGGTTTGAGCCTTTTGCTTAGGCTCTTTGTTTTTTTCTTGATTAGTTGGGTTATTGCTCATTTTTGCACCTTCCTGTTAAAATTCTTTTTTTACAGAGCGCATAAAGAGCTTTCCGAGTGCGTCTTTAGGGTCTACATTGTCAAACAAAACGCTGTAAACGCTTTCGACAATCGGAAGCTCAACATTATTTTCTTTGCCGAGTTTGCACAATGCTTTTGATGTCATAACACCCTCGGCAAGTTTTTCAAATTTAATACCCTTTACATAATTTTCACCGTAACTGCGGTTATGACTCCATTTTGAGAATAAAGTTGCCTCATAGTCGCCAAGATGACAAAGTCCGTAGGCGCTCATTTCATTGCCGCCGAGAGCTTTTATAAGTCTTGCAATCTCTCGTGTGCCTCTTGCCATAAGCGCACCTTTTAATGACGCATAGCCAAAGCCGTCAAGCATACCTGCGGCAATGCCGATAACATTTTTAGCGGCCGCACCGATTTCGCTTCCGATAAGGTCTGTGCCGACATAAAATCTTATGAGTGAGCTTGAAAAACTGTTTACAAGCTTTTCTTTTATTTCGTGATTTTTGCTGTCGATTACCATACAGTTTGGAATACCCTTTACATAATCCTGCGGATGTCCCGGTCCTACCCATACGGCAATAGGTGTTTTTTCTTCGTCAACAAAGTCGCCGACAACTTGGCTGAGTCTTTGACCCGTTGCTGCCTCAACACCTTTCATACAAAGCACAATGGTTTTGCCGTCAAGATTGTTTTGAGCGATGCTCTGCATATATGAACGCAAATGTTGAGATGAAATAGAAATAACAATTACTTCTGCGTGATTGACCGCCTTTGCAAGGTCAGAAGTAACCTCTATTGATTCGGGAAAAGTAAGGTAGTCGTTTTTATGTGTTGTACTTAACTGTATAAATTCGGGAGCGTCAGCAAGTCCGCAGGAAATTACATTGTTGCCTATCTTATCAAGATACCAGGCAATGCAGCTGCCCCAGCGACCGCAACCCAAAACAGAAATATTCATTTATAATCACCTGAAATTTATTTTTTTAATAATATAAACGCAGCCCGCAAAAGGCCTTATCGGCACAAATGCAGGCAAAGTCTGCTTTTAATATGTAATAATATTAAATAAAAAAACAAAATAACCCCGCCTGACCGTATGATTTTTATAATAACCTGCCTACGAGAAAGCAGGTGGGTGCTCTCCTTTAAACATTAGGCTTCCTTCTTCCGCCAAAGCGGGAGGTCTGCACACCGATTAAAGAGCCGGGCTCCCGATTTAAGAGTTGTAGGGTTATTTTAAAATCATTCACGCATCAGGCAGGGAATTTGTCAAATTGCCATTACTGATATTATATGACAGAAAGAGAAAAATTACTCTTCTTCGTCTTCCTCGTCATCATTGTAATAGTTTTCTTCAAAAATAGCAGCGATTCTGTCGAGCTTTTCATCGTCTTCGATTTCGGCAAGCTCTTCTTCACCGTCTTTTTCAAATACTTCCATAATATAGTATTCGCCGGGATCGTTTACAGCGTCTGCCGGGTTCTCATAGTAAGGGAAGAGTACATAGAACTTACCTTCTTCATTTTCAATAATATCAAGAATTTCAAATTCTATTTCTTCGCCCTCATCACTGATTAAAGTAATAAGATCTACATTAAATTCGTTATCCATAAAAATATATCCTTTCGTTTGCACTTAGCAAATAAAAACAGCATTTATATTATAAAACCAAATTAAAAAGAATTATAAAAATTAATTACCCATTGCTGTTTTAATTGTTCAAGATTATTTTACAATTTTTTAAGCGATTAGTCAAGCATTATTCGTATTTAATTAAAATATATATTTTTTTTGCATAAATATTGATAAAAGTATTGAAAAATTACAATTAGTATGATATATTATAGATATATTAAACAATAACTCCCTTTCAATGTGCTTGAGTACTCCATAAAATTACCTAAAAACCGGCGACTTCTCAGTCGTCGGCTTTTACTGTATGTAAAAAGTGTTCAGTTAAAATCAAACTTATTTGTATTATCATAGCTATAATTACGCTTGAAAAAACTTTTCAAAAGATATATAATGCTAAATAATGCTGTCTTTAAACAGATTATTGTGTTTATATAAGCGATATTTTAATTTTACGGCAAAATTACTCTAATGAAGGGTGGAACTATGAGAGCTTTTGAAAAATTACCTCCTAAGTTTCAAAATGATGAGGTAAAGCATTATTACGATATTATTGCCAAAAAGTCTTTTTCTCTTGTATTAAAAAGGATTACGGATATTATCTTCTCCCTTATTATTCTGGTTATTCTTATAATACCGATTGCGGTTATTGCCGTAATAGTTAAAGCAACCTCGAAAGGCCCCGTCTTTTACAGGCAGGAGAGAGTTACTTCTTATGGCAGGGTATTTAAGATTTTTAAATTTCGTACTATGGTGCAAAATGCCGACCGTATCGGCACACTTGTAACAACAAGCGGAGATGCCAGAGTAACTAAGGTGGGCAGAATCTTAAGAAAATATCGTCTTGACGAACTCCCGCAGATTTTTAATGTACTTGCAGGCTCAATGACTTTTGTCGGTACTCGTCCGGAAGTACAGAAGTATGTGGATATGTACAAAGACGAATACAATGCTACCTTGCTTATGCCTGCGGGAATAACCTCGCTTGCTTCTATTATGTATAAAGACGAGGAAAAACTTTTACAAAATGTCGAAGATGCGGATAAGGTTTATGTTGAAACTATTTTACCCGAAAAAATGAAGTATAATCTTATGTATCTTGAAAATTTCGGCTTTTTGTCCGACATAAAACTTATGTTTAAAACAGTTAAAGAGGTACTTAGGTAACAGGGGGTGTATAATGAAAGAGCTAAAGAAAAAAATAAAGAGCTTTTCTTGTTACAGAAAGGTTTATATTTTTACTCTGTTTTTTTGTAATGTATCATTTTTACAAATTCCTGCGTATATTCTTGTAGCATTTTTGTTTTGCTGGGGCATATGGCTTACCTATTATAAGCAAAAAACAAACAATACATTTTTTAAACTGCGCTTTGGCTTGTGGGTGTGGGGATTCCTTGCGGTTTCTCTTTTAACCATGCTGCTAAACTTTACTTATACTATTTTTTACAGTGCGTTAATGTTTTTACATATACTGATATGCTTTTTTATATTTTACGGTATGCACACAGAACCTGATTTTGATTTCAAAAACGAGCTTTATACCGTGGCAAGAGGTATTGTGTATATTACTACAATTGCAAATTTCATCGGTATTTTCTGCCTTATGTTTAACATAAGGTTTGAATGGTACTGGATTAAGTTTACAATATACGAAAACAGATTTACGGGTATTTACATAAATCCTAATTTGCTTGGCTTTGTTTCCTGTGTAGCAATTTTTTGCTGTCATATTCTGTGTAAACCTGATTTTCAAAATGCGGTTAATCAAAGGAAAGTCAGCAAAATATGGATAATTGCCTGTATGTGTACGAGCTTGTTTTCGCTTTTGCTTTGCGATTCAAATGCGTCTATGGTACTTATTCTTGCATATATGATAGTTTATATTGTATATCAGTTTTTTGCTGCAAAAGACGGACTTTCTCCCGCAAAAGTCACGATGAGAATAGTGGCGCTTGTACTTGTAGGAACTTTTCTTGTGGGTTCTTCGCTTATGTTCAGGGAAATCTGTCAGCAGGGGTTTGCTGTTGTTACGGCAAAGACTTATTCTTTACTTGATGAAATTACAGAAAAAGAGCAGTCGGATACCGATGAACAGCCAAAGCAAAATGATTCCGACAATAATAAAACCGCTGTGCCGTCCGACAAAGGGCCGATAACATTTGAACACGAAAATTCCAATATTGACAGCGGTCGTTTTAAGCTGTATAGAGAATCTTTAGATTTGTTCAAAATATCGCCTGTCTTTGGAATAAGTAACGGAAACATCGTGTTCTACAGTCAGGAATATGCAAACGGTACTTTAAAATATACTTACCATAACAATGATTTGCACAACGGATTTTTAACTATACTTGTATCTACAGGTGTGCTCGGATTTGTTATTTTCGGTATATTCGGTTTCCGCTTTGCAAAACACGCCGCACAACATTTATTCCTGCAAAAAAAGACCTTTAAAAATGACGCTTATCCGTGTATGTTCGCATTTTTAAGCGCATATCTTTTCTATGCGTTATTTGAAAAGGCACTGCTTTACGATATATCGTTTATGGTAATGTGGTTCTGGCTGATAATGGGTTACACAAGCTGTTACATAGCTAAGTTTGAACCAATGCTTGAAACACGCTATCTTTTTCATCAAAAAAGACTCCACAGAAGTCTGCTTTGATACTTGTATAATTACAATTTTTAGGCTATAATAACCGTAGGTATGTTTACCTGCGGTTTTTATTTTTCTGAAAAGGAATTGATATAAATGAAATACGGATTTGTAAAGGTTGCGGCGGCTACACCTATTATCAGAGTATCTGATTGTAAAAAGAATACCGACGCAATAATTGCGCAAATAAAAGAGGCAAATATTGAAGGTGCCGCTCTTGTGAATTTTCCCGAATTATGCATAACCGGCTATACTTGCAGCGATTTGTTTTTACAGCAAACTCTTCTTAAAACAGCAGAAAGCTCGGTTTACAGAATAATTGAAGAAACCAAAAATCTTGATATTATATCCGTTGTGGGCGTTCCGGTTGCTTTCAGGGAGGCTCTTTACAACTGTGCGGCAGTTATTTTTAAGGGCAAATTGCTCGCTCTTGTGCCAAAGGCAAATATTCCGAATTATTCAGAATTTTACGAGGCAAGACATTATACAAGCGGAAAAAATACGGATTTTGAAATTGAGTATGCAGGCCGGAAAACTGTTTTGACCGATAAAGTTTTGTTTCAAAATAAAAATATGCCCGATTTTACCATTGGTGTGGAGGTTTGCGAAGATTTATGGGTAGCGGAATCTCCGTCAATAGCTCTTGCAAAATCGGGAGCAACGGTTATTTGCAATCCGTCAACCTCCGATGATACCATCGGCAAAGCAGAATACAGACGCTCACTTGTGAGAATGCAGAGCGGCAAACTTTGCTGTGCATACATTTATACCGATTCAGGATTTGGGGAAAGCACAACAGACACAGTTTATTCTGCACAGAATATAATATGTGAGAACGCATCTTTGTTGAGCGAAAGCGAGCGCTTTACGACAGGCATTACTTATGCGGATATTGATGTTCAAAAACTTATGGGCGAGCGCAGAAGAATGAGTACATTCTGCTCCGACAATGAAAATGTCAGAAGAATTTATTTTGATATGCCGCTTACCGATACAAAGCTCTCAAGAAAATTTGAACAGACTCCGTTTGTACCGTCGGCAAAAGATGACCTTAGCAGAAGATGCAAGGAAATTATAACAATGCAGGCAACAGGACTTGCAACCAGACTTGCTCATACAGGAATTAAGAATGTTGTGCTCGGACTTTCGGGCGGTCTTGACAGTACACTTGCGCTTATTGTTTGCGTTCACGCTTTTGATATGCTCGGTATTGACAGAAAAAATATTCACACTGTAACAATGCCTTGTTTCGGTACAACAAAGCGTACCAAATCAAATGCCGAAAAACTTGCAGAGGCTTATAATGTTTCTTTTGAAGAAATTAATATTACCGCAGCGGTAAGACAGCATTTTATAGATATTAAGCACGATGAAAGTGTAACAGACATTACCTATGAAAATTCGCAGGCGAGAGAGCGTACTAAAATTCTGATGAACCTTTCAAATAAGTACGGCGGTCTTGTAATCGGTACAGGCGATTTGTCGGAACTTGCGCTTGGTTGGGCAACCTACAACGGCGACCATATGAGTATGTATGCGGTGAATGTTTCTATTCCTAAAACACTCGTCCGTTACCTTACAGCGTACGAGGCTGAAATCAGTGACGGAGAATTAAAAACGGTTTTACTTGATGTGCTTGATACACCTGTAAGTCCGGAGCTTTTGCCGCCTGATAAAAACGGAGAAATCGCACAGAAAACCGAAGATGTGGTCGGCCCTTATGAATTGCACGACTTTTTCCTTTATTACTTTGTGCGTTTTGGTTTTACTCCGTCAAAAATATATTATCTTGCAAAGCATTCCTTTGCGGGAAAATACAATAACGATACAATAAAAAAATGGCTTGTTACATTTTTAAAGAGATTTTTCTCTCAACAGTTTAAGCGCAGTTGTTTGCCTGACGGCCCAAAGGTAGGCTCGGTAACGCTTTCTCCTCGTTCGGACTGGAGAATGCCAAGTGACGCAAGCGTAAGAATTTGGCTTGATGAGCTTGAAAATCAGTAAATCTGAAATTCAAGGGGGCTTTTTGTGAAATATTTTATTAAAAGAGATGTTTGTGCGGATTTTGGCGCTTTTGAAATTTATGACGAAACGGGCATAGAAAAATATCTTGCGGAATTTTCAAAAAGCAAACGAAGCCGAAAAATTATTATTCACAGTGCTGAAGAAATTTTTGTTAAGATAAGATGCTTGTCGGTGTCAAACATTATTGCCTGCAATATAAACGCAGGCGGTAAAAAAATGCGCATTTTAATGGGCGTAAACCGCAATGAACTTGTTTGTATTTGCTCCGGTGTAAATTGGAAAATTTGCGGAAATATAGAGCAAAAAAGTTTTTCCGTACAGGATGTTGACAATACGGTTATTGCAGTGCAAAAGAGAGTATTTTCGAGTACGGAAAGTTATGAACTCGATGTGTATTCGCCGTCAAATGAACTGTTATCAATATCTGTTGCGGTTTGTATAAATATGCTCAATACAGTTGACAATCCCGTCAGACAGGCGGTATAATTATTAAGTACCCGATTTTTGTCGGGTAAAGTATAAATTCACAGGGGAGGATTTATTATGGATAGATTACTACAGCTTTTAAGTACAAACTCAGGCTTTACCACAGCCGAGATAGCGACAATGCTCGGTGAGCCGGAAGATTACATCAAGGCTCAAATAAAGGAATACGAAACTCAGGGCATTATCAAAGGCTACCAGGCAGTTGTAAACTGGGAGAATACCAAGGAAAACTATGTTGAGGCACTTATTGAGCTTAAGGTTACTCCTAAAAAAGATGCAGGCTTTGACGAAATGGCGAAGATGTGTATGGCGTTTGACGAGGTAGATTCTGTTTACCTTATGGCGGGTACATATGATTTTGCGCTGATAGTTAAAGGCGAATCTATGCAGGATATCGCAATGTTTGTATCTAAAAAACTCTCCACAATCGACGGAGTGCTTTCAACAGGCACACATTTCATTATGCGTCGCTACAAAGACAGCGGAATGAATCTCATCGATTTTGAAGGGTCGGATGAGAGGAGTTTAATTCTGTGATTGACTATTCAAAATTTTTAAATAATTCTATACAAGAAATAAAACCGTCGGGTATTCGTAAATTTTTTGATATTGCAAGCGAAATGGACGATGTTATCTCTTTGAGTATCGGTGAACCTGATTTTCAGACACCGTGGCATATCCGTGAAGAGGGTATAAATTCTCTTAAAAACGGCAAGACTTGGTATTCACCGAACCGTGGTTTCGCACAGCTTAGAGAAGAAATTGCCAATTATTATGCAAGACGCTTTAATATATCATATGAGGGCAAAACTCAGGTGCTTGTTACAGTTGGCGGCAGTGAGGCTATTGACCTTGCTTTCAGATGTCTTGTTTCAGAGGGTGACGAGGTAATTATTCCCGAGCCGTCTTTTGTTTGTTACGAACCGCTTACTCATATGGCAGGCGGTAAGGCAGTTATAATTAATACAAAGGCAGAGGATCAGTTCAGACTTAAAGCTGATGACCTCGAAAAGGCAATTACCGATAAAACAAGGTTAGTTGTTTTGCCTTTCCCTAATAATCCGACAGGCGCTATTATGGAAAAAGAAGACCTTGAGGCTGTAGCCGAGGTTATTAAGAAACATAATTTATTTGTGCTTTCGGACGAAATTTACAGTGAGCTTACATACGGCGGAAAGAATCATATTTCCATTGCTTCCGTTGACGGTATGTATGAGCGTACTGTTGTTATTAACGGCTTTTCAAAGTCTTATGCAATGACAGGCTGGCGACTTGGTTACGCTTTAGGTCCTGTTCCGATTATTGCACAAATGACAAAACTGCATCAGTATGGCATTATGTCAGCGCCTACAACCGCACAGTATGCGGCTATTGAGGCTTTACGCAACGGAGATCCTGATGTTGTAAATATGCGCAATGAATATGATATGCGCCGCCGCCTTGTGGTTGATTCATTCAACGCAATGGGACTTACTTGTTTTGAGCCTTACGGTGCATTTTATGTATTTCCTTGTATTAAGAGCACAGGTATGACTTCAGAGGACTTCTGTACAAAGCTTATTATGGACAAGCATGTCGCAGTGGTTCCGGGAACAGCCTTTGGCGAATGCGGCGAGGGTTTTGTAAGAGTTTCTTATTCTTATTCATTAAACCATCTTAAAACCGCTTTACAGCGTATCAGGGACTTTATAGAGGAGCAGAAAAATGGAAATTAAGGTTCTTGCACCTGCAAAAATCAATCTTACGCTTGATGTCACTGGCAAACGGCCTGACGGCTATCACAATATTTTGTCGATAATGCAAAGTGTTGATTTATATGACACAATTACCGTTACCGATAATGACAGCGGTCAGATTACCGTTTCATGTAATTATGAGGGCGTCCCTTGTGATGAAAAAAATATTTGTTACAAAGCGGCGGAAAGATTTTTTATTGCTACCCGTAATGAAGGACAGGGCGTACATATAGATATTGATAAGGTTATTCCTACTCAAGCGGGACTTGCAGGAGGAAGTACAGACGGTGCGGCTGTTCTTATGGGACTTAATAAGATGTTTGACGCATTTTTAAAGCCCGATGAATTGCAAGAAATTGCTGAAAAAATAGGAGCGGATGTTCCGTTCTGCCTTGTGGGCGGCACAAAGTATGCTACGGGAATCGGTACAAAACTTCAAAAAATGCCTAATTTTTTGGCATCGCATATTGTTATCTGCAAACCTGATAATGTAAGTGTTTCCACGGCCGAGGCATATAAAAAAGTGGATGCGTTAAATCCGCACCCACCTTATACAGATGAAATGATAAAGTCACTTTTCAGCCGTGATATGTTCAGAATTACATCTACTTTATTCAATGATTTTGAGCTTGCATTAAAGCTTGAAGAAGTGAACGATATTAAAAGAATTATGTACAAGCGCAAAGCACTTGGAGCAAGTATGTCGGGTTCGGGTTCGGCTGTTTTTGCAGTCTATAATTCCGAACGCAAGGCTAAAAAGTGCGTTGACGCATTAAAAGAAAAATATGATAAAGTTTTCCTTTGCCATCCGACAAAGGAAGGCTGCAAAATAGTCTGATTATTATCAGGCTATTTTATTTTGTCTTAATTTTTGTTGTTTTTTATCAAAAGTTGGGGTAAATTATGGTTTAGCGGAGTGTCGGTCGGGCATTGAAATTTAGCTAACGCTAAATTATCCTCCAAAAAGCAAAAAAGTTTACTCAATTTTTTCAAAAATTGCGGGTTTGGGCAGCGCCCATAAAAATCTTCCGATATAACAATTTATCAGGCGCAAACAGCCACGCTGTTTGCGTGCTAAAATTAAGTATGTTAAAACAGGCGACAGCCATTATAAACAGAAATGCTAAAAACATAGTCAACGCATTGCGTTGACTATGAAAATGATGTTTATTTCCTTTTGTTGCTCTCGCAAAGGCTTTCGCCTGTTTGTTCAAGCCGCCAAACAGCAAGCTGTTTGGCTATCGTTAAATTGCATAAACTGAAAGTATTTGTGGGCTTTGCCCACACCCACGACC